>Ga0209208_10002230_pt1 | contig 27714 bp, 17 predicted proteins | sample S1TSphfallax_3_FD_187694 | JGI IMG/M metagenome (GOLD analysis project Ga0209208, IMG submission 187694) | Host-associated microbial communities from peat moss isolated from Minnesota, USA - S1T2_Fd - Sphagnum fallax MG (SPAdes) (version 2) | ecosystem: Host-associated > Plants > Peat moss >...
AATTATTCTAATATTCACCAATTACTAATTAATGAAATTGGTTGATAGATCATTATAATTCATATATATATATATAGTAAAATCATATTTAATAATAATTAATAATATAATCAATTTAGTAATCATAATGTACTGATGATTATTATTATAAATAATTAGTTAATTGGATAGTTTATAAAGTGAGTTAGTATGTTTCTAGTTTAGTTGTTAATTAATTAATTAAAAAACTTATTAATTTATTTTTCTATAAATTTTTAAACTAAATATATATTTAAAGCTATTAATATATTAATTAACTAATTAGTTAGCTAGTTAGTTGTCATTTACCTATTTAATTATATACTTTTAAAGATGAGAATGAAAGCCAAAACATATGGGATAAATTTTTTAATTGCAAGTTGTTTGCAACTAAACATTTTTAGTCGCAAATGACTTGCAACTAAAAAAATTATCCCTTATGTTTTGGCTTTCATTTTCATCTTGAAAAGTATATAAACAAGGTGTTTTGTCTTTACACTTTCATATTTAAAAACATGGACATATGGGATGAGCCAATAAAAATGACTTAACCCAAAATAAAATATAAAAAATTCATGTACTTACACCTAACTACCTACTTCCCTAACTTACCTACCTACTTTTCTACCTACCTACCTAAGTAGGTATTTGGCCTAGGTAGGTAAATAGGTCCTATCTAAATAGGTGTTTAACCTAGATGGGTGGGTAGGTATATAGGTAGGTAGGGACCTAATTCAACCTACATTCCTAAATATTGATTTAAATTGAATTTGAACAAATTCAATTAATATGCCATGTGGCAAATTTATATTGCACCACGTGTCACAATTTAAACCATCCAAACATAAAATTAAACATCTTAGATAATTTTTAAACAATAATAATGTATTTTTAATTATTAAGAGTTGGGACACGTGGCAACACATAACTTGTTCCAATTGTTCACCAAAAAAGTCACATCCTAGTTGTAAACGACAATATGTATATGACAAGTCAAAGGATGAAGGCATATTTCATTGACTTTTTCTTTCATCCAAAATTTGTTGTCGTTTGTGACTAATGTCAATGAGACTTGTCCAACGTGACTATTAAGATTTTAGTTGCAAATGTTGCTTGTAATTAAAAATTAATCACAGGGACTAGTTGCAAAATGGTCATTTTCTACTAATGTTTGCTCGTCCCGAACAAATATTCTGCTTGGAGTAATAAACAAATCATGTAGTTATGCTTTGTTGGTTTGGGTGGCCATGGATTGTCCCTTGGAGCTTGTTTCAAGGTGTTCATGAAATTTAGGTCAAACATTCATATTATGGTGGCATACACTTTGTATTCCTACACATTATTTCTCAATGCCCAATATCCACTTTAACATTGTATTCTACATTTATTGCTTTCATCTATCTATGATCCATTACTAGATACAAATCCATGTCTAGAGGAGTTCTAACATGCATTCTCACATTTCCAAACCTACATTATAAATGGAGAATTGTTGGTTCCACCATGCCTCTTTCTCATTATATACAATTGTTCATAACATTTGTCTCTTGTGTAATTATAATTTTCTAATGTCCTTTTTACATTACGGGATGGTAACATTTATGGCGGTCAATTATTGACATTCTATTATTTGATCAATGATTGTTTGTCTCAATAGTCATAGCATACACTTCCTAGTTTATCACTATTTTAATGCATAATGCTTCAAATTGTGCCACTTAGCACCATTGTTCATCTCAAAATTTTGAAGCCATTTTAAAATTCAAAATATGATCTTTCTAGATCTTGGTAAATCTTTATCATTAAACACATTGATTTTTTTTTTGATGTGAAAAGTACCAATTACATATGCATACACAAAACTTTTCATTCATTATTGCTTGTGTTTTGCTACTCAATTATAGTGTACATTCAAGGTTTTATTTTCTTACTTCTATTATCACAAATGCCCATATAGTTTTCATAAAATTCTTCCTAAAAAAATAAATCTTTATATGTAATTGGAATTGAATCCACTTTATTCCAATCAATTTTCCTTGGATTACATTTGATCTCTACATATAAACATTGCATATACTGATTCTACTGCACAATGTGATTGAATAAACACTATTTTATCATTAGGGGTTTGGGTGTCATCTTTTCAAACTATCCCACAATTATTGTGGTTTTGGTGGCAGTCTAATCATCTGTTGATTCACTGGTGCTTAGAGGACTTTGTTTCTATCGTGTTGAGGGGACCAAACCTGCCTCCTTCAAGTTGCATATAATATTTTATTGTTAATAAGTCACATAAGGTGACCAAGTCTTTTTTTGATAAATCTTTGAAAAGGCTAGTAAAGTAATGTTCTAGAAGTGGCTTTTTAAGGTTTGCGTGATGTTTCAAAAATTCCATTGTGTTTAAACATCATCTAATGATAGTCTTGAATATCATGTGCTATTGATCAAGGGTTTTGCCTTGGCTTGTTCATGGCAACAAATGGAGCTTGTTATTTTGTCTTTTCATTTGCCCTTCGCTAGGTGGCCCACTCATTTGTGTTATCCACTTTGTCTTTTTGTAGATTGCCCCATTTCTTGATTTCTAAAAATCCCCATAAAAGGCCAAATCTATGGTCATCTTAAGGAACTTGCCATGGTCATTCTATTTGCTCATAAATTATGTCCAAATTGAATGCAACAATGCGTTTTCAATCATGCATTGAATTGTTAGTGGTAGTTGCCAATAATCATCGATTTATTGATCATTTTTGGAAGAAATCCAATTGAGATTTTAATACTATGTTAGCCAATTAAGTACACAAATTAATAATATTGGCTAGGAGGATACAAATAATTCTTTTAGGTAATAGGATTGCAATATTACATTAGAGGTATAATCATTGTAAGTGGATAATGATGATACCGAAAATGCAAACAAACAATAACTAGCAAGAAAATGTAATTCATAATTTATTTAGAAATAAAATGACTATACAATCATTATATGATTCTTTTATAAGCTTCTAGTTGAGTTATGGGGACTGATTGAGTACTATATATGCAACCTTTGGAGTTTTAGGGACTAAATGGGTATTGTAGAAGCATTATTTGGAATTAGAAGAATAAGGATTTTTCAACTTTTTTTAACAATTAACTCCTATGTTCAACTTTAACCCCAATTCATATCAAAAAGTTTATTGAACCACAAATTACTACCAAGATTGGTATTTTGGTTTTGGTTCAATTGTTGTGACAAATTTTTTTCTACTATTGTACACATATTGTGGTTTTATGGCCAGGCCTATCATTCAACGATTCACATGTTGTTTGATCACTTTGTTCTTTAAGTCGTGTGGCACCCATGCTCATTTGCTTGGAGTTGCATCTATTGGGTTCCCAAGGGTTACCAAATCTTTTGTCAACAAGTCTTTCAATAAGCTTGTAAAAAAATGTTTTGGAATTGGTTTTTTCAAACTTGCCCATTCTTGGAAGAAGTTCATTGCATGTGTAAACATCACCCAATGGTAGTTTTCCATATCCTCTTTTGAAATGTTTATAGTTTGTTTAAACAATGTAAGACTTTTTTTTGTCAATATTCGCATTCGCCCATCGCCATGTTGCCCATTCATTTGTTTTGTCTTTGTTTTTTTCCATTGTGATCACCATGTTCTAATTTCTAGCAACTACTTGAGGTGTCTAGCAAGGTAGGATTTCTTAGATATTGAAATGGTGTTTTTATCATTTCACATATTCTATCTAGTATGCTTGAAATTAAAGTGTATTCATTCATTGTTTCTAAGGTGTTCGATGTGACCATCGTTATGAATTTTCTTTTTGAAATTGTAAAATAGATGTTTAGAAATTGCAAATGGGTTGTAGTCATAGAAAAGTTGGAGCTAGGTAGTTCTAATGGAGAAGGGGAAAGAATGCAATTCGATTATTCAAGTAGTAAGGATGTTCTGAGACATAAGAGGTTTGAAAGATTGAATTGAAGTAGAAAATAAGTTGAATAAATAATGTGTGATCTCATATTGTCCCAATTCCTTATGGGAACATACCTCTTGGAGATGAACAAGTGGTGTTTTAGTTGACACATGCCTTTTAATTGTGAAAAGGTAGAGTTTGGATTGACAAATAATTTTTTGTTTTGAACAAGTTTTGTTCATCTTTTTTTTTTTTCATCCATTTTATCCTCCAAGTAACAAGAATGCTCCTAGACATAAGAAGTTTGAAAGATTGCATTCAAATAAAAAAAGGTTGAAATGGTATAAATAATGTGTAGTCTCATATTGTTTCAATTTTTAATGGGAACATACCTTTTGGAAATGAGCAGGTGGTGTTTTGGTTAACACATATTTATCGGTTATGAATAAGTAGTGTTTGGATTGACACATAACTCTTGGTTGTGAATAGGTTTTGTTCATCCTTTTGATCATTTGTTATAATTTTTCATCCTTTTGTTCATATGTTATAATTTTTCATCCTTTTTCATTTTTCATCTTCTTTTTTTCATCTTTGGACACGTGGAAAAATATTCCTCCATGTCATGAAATATTCTTTGTTATGTGTCAACAAAATATTCCTACAAAAATTCAATCTTGTTCACCTATTCACGTTCATGTTCACACTCTCACCAAATAACAATCCTCGATGTGAAAAAATGGGATTTACTTTCATCCATTGATTTCCCATTGACAACATTGATGACTAATTGTATAGTGGAGGAATCGGCTATTGGATATTCTAGATCTAGAATGAGGCTAATATTCACTAAGTCATGAATTTTAATTGCTCGTTCCAAAATTCAGATTTTGGTTTTGGAACATGAATTTTTAGTTAGCAATTCATTTTTGGTTTTAAACCCTACGATCAAGATTTTGGTCCCACTTGGGTCTTCCCCATTTTTGGTTCAAACAACTAGGGTGTCTTGAATTTTGGTTCCTACTATCGAATCTTTGTTTTCGGTTCCATCCATCGAAAATGAAAATTTTGTGCATGTTCCTTGTACATTTTCCAGGATTGTAGTGTTGACCCCTATTTCGATATTGGCTATATCCCTCCCCATTTTAACTATTGATTTTAATCCTCTATAAGCATTTGAGTCTTGGAATTGGTAGGGTTTCAATTTGTTGATGTTGACTAAAATGGGGTTAGGATCAAACTTGTCTACAATCACTAAAAATGTTGTGTTGTTAAGTAAACAATATTGAATCATGTATGGTCCAAACCAATGTTGTTTGAATTTACTTGTGTGTCCTTCGCGTGCTTTTGGAAACCAAAGCACATAATCACAAAGGGAAAAGGACTTGGTTTAGTATTGATTTTGCACCCACAATGCATGGTTCCATTATCGCTTGCATGTGGTTTTTATTGCAAGTGTCTGGGATTCTTCCAACTTTTATAACTTTGACAGTTGGGTACTACTTACCCATGTCATGGCAAAATCCTGAAATGTTACAAAATTGGTTGTAGGTAATAAATATTCGGTGGGCATTAGAGCATGCAATCCATACACCAATTGAAAAAGAGTATGACTTGTGCCCACCTTGAAGGCTATTTTGTAAGGAAACAAAATAATGTGGAGATGTTCATCCCATTCTGTGCAATTTTTGTTGACTAGCTTGGTCAATAGTAGCCCAATAACCTTATTGGTAGATTTTGCTTGACCATTTCCCTAAGGGTAGTAAGTTGTAGAGCTAGTGTGCCGAAACAAAAAATGAATGGTAAGAATCTTGATGGCCTTATTGATAAAATGGGTACCTTGGTCATTAACCAAAGTGAAAGGACAATTGAACCTAGTTAGAATGAATTTATAAATGAATTGAATTGTGACTATAGTTGTGTTGGTCCTTAGTGCCTTTCCTTCCACCCACTTGGTTGCATAATCGATGGCAACCAAAATGTATTTGTTGTTGTGTGAGTGACTCACGGCTTAATGGGGCCAATGAAATCCAAACCCCATTTCATTAATTGTTTAGTTGGGAGCATGGTCATCAATTTCGCCATTGGGGTATGTAGGAGATTTTTGGTTCGTTGACAAGCATCACATGATTGATAGTGTTGTTGTGCGTCCTTATATAAAGTTGGCCACCAATATTTAACATCCAACACCTTTCACACTTCGTTGTCTGCCAAAAAATGTCTACCACCAACTCTTTCATGCATTTCCCATAGGATAACCAAAATTTCGTCATCATGGAAACATTGGCGCAAAATTTGATCTTGCCCTTAATTGTACAATTTTTTTTCAATGATGGTAAAGGGCAACACCTTCAACACCAATTTCTTCCATTGTTCCATGGAATAACCCTCTAGAAAATTTCTGGTAGAGATGTACATATGCACTTCCTATAGCCATTCCAGTTGAAGTAAAAACAATGATGTGTTCGTCGTTTTGTCAAGCACCCCTAGATTTTCAGTAGCATCATGAAGTCACAAGAGAACATCCACCACTGAATGAAAACGCCTTGGTTTGTACACCAACAAATCATATTCTAGGAATAACAATAGCCACCTAGCAATTTGTCCTGAGAGTTGAAACCTTTTGACGGGATACAACAATGCCATGTGGTTGATGTAAAAAACAAACTTGTTTCCTAGTACATAATGTCTAAATTTATGCAAAGCATAAACCATGGTGAGTGCTTTTCTTTTGGTGGTGGTGTAGTTTTTCTCCACATTGTTCAAGAATATGCAGGCATATGCAATTGGCTGATCACATTTTCCAGTAGGATTTTGAGCCAACATAGCCCTAACTGCTAGATTTGATGTGTTTGTGTGGACATGAAACTCCATGTCCCATTTGGATGCAATAAAGATTAATGCATCTAGATACCTTTATGTTATGGCCTCCCATGCTTCATAACATTTGATAGTCCACGTAAACACCTCTATTTTGCAAAAGAGTTTTGTGATGGGGGCCATGATGAAGGCAAAGTTCTTGATGAAACATTGATAATATTAAGCCATTCCATTGAAAACATGTATGCCTTTAGGTGTTTTGGTGTGGGCATATTCTTGATTGTCAAGATTTTTTTGTATCAACCAATTTTCCTGCCTTTGAGATGACGTACCCAAGTATGACCCTTGAGTAAACCAAAAACATGCATTTCTCCATATTTAGACTAATACTAAATTTTCAGCATTTGTCAAAACACAACAAAAATTTGGCAAGGTGCGTTTTGAGGTCACTTAATAAATTGAAGTCATTTATAAATGATTTCATGAACACCTTGAGGTATTCATGAAATGCCATACTCACTTCTTGCTGATAACTTGGTGGAACATTCTTTAATCCAAAAGGCATGACTATCCAAACAAATGTTCCCCAATTGATAATGAAAGAAGTCTTGTACTTGTCTTTTGAGGCGTTCATTAACTAAAATCCCTATCCTTACATTCAATTTTTGAAAATCCACGCAAATTCAAAACTTCCTATTATTTTTCGGTACCACCAGAATGGAAGAAAGCCAAGTTGCCTCCTCCATTAGTGTGATGAATCCCACAACTAGTAGCTTGTCCAAATCCTACTTCACTACCACAACGTAGTTTGGATTCATTTGCTATCGTGCTTGATGTGATGCAAGTATATTAGTATCAAACTCAATTCAATGTTGTGTTAAGTGCGGTGGAATACTTCTTAAATTCTTGTATATCAATGCAAAGACATCCTTATATTCTTTTAATAGTTGTTTTATTGCATTTGTTATAGTAGGGTCCAAATTGGTGTTGAACTTCACCACTTGCGATTTGTCATGAGTACCGAAGTTTAGTTAGTGAATTTGGACTTCTTATGATAAATTCCACTTTGCGATCTTCATGTCATGCACCTTGATTTGAATTGGCGTAGTGTCCACCGAAATTTTTCCTAGTGTGCGAAGAAAATAAAAAATCAATTTGTTGATATCGATTTTCATATCACTACCAATTTTTGCATTTGTACCAATTTTGGCATCAACTACCATCGCTAGTAAGATTTTTAGCTTTGGTAAAGTAATGGTGCCAATTACGAACAAATTTGGTTTGGCTACCAACAACACGTCTTCCTTTTCATTTATGATTTTGTTAACAAAATTGTAGCAAAACAAGACTTTTGGGCGTTTGGTGTTGCTATAAAATGTTTTGTTACCTCTATGGTGCAAACAATGCACCTTCAATGCTTATGAAATTATTCCCCTAGTCACATGTGACCTTGGCATCTCGTAGCCATGGACAACCCAACAACATGGAGTAATTAGCATCCAGTACATTGTTTTTCACCAGTATGAAGGTGACAATATATAGAATACCATGGATAGGGACTTTCAAATTTTGAATTAACCCTATTAATTTGGTTAGGGTTTGGTTTGCCATCCTAAAGGTATAAGGTGCAAGGTTTGAGATAGGTAATCCTAATTTTTTCTTCAAATCCTCCATGATAATGTTAACATTTGACCCCCCATCCAACAAAACATCTTCCACTAGGTTTTTTCCAAGATGTACCTAAATTATTGCCATGTGAGGATCTACATCCATTGACCCTACATCAAAAGGTTGAGCTTGAAGATGGGTTGGTTGGCTATTGGGAGATATTCTAAAAACCACATATTGTTTTAAATAAAGGGTCAAATGCATGAGTTGACCAATGGTAAGGGTATGTTTACTACTTAGTAATTGTTGACCAATTTCCTAGAGCATGTCTTGCTTTTCAATAATTGTTCCATTGTTAGCAAAATTGGTTTCAGTTTTTGGTGGTTTAGATGATTCCTCCATCGGTAGTTGGTTCCCTATGACTGTTTTTATTGTGGATTCCGCTGTTTGTATTTGTTGGATCACTGATTTTGCAATTGTTCCTCCTTTTCCCAATCATTCACAATCATGTGAAAACAACAAATTAGTTGTGACAGGCAATTGGCTATAAACCATAATGGCAATTGTCACCCCATGAAGTTATTTTTTAAATGTTATCTTTCTATGTTTTTGAAAATGAAACAATGAGCATAGAGAGATTTGTTGAAAATTTGTAATGTCTTACAATGAGAAAAAAAAAGAAAAAAGACAAACAAAATAACAACAACGAGAAAGGGAAAATAAGTAATGTAGAATCCCCAATTTGTATATTTAATAATTCTTTTGCAACTACATTTATCATCAACATCTTTGGATTACAAATCAGAACATGATCTTCATGAGATCAAATGGTAAACAACACAGATGATAAGAGAAATTGAAAAATGGTTGCATTTTTTCCAATAACAAAAAGGGCATCCAACAATGTGTGCAACAAAGATTATCATGTTGACAAATTCAAACTAGGAAAGGAAGTTAATCTATAGCAAAATCAAGTCCAAAAACACATATCAATTTTAGAAGTAATTGCAACTTAGACAATGCAAACAATTAAGGCGTAAGCATTAGGTTTTGCAACTCCAACTCCTCGTACTTCCAAACCATGAAGAAAACTATGTCATTCTATGGTTCAAAATTTTACTAGAGCACAACATGTATAATTTGATTTTCTAAAATAACCAAACCATTACAAATTCATTCCTTGAAAGAAAAATCATCCTTTGGTATTAGAACACATTGTTACTTAGACTACCAAGCATAAAACAAAAAGAAAATTGGCTAGTAAGGAGGGTTTGGTAAGGTTGTTTGAAATAAATTGGAAAACACCTCACCATGATTTGTTGGTGGAATTTCTGAACAACTGGAAGGAGCATAAAAGAGAACATATTTTTGCTCACATTGGTGAGAAGGCATTGGTTATCGATGTGCACACCATTGAAAAAGTTTTTAAGGTCGATTCCAAAGGACGGAGGGAGCAAAAGCATGTTGAAATGAATTTCATTACCATTTAAACATATGTGAATATTGAACAATGGAGCATCAAGAAGATGAAATCACCTTCTAACATCAAATTTTTTATTTTAATTTAAGTAGCTAGTCTCCTAGAGCAAATCCACATATGGAAAGGAGGTGACAAAATTTTTAATAGGAAACACTAGGTTAATCTAAAGAAGAAGAAGTCAAGGTTATTGTTTTCAAGTGTGAGAATACAAGTATGTACAAAGTTGTGGAACAACCACTTCCAATTACAACCATGTGTACCATCTACAAATTCCACAACAAGCACATGCAAAAAGGCCATGCTCATAATAATGTAAACATAGTTCATGCAAAGGGAGGCAATGTAGGTTAAGTGAGAGAGGGAAAGATCTTTAATTCCAATTGAAGAAGTACAACTAAAGATAGAGTGAGAACAATCTTCAATTCTAGTGCAGAGGAGTGGCCATGGTCACCACCAATGGTAGTAATATTAGAATAACAAGTGAATTTTGAACTTGCAATTGTATCATTGTGACATTGCATGAAAACATGTTAGGTTCTTTTTTTGGTTTTTATGAAAGACATAATTAGTTCCAAGCTTATAAAAAATTTGGACAATCATTAGAAGAGATTTCTAGGGATTCAAGTCTATCATTCCACACACCAAGGACATTGGACTTTATTGGATCGAAGGTGAAGTAACTTATGAAGGAAACTAATATGCACTACAACAAAAGGTGTCCATGTACGTCAAGTGATTTCACTAGATTTTGAGTGAATTCATTGGTTGTAATGAATGAAACCTAGTAAGGATGTAATGAATTCACTAGTCTAATGAACAAAAACTAGTGAACTGCACCCACATTTTGTAGTAATGATGTTTCATCAAATGGCTCAATATAGCCAACATATGATGTGATGTTGGAAATGTCAAGGTTAAAGTTATAATAACAACAAGGTGAAACTAATAAGTTGTAGTTAACTATAAAGTTCCAAACTTCATTTCAAGAAGTATAAGAATTGAAATAACAATTAATAACACATGATGTGTAAAAAAAGGAATTAGCATTGAAAGAAATCAATTCAATTTAAGGTACAAATGGATATTTGCCATGAAAACCAAAGGAAAATAATTTGGATTTATAGGTTAATGTTTTAGAGAAGGTTAAGGTGGAAAAGAGATGTTGTTATAAAATTTGAAACTTTATGATGATAAGTATTGGGAGTTGAAAGCATAGGTTGATAAAGATGTAGTTCAACGTGAAGCATTAACCAAGGATAATAGCGGATTAGATCATTTTGTGGTTGAACAATAGTGGCAAATCTTGTAGCTTAAGGAGGATTTAACAACAATTGTGCAAAATAGAAATAAGGCACAAGCAAGCATGGAACAATTGAAGGCCTTTAATGAGAGGACCATTAAGGCACTATGACATAATGTAACCAAAAGGTAGATTGTTATGTAGAAGATGAAGACCTTGGAACCATATTATTCCAAGAACATGTTGTAGGAGTATGATGAATTGAAAATGTAGCACACCATTTTTCAAACAAAACAAAAATCAGTGGAATTAACAACCCAAGAGGTTGATACATGGTGGAACTTGGTGTAAGATATGTCTGTTAGAAATTAGAATTTTTTTTTTTCTAAACATTAGTGGATGAAAATTTCTACAAGTAGAATTTGAAGGCATACAAGGACTGAATTTGTTGTACAAGTTTCCACCCCAAACCCTAGAACATAAGACAAAATAATCATGATTTGGAGAAAGAGCAAGTAGGTCCTATTCGCCAGACTACAAGGTTGGAAGAAGAACCACCAACTGAACCTATGGAAATGAAAGGTAGTAGCATGATGGAGGTTGTTTAAGGAACAAAGGATATAATACCACAACATGAAATACTTTTAACAAACTTGCAGGTTGTCACAAAAGTTTAGGTACAACAATCATTGTAGTCATTACATGTACAACCAAAATTTGTAAATTACATGACAACATTATCAACCATAATATTCGGAGATTATGTGAAAACACCTACATTAAAGGCTTCTATACATGAGGAAAAGGATAATGGACATACATAATTCAATATAAAGGCTCAACAATAAAAACACGGGCTAACAATAGAAGTTCATACATGAGATTTAATGTTTAGTGTAAAGATTTGTACATGAAGCAAACATGTATTCTATAGGATGTAGTGATTGCATTAACATGTTCATTATGTGCTTTACATTTCCAAGATTTTGAGGATGAAATTTGAAGTACATGGGGCATAATGTTAATGGTAAATTAAGACAAATTAATGAATTTGAATTTTCTTTTGGTGAGAATATTTCAATATCTTTCCATGAGGATTTTGAAAAGAGTGAGAACTTTTGAAAAGTATTGTATGTAAAGATAAAAATTAAATTAACTTAAAGAATATTTTTTTTGCAATTTATTTTGAATGAAGAAAAATATTAATGCAAACCTACTTGTGAAGTAAAATTGTGTGCAAAAATTATAGAACATATGTTCCAGTTAAAAGTTTATGCAATTATGTGTTCTTTTTACAAATTCAAAATTTATAAATTAGAACACCTAGGAAATTTTAAGTATAGAAGATTGTAGAATTTAATACTTACCACAACCAATAACTATTTGCCACCACCCTTGTGAACTTGTGGTCCTGCACATTATATGGTCTTTTCATTGCTATAGATAGCTATTGCCATCACCTTGTTAATTTTTTATGATCTCATGGTCTTGTTTAACGTTGAGGTCTTTTTGTTGTTAAAATTAATAGCTATTGCCATCACCTTCTTGATTTTGATGATCTCACAATCTTGCTTGTCATTATGGTCTTCTCATTGTTGTAACCAATAGCTACCACCATCACCTCCTAATCTTGGTCATCTTTTGGTTGTGTTTCTTAATTGTGACACTTACATTGTTTTTGTTTTTACATGTATAACTGGTAGTGAGAATGTGACCTTTCCCACTAAGTTTCCATTAAAACTTGATTGTTGCAATTCTACATTAGGTTTTAGTGCGGGTACAAACATAATACTAGCAAAACTCTACAACGATAGATGATACATAAGTGTGCACAAGTGTGACCTTTGTTGGCAAATAATGAGATTATTGAAATCCCAAAGGTTTTTTTCACAAACTTGGGCATTATTTGTTTTCTCCCAAGGTAAGTTCAAGTGATAATGAAAGAAACCATCCTAAACAATTGAAATGTGTTATTTGTTATCCCATTCCCCCTATTATAGGATTTTAAAAAGGCATCCTAAATTGCAATACAACAAATCGATTTTTTGCATTTTGGAAAACACCTTGAATGCCTTCATTAACAATTGTGGAATGAATGGCAAAAACAATAAAAGGATAGACATGGAAGATCATTTCTTGAGCATGACCATTGTTTTGATTTTTATTTTTTCAGGTGTGGTGTTGGGGTCAAAACAACATTATTTGTGGGGTCATGTTAGGGGGATGCCATGTCTAAGTGTTGCTAACATGCCATAAATGATTCTAAAGTTTGTGTTAACCTAACTTTTATTTTCATTGAGGAAACATAATCCATTTTGCAAAAACCTATCACATTGACTAAAAACAATGAAAAGGGCGACAAGAGGGGCACAAAACATCTTTGAATACCAATGTGTCCCCATTAAAGCTCAAATTATAGTAAAAACTAGGTTTGCTTTTCAAATCATTTTGTTTCAAAAGACTTTGGAATTCAAGCACACCATTGCCTTATGGAAAATAACAATCACTAGCACTTTAAGGCCATGTGTCAAGTCCACAAGTCTAGGTAATAGCCCAAATTGTTGCAAATATTTTGAGTCTGATGGTTCAACAATGTGTGTTGAACTAAAATCAATGTTACTAGTTTTTTTTTAATGCCCTTGTTGCCACAATTTCACTTGTATGTCAAATGTGGGTGGATTGCTTGATATTTAATTCCATCAAGACTCAAAACTTTGATGTTGAACTTGAAATCTTACAATAATGTATGTTAAAACAAGTTGTATAGGTTTTGGAACCTTTATTTTCATTTGTGTTTTCTTTTCAATCTTGCAAAGCTTACAATATGTTGGCAAGGAAAATGCTCTTCAAAATGCAAGTGAATAAGACAAATAGGTATTGTTCTCACTCTTTGTTTGTGCACACACATTTCTAAACCCAATTGATGAGTGAAAGAACTCCTAGTTTTGCATTAGAAAGTTCCCAATCTTCAAGCTTATATGATCTCATTAATGAGGACATGGCATTGTTAGTGGTGAAAAAATAATAGACCCATTTTAGGTTTAAAAGTCACTAAAGAGGAATGCAAAAACCCACTTGCACAATGGAAAGTCCATGAAATACACTATCGTATGTTTGGTTTGTAGCCTAACAAATTTCAAAAATTGTTCGTTCGCATTGAAAAAGTTCTCAATATTACATGTATTTGCATGAACTTACGGTGCTCTTGGTTGAACATGGACAATTTTGCAAACCTTATATACATTTACAAGAATTAGCCCCATAATGGCCATGTTGGTGGTTTTTCATCCATGGAAAAATGCATGGAAATTAAAGAAACCCTAATGGATGAATTTATGTTATTTTAAGGACTGAATTAAGGCATGGATTGGAGGGTGTTTGAAGTTTTTTTTTTAAGGCTAAATTAATGCAGATTTTGAGGTTGTTTTGGGGCAAAAAGGGGGTGCAATTGAAGGTTATTGAGGGGATGATTTGGAGGATAGATTTGAGACAAAAAGCAGCTGCATTTGGGGTTTTCTGAGGGGATGATTTGCAGGGTAGATTTGGGGGATATTGATTTTTAAGTGCTTTCTGCCGCTGAAAATTTACCTAGATTCCAAAAAACCAGGTTTATAAAGGAAAAATCAGTTGAGGACGTAGTAACACTTGGGCCAACGGCACAGGCCACACTAGTCTGGTTCAATTTATTATGACAACAAGCATCCGCAAAACAGATTTTGCAGATTTCACATAAAATGGTGACATTGTAAAGATGGAACAATAAACCATCCACTTGATTGTTGATGGAAAAAATATATTTACTTATTAAATTTGCAATTTCTCGCAAGATACTTCCAAAGTCTCATATCTCGGTATTAAAACCGCACACATCATGGTGCTATGCTCTTAGTACGTTGCCTAATGTCGTGCAAAAAACAGTAGGGTATAGGGAGAAGATGCACAATCCCTAATTGCAAACACAAAAGCAGTGCACCTCCAACTTAAAAAGTCCACAATTTGCCAAAATGCTCAAAACCTGTTCACACGTCTTTGGATTCGTCATCGCCACAACGACCGTGTTCAGGCCTTCGCGTTCATCTTCGCAGTCACCGTCTTCCACGACGCGCGGGAAGAGATATCTTCCCACCAAGCGCTCACATGCTTGCGGGAGGTAATTCCATCGCCCTTCTTGGCCATGTTGACGAGGTAAAAAGTGTAAGGAATGTGAGAGAGATCAGCCAAGCTGAAGAAATCGCCTGCCAAGTACTTGTTCTTGGACAGGTGTGCTTCGTAGATGTCCAGAACCTTCTCCAGTTTCTCTAGCTGCTGCTTGACAACTGTCTCGTCGCCTTGCCTGCCGTGCATTGGAGCGAACACCAGTTGGTACACGATTGACGACACGCAGGGATTGTAGTTTTGAGATTCAACCTCCAGCCACTGATTGACCAGCGCCTTGTCCTTGGCTGTCTTTCCGAACAATGGGGTACCCTGAGATTCGAACTTGTCGGAAATGTACCTTGCCATGGCGCGGGACTCTGCGATCCATTTAATCAACAAACAAACTCAGTGATTGAAGTAAATGCAAGTATCCGAATCGAAGAAGGAGAGAATGCATTAGGAGGGACAATACTACAGCACGGCACATCGACATTTCCTAAATCCGTTAGACTTCTTTATTCAAGTAGTAGTTGAAGCTCAACTGCTACAGACAAGTTGCCGTAGATTGAAATAAGGAATAATCACGCACCGTAGATAGTCAAATCTGAGTCCTGGAGCACGGGAATCATTCCAAAAGGCTACAAAAACAGAAGCAAACCGTTTAGCACGACAAAATTACAAATGGCAAGGCAATCCCGGATTTCCCTCAACCAAAGAAGGCCATAGTTCCAAGATCAAACAGGGAAGACACTGCATTATATCTGTATTTAACCCTCAGTTGTTGTTCCCTTCTCATGTGTGGAGAGATCGAAAGCAACGACATCGTTGAGCATCCGTCGAAATGACTACAAGCAAGGCCTTTAAAGATCCTAAAGGAACCTAATGTAGCCATGAGCGCTATTCCAAACAAAGAAAACACCAGCACACCTCTAAGCCTTCAGAGCCTTCAGTACCGAGTCATTGAGTTAGACTCCAAGCAAAGCCGAAGTCACAACATATCAGAAAACACAAATCGGCTACAACAGCGAACGTACAATGTTTCTTCAGAAATAAGCACTCGAAGACACGCAAATTGAAACTGTGAGTGCAAATAGTTTTTCCTACCAAAAAGAGCAAAGTGTCCAGAGGACGGAACAAGCACCTGCATTTTGAGGAACTCGGGTTTCTTGTGTGCTCCAACGGACAAATCGACCGGAACAAGCTCATAGTCTTCTACCTCCTTCTCAGCAAGAGTGGCCAACACTCTTGCAGTGCAGGTAGAGTAAGGCATTCCATAGATCTTGATCGTCATATTTGAACTGATGATACAAACACAGACAGAGGTTAAAGAGAGAAAAATGGGTACAAGAGTATGCAAAATGCAGATAGACTGAAGCTGATGGCTGAAGTAAGAAAGATGACTGTAGAAATTTGGGGGAGCGCTGAGTCTTTATAGAACGCAACACGTACTACGACATGATAAACCACACCTTCCACAGCAGCTTCGCCTCTGTAGTCGACTGCCCTAGACCGGAAAACACAACAACGGCGCAAAACACAACCAGAAGTCGAACGGCTCTGCGGCCGGAAAAAGGGGAGCTTCGACACCACCTTCTTACACACGTGGGAGACTACGGATAATACTAATAATAATAATATCAGTCTGTTTTTTCTTCCGGTCGAAATTTCGCCAAATTAAACTATATTCTAATTCAACAATTGTAAATTAAAGGAAATTTTTTAGGGTTTCAATCAGGGTTTTTTCTAAATCTTGTCAGGTAGGTGGACTAGCCGTCATAAGTACCATAGTACCTCGGCCATTTCAACACATGTCGGTCAAATAATTAATTAATTTTGAAATTTTCATTTCCACAAATGGAATATTCCTAAATATTCACTATTTTACTTCACCATATTATATGATTTGGAAGAAATAAATTTTAAAAAATTTCAGCATTTCTGAAAATAATATAATTAGTGTCGAATTGCCCAAGGTACTAGGGTATGTAGAAATATTTTTGGAGCCCTGTTATATTTTGTGAACATCCCAGAATGTGCTAGAACCTCCAGCCTAAATGGGGGGGGGGGTAACCCAAAAAAGCCGAGGTATCAATTGCCAAAAATGAGAAAAATACATAAATCTCCAAATATTTATATTTGGTTTCCTGTGTGCCTGTAGGGTTTTTTTTTTCACAATTTTGTGAGGTAGGTGGGTTGGCAATCATCCACAAGATGACTTAACTAAATTTGGCTACAGTTTAGAGAGGACGTTACAAAAATATAGGATTCCTTCTATGTTTTGGCATCCTGCTTAAACCTATTGTCTAAATATGGCAAAAAAATAAAAATTTCCCCTCAAAATATGGATGATTGTTGGTTTTTATTACATCAGAATAGCCACTTTGGTTCCATAAGAAATTTCGTTTTAAAAAAAATGCGGATCCATGTGAGACCTTCAATTTGAAGGCCAGGGCTTTACCCTTTAGGCACAGCCTTTGGAGAATTAGCACCTACTCTTGCACCATAGTAAAACCAAAATTATTTTCGGTTGCTTTGTCTAGGTACATATATGAATTGTCTTTCTTCTCCAAAGACTAAATGAGGGGTCTCAAAGTTAATACAAAAGTTGTGTGGTTATTTGATTTTTTTAAAAAGACATAGTATTGGATCTTTCAACTGTCATATTTTTAAGAACATAATTTTTTTAAAATGTTTTTAATACTTCAAAAAAATTGTCCAATATTCCAAATTTTCCAAATTTCACATGTGTTGGTTTGTTACAAGACCAATTATTTCAAGATTAAAAAACAAATGATTATATCTTGTGGTTCTTTATTAAAAAATCGTGTTACATTAGACATGAATAATAGTTATAAACTTCGGTTATTAATAGATTTTTGTGAGTAAAATGTTGCAAAATGCACATGATGCAAACCCTAAATCACTAAATCTCTCCAACAAAACAAACATTGTGAGTCTTTTTTAGTCATTTTTTCATATGAAAGAACTTTTGAATAATTTCTTTTGCAACTTGTTATTATATATATATATATATATAGTTGTCCCAATAGATCACATGTTTTGTGTTAATCATTGTTGAATAAATATGAATTTTTCAAAGTGTAAATTTTGCGAGGTTTTGCATTTCATCTTGAAATTTTATCATAATTTTGAATCATACCAAAATATGTTAACTACTTAGGTTTCTAATTATATATGTATATATATTGTATGTCATGCACATTACATCCCTTTTAAGTGTGGTAAAGGATTTTTGAAAAACATTTAATCTAAAAATATTTTTTGAATTTTAAAGTTTTTTAAGTTTCATATATTTTAAATTGTGAGTGCTTTTTGAACTTGGGTAGTATATTACTATCGTCTAAATTTTTTTACCATAAATTTTATATTATTACAATAGTCTTTTATTTAGTCCTTTGTAAAATTGACCACAATCTAACACCACACCTATTCAAATTCAAATGTCCTTATGTAAAATCAAAACCCAGAATTTAATTTTATTTATTTTTAATTTGAATTCCTCAACATTCATATTAATAATTTAACATAACTTGGAATGATTAACATAACTTTAAATTGCCAAGAAAAAAACAAATGTGAAGAAAATTCCCAATTTTCACTGTTATTTAACATGATCTTTGGTTCCTATTTCTATAGTTGTACCTGAAAGGAAAAGGGTTTGTGAATATTTTTTTTTGCATCTATTTTTTAAAATTTCTTGTAGATTATGTGGGTCAAATCAGTTATGGTGATTTCTTATTTCAACAACGTTCGGGGTTTCAAATTGTTTAATTATTCTCCATTGTTGTTGTGAGTGATTAATTTCTACAATGCAATTTAAAAGATGCAAGTTATGGAGTGCAAAAGGCAAACACTATATGAATGAGTTTTAGGAACAATTGAAGGACACCTAGAACTAAATTCCTCCTTGTTGTTTTTGGTTCATAGTTGTTTGGCATTACATGCTCGAAAGAATTGCGATTTAGAATTTCAACATTATATTGGTTGGGGAAGAATGCCCTTTTGCTATGAACCATCCTTTTTTTTTAAGCTATGCATTTTTGCTACACCATGAATTGAAAAGAAGGGATGTAGGTTTTTAAACTGATTTTAAGGGTCATGATTAAGGAAATGATAAAAAAATCCTAAGGGTTTCAAGAGTAATCAAAGTGGCAAATTAATTTGTGATATGTTTGGGTGATTTTGGAAATATTTGGGAAAAGGGTGGGTTTTGTTTTTTAGGGAAAAAATACCCGCCACATTGGGAATTGCAAAGGAGATTTTGTTTTATAGAAAAATCTTGTGTGTCATAGGAAATTATGTCAATGAACTACCTGGAACATTATTTTGTTTTTGTCCAACTTCCTAAGTTGCTATGTGCAAATATATGTTTTCATCTTACCTTTATAAGAGTAGACATCATATGAATTGAGAATTTAAGGTTGTGTGATGTATCTACATGTGTTGAGTTCCATATTGTGTCCAACCTCCTAAATGATTGTGTATGCATATGGGTTCCATCTTGTTTCTATGGGAAACAAATTCATATGAATTTGGCATAAATTTTGTCACAATTACAATTGCCACAAAAGTGATTGGTGGGTTCAATGAGAATGAAATTGGGATGTGCTCATCCCTGATGATTCGTAGCCTAGATTTTATTGGATGGGTAGCAAGTATTTGAACACTATAGGTTGATACTTTCAAAAAAAATATTGTTCATTATTTCTTGCAATTCTAGAGGATTTGATTATGATAATCATGTTGTGCATTTGGAGACATTTGTTTCCCATTCTTTTTGGTGATACACCCATGTGTTAATGAAAACATCATTGTTTTTTCTTCAAAGCTTTTTAATAATGTCGAGGTTAATTGGATTGAAGCCTAAACTAGTAGCAAAAAGATGATCTATAACCATATTCACCCATAGAAGTTGAATCAAGGTCAAGCCTTTTCGGATGCTAATTGCTACTATCAAAAATATCAAGACCACCTCCCTTACGATTAATGAAATCATAGTGGGTTGGTCTATTCTTGTGGGGTATGTTGGTTTATTCTTGTTTCTAGAAGTCCAAATGTGACTATAAACTCAAAACTAAGATGGCAAAGAGAACACAAAAGGTGATCATCTTCAAAGTATAAAAATGGTTGGATAATCTCCAAAGCACCTAAACATTGTTTTGTAAGTAATTGTAGATTTTTCCTATTTCATTGGACTAGATAGAACCAGGGTAATGTGCTTACAATTTGTTTGCACATGCACCATTAATATCACTAGGTTGACATTTATATTAGATCCTTTAGTTTGAAAACCAATTGTCATAGTAATGGTTAATAACCTTGTTTATGTTTTGCATCTTCACATACAAGGTAAATGGAGTTTGACAAAATATAAAACCTTTTTTTGTTTATCAAGGTTTTGCAAGTTCAAGTTTGGCCATGGAAGTAATTGAATAATTACATTGATAGGATTATGGCATGCCATGCCTTTAAAAGAATTGGCCACACTATCGTGCAATGAAATTAGGAGTTCAAAAATTGCTTGATTTTCAAGTTGACAATTTTCTATTAAAAAAAAAGGTTCTTTCCACCTTTGATTTTCAAAAGTTCCTTGAACCTTCAACTATTTAAACTTTTGACCCCTAGTACATAAATGGGTATATACTTGAATTGTGGGGGGTTTGTTCCTATTTTTAATAACCACACAGTAATAGTTAAAACCAAAATTGAAAATTAAAGCTCCAATTACACTTGGTGTTAAGGACTCTAATGTCAAGTCCCCTAACACCAAGCTAGTTGTCGAAGATTTAAACCTATTTAATTACCATAAAATACAATGCGAAGTCAGTTTTCACACCTATGATGTTAAATGCCATTAATGGTTAGGTTAATGTTGAACCCCAACATTTTTTCATCATCATTCACAAATGTGATGATGGTAAATACATTTTGCAAATTGTTTTTTATAAAAAGGTTTTATGTAGGTGGGTAGGTATGTGGGTTCAAGTTACAATAAAACGAGCCATTCAAGTTAAAGATTTTATAAGGATTACATTTGGTACATGGCCTTCCTACATTGGTTATAAATACCTAATTTGATAGTTTTTCATACAATTTTAAGAATAAATATCAAATATTGAGACCGCATATGATGCATATTATAATAAACATATGAAGTTTTTACATAAATCTTTACATTACAATCAAACCTATAACTTTGCTTTTTTTCATGATCATAAATTTTGAACTATATTAGTTATTAAGGATGTCTAAACATCAAAATCTAATATAAAATCATCACACAAAATTCAAAATCACTTTTGAATGGTTCAACACATATGGCCCTTTTTATGAAGTATATTAAAACATGTAACAAATTTGAAAACAATTGGTAAAAGTTTCAGGAATAGAAGTCACATCCAAATTTTCAAATGTGTTGAAAAACATTATTCAAAAATTGTTTTTTATTTGTAAAATGACTCTTTCAACACAATGAAATGACTACAAACTCATGAGATTTCAACCTCATGAATAAAAAAACACAATTTCAAAAGATGAATAAAAAATTCATTAAATACAATTGATTGCACATTTCTTCCAAATAATGAAGGTACAATTTTTCATTACACTCAACAACGACTTTGGCTTCGTTTTATTGTGATTACACCCAAGTAATAAGTAAATAGATGGGTGCATGGGTGGGTAGAGGAACAATGCAAAAACATTTTGATAAGTTACCATTGGCTTAAAGTTCCCTTAAAGTGGTTGTTACTTGGCATTGAACTTTAATCTATGTTGTTTGAAAATTTTATGTTAAGTTCATGCTCATTGAACATTACTACCCATTTAACATTAGGTGCCACTTAAGTTTTGATGATAACTAACATTCTTGATTTGAATACAATTTTTTAAAAAAAATTCTTAACATTTATTTAATACCTTACCCCAAAGTTAGTTTTGTCATTAAATAATCCTCAAAATAGAGAAATGAAAATTTGTGAAAATATGAAGTTGACATGTTGAAAATCATGATAATTATCATAGGCTATATTCTGAATAATTTCCTTAATTATTTGTATCACAAGATAATAGTAAATGATGGAAATAATAATAATTTCAAAAAATTAAAATCATTTTTTGAAAAAAAAAATCATTTTGTCAACATGGAAATTGACCCTAGGCTACGGTAGTCACTTAACATCAAATGTGATTGGAGGATAATTATTATTTCTACTAGACTGCAATGGATTAAATAACATATATTTATATCATTAAAATATTTTCATTTTGAAGATGCTTTACTTACCAAGACCAACTATTTTATTTTTGTTGATTCTAATTGTAACATGACTTTTTGCAAAATGTATTGTATTCAAATGCCACAAACGTATGGTAAAATCATTAATGTGATTTTTTTAATGGATTAAAATTGCCAACTTGAATAAGAATATGGAAGTAATGATCAATCAACAAATGTGATTGATTGACTTTTTTAAAAAATTGCAAAGGAATACACTTGATTTGTTAGAGCCATGAAATATATATATTTTTCTTTGAAAATCAAACAAGTTGCTAAAAAATTCTCCATACATCTTTGGTAAAAAGGCAACTGTTTATTGTCAATTTGTTTGCACATTCATAATCTACGACCTTTAATGGCAAGAAAGTTTATAAAAAAGATTGATGCATGACTTCTTGATATTATTTTAATAAAATATTAATTAGGCATACTAACAAAATTCAATAATTCAAAACTCTTTATCTTAATCATGTTTTGTTGGATGATTTTTTTCTTAACATGTATGTCAAATAATTATTTAGTTGGGTTCTCTTTCATTTGAATTTTGTTAGTTCATTAGTCACCACATAATCCACAATTAACATTGGGGTTTTCATGTTTTTTTTTCATTTTAGTGTTAAAACTATGGACTTTTGGGAATGTTACATATGCCAAAAATGAGCCATCCTATCTTGTAACCACCCCGAGGGGTCATTATTCTAAAAGCTATTAGTAATGGCCTAAATTGTTTAAAAATATTTTCTATCTTGGTAGGTTAAATTCCTTCCTAAGGTGTAGAAATTCAAAAATGTTTTGCCTTTTGATAATGTCCCATGCCTTTGTGTCACTCCAGTGATGATGAGGGTTGTTGAGCACTTGGATAAGTTGATAATTAAATGTCCTTGTATGAACCAAATTTTTTTATTGTGGTGAATTTTCACTGTTTTGCAAAAAAAAAAAAATCACATCACAACATTGACTTGAATTTTTTTTTGGAAACATTAACTAAATTTGCTAGATTTTGAAATATAACTTTCAATCACTAGATTTTTATTTTAAGCTTTAGTAAATAGCTACAATATAGATGGAATAAAACATACATATTATGAAATAGGTTCTATAGCCAATTGTGGTTAAATCATGTTCTTAATAATAGAAATTTTGGCAACATTGAAAAATTGAAAAAAAAAATTTGGGCATGTGAAAAATTGTCACAAACTACACAAAATTTTATGTGTGATGAATGTACAAGGAAAATTTAATTTAATCAATAATAGAATATCTATTGTCCATTAAGGCATATTGTCGCATCTTGGTTCACAAAACTCATATAATTCTATTCCCTACCAACTACCCCCTTGCTTAGCAACCATGGCCTTGTAATGCCCAATATGCTTATGGAGGCCATCAAATTTTCACATGAAGGGTTTTTCTCAACTTTCTACATCCTTGCAGACCTCAAACTTAACCATCATCATTTTACCATTGGTCCCTAACATTGCTTTAACCCAAGGCAATTTTGATGTTTGTGCAGAGATATTGGAAGACACATTTAAATTCCCACTTTGCTTTCTAGGCTTCTTGGGCTTTGGAAAAGTTGGACCAAGATCTATGATAATAAGCTTTTATTTCTAATGACTTGAACCAAAATCCATGATAATTTCAAGTGGTAAGTGACATTTTCCACATACATCACATTCTTCACTTACATTTGTGTGCTAAAACATGAAGCATCAACTTGCACTTGTGGTGGTGGATCCAACGACCAAAGGTTTGAAAACATTGACAAGACATTTTGAAAAGAAATGTTGAAACATGAAATTCAATAGTGGTTTCATTGGAGGCACGATAAGACAAAATGAAATGCATATAAATTTCATGGTTATTTTCCAACAAGGAGCAATGTCCACAAAATGAAAAGGATTCTAATTGTGATTGGTCAACAAACAATTATTCATTTCCACTTTATAAACTTCTTTGATTTTTGGTTTGTTATATATTATAAATTTCATGGTTATTTTATTGTGATTATGTTTACAAGCCTTGCATTGCACCAATTTCATGTTTGTTTTATTATTGTGTTTACCTTTAGTGTTTTAATTTGTAATTGTTCCTATGTTTATGAAAGAGAATGTAAATTTTGGACTAATGGAAAAATACAATGTTAAAATTGAATAGCCATAGGCAAGATAAAAAAAACTCCCACAAGCATGAAGTCAAGAAGTGGGAGTGAAAAGAATTGGGTTCTTACCCTCTACCAATTGTGAAGGTTGGGTTTGAGCATGTGCTCACGAAGTCATTTGCATGAGGGCAAAGTTGGATCAAAGGCCATGTAAAACTCAAAAAGTCAAAAAACATTTTGCACAAAAGATTCCACACCAAGGGAGAGTAAATGAAAATGGGCTCCAAGGGGTATTTGTAATCATTTGCAAGACCTTGCATTGCATAACAATGGGATCATCAATTGTAATTTTATGCTAGAAGTTGCTATTTAAAACTCCCATAAATTATCATTAAACTTATCTTTGCAAGCAAAAACCTACAAGATATTTTTGTCATTGCAAACTAGATACAAATTCAAAATAAATTAGTTGTGCAACAAGTTTACATTGGGTCAATGGCACATGCCACACTAGTACCATAATACCTTGGCAGCTTTCACACTAATTATATTAGTCTCTGAAATGTTGAAATTTTTTTTGCAGGAAAATATTGAATCTTCAAGAATGTTTTATTTGTTGAAATGAGATTCTCGAAATTAATTATCATTGTATGTGGGCTAGCTAAACAATTCATTGTTAAATATTTAATAAATTCTCAAAAACCCAATTCAACATCCCATTTTTCAATATCTTTTTTATTCAACAAAGGTTGAGATATTAATTTCAACAAATCAATAAATCCGGAGTATTAATAAGTTAAAAATTGGTGTTGATTGCACTTTGATGAAATTAAGGGGATTGAGTAATCTGTTTTTGAATTAATGAAAATAATCATTATTATTCTCTCTCATCAGATTACAATATTAATTAGTTGAAAATAGACTCCCTAGTCTCATCTCCACTTTCATGAAGTTAAAGGAGGGTTGAGTACCATAGTACCTTGGCCATTTCAACACATGTCCGTCGAATAATGAATTAATTTTGAAACACGTATTTCAACAAATGGAATATTCCTAAATATTCACTATTTTCCTTAGCAATATTTTTGATTTGGAAGAAATAATTTTTGAAAATTTCAACATTTCTGAAAATAATGATGTACTAGACATTCACAATGGGTACATTTTTTTCAAGATATGCAGAATGACTCTAGGGCCCAACTCAAACTTCAGTTTCAATTGTCAAATATTTTTGGACTAATAATTTTGATCTTGTGGACACGAGTCTAATGGGAGCCACTTCTTTTATACTAGGCTAGTGAGAAATCATTTTTATGTAAGAGGGAAAACCTAAAATACAGCTCCCACTTTTTTTTTTGGGGTAGTGAGAATTATTTTTCATTATTTCCCATGTTGGTGGTGACACAGAAAATAGGGTACCTATTTATTATTTCAGGCTAGTGGAAGTGTCTAGTAAGGAACAATTCTTGGTACCATTGAGAGATTGATTTGAGTGGGTTACATTTTTAGTTTGCCATTTTATTCTGAAATTTGGTACTCTAATTGCAAATTTAAGGTGTGGGTAGAAATCTATGAGGACCATGGGCATACCACTACACTTCTTCTAGATTAATTGGAACTCATGAGCTTAATTTCTTTTGAGTGGATTGGTTTCTTTCAGTTTCTCAATATCCCCGATTCAAACCCTAATGTATAATCCTAAAGTTTATCATTTAATAGTTTTAAACCTAGGATGATCCAGTCTTTTTTCGCTTTTTTTTTACAACAAAATTGGGGAATTTTTGGAAATTTCTGTTTTCAAGGGAAATTTTGATTTATTTTGCTATTTATTTTTTTAAAAATTGCAAAATTTTCGATATTAAAAAAACGAAAAAAAAAGGAAGAAAAACGCTAGGATCATCTTCATCACAGAACAGTAAAACGGTACACATATCCGTTTTTGAATGAAATTAGCAATCCCATAGTGCAAAAAATAAAATTGACTATTTTTATTGGCTGATGATAATTATTGACCCAGTGATGAGATTTAAATGATCCCATTTTAATACTGTAATTATTATTTCAGCGTAAATTTTTTTATAAAAAAATTTCCAAATTTTTGAATTTTCATTTATTATTTACGCCGAAAATTTAATAATATAAAATTTTGACAATCAAGTTTGGGCTGCAGACCCTCCAAGGACAGAGACTTGAATCTGAGATAGTCTAGACACAATAGACTGCTCCATAACTCTAGAAATACTTTGGTTATATTTTTTTATAACGATTACTTTCGAAAAATTGCAGAATTAAAAAACCAAGTGCTGAGGTTAAGATTAATCCCTTTGTTGGATTCGCTCATTGAAGTAGGAAGCTTCTAGAATATCAAGTTTTCTGTTGGCTGTGTTTGTTGTTCTGGATGACATGAAAGTCGTGGCGCTTCCCTGTTTCCAGACCAGAGGTCAGTCATTTTGACATTAGGTCATTTGTCTATTCGCCAGCAGGGGTTTTTCTTTTTCTTTTTCTTTTTTTTAAATTAAAATTTGCTAAATTCTGTGATGTAGCCACATGTGACATTAGCCATTCTCCATCACCATACACAAGAGAAATTAGCCAAATTTGGCTACAATTTTTTTAGAGAGGAAAGTAGACCAAATTTTGTAAAAGAATCTTGTTATATTTTTGGTGGAACCTATTGTTTAAATATAGTGAACTCGGAATTATTTTTCCCTCTAAATCTGGCAACTTTGGGTGCATTTTTCCAACCCCTCTATGAACTGCACTAGATCTTTTTTTCCCCCTCCAAGTCAGTGTTTTCTTTTCTTTTTTGATGACCAAAATAAAAAGGGTTTGTGAACTTGTAAAAACACATATAGTTTTGGTCAACATAAAAACTTCAAAGTCTTTTCATATGTCTTGGAAAGCCCCTTGTAATTGAACCTATTTATTTAAAAATAAGCATTCTCCAAATTAAGGGGCCAAGGAACAGGGTTTTTCTTTTCAATTTTTCTGATTTAGCTGTGAAGTGGTGATGATCCATAATATGATTTAGCAAGATTTGGCTACATACTAGATATGAAAAGAGAAAAAAACCAAAATCCTTCTATATTATTGGCTACTTATTGGAAACT
>Ga0209208_10002233_pt1 | contig 27704 bp, 28 predicted proteins | sample S1TSphfallax_3_FD_187694 | JGI IMG/M metagenome (GOLD analysis project Ga0209208, IMG submission 187694) | Host-associated microbial communities from peat moss isolated from Minnesota, USA - S1T2_Fd - Sphagnum fallax MG (SPAdes) (version 2) | ecosystem: Host-associated > Plants > Peat moss >...
GGGGTCTATCGGCTATTGGGTGGGCGCACCCTTTACCCGCCGGGGGCATACCACCAGCGCCGTGCAGGCCATCACGCGGTTCGCTTTTCAGAGGCTCGGTTTGCACAGGGTGGAAGCGGCCTGCATACCCACCAACACCGCCTCGCGCGGCGTCCTTCTCAAGGCGGGTTTCGTCCACGAAGGTTTGGCCCGGGATTATTTGAGGATCGACGGCGCCTGGCGCGACCATCTCCTGTTCGGGCTCATATCGCCGAATCCCGGCTAAACCCGCCACGGGCCTCTGAATATGTGGCGATCAGGCTTGGCCCAGCTGAGCCGACAGGCGCTCTGGGCTTATGCCCAATTTCGCCAAGGCGCGGACCCACTTGCCATCATGGTCGTCCCCAAAGATCAGGGCCTCGTCGGGCTCACAGATGAGCCAGACATTGTTGCGAATCTCCCGCTCCAACTGCCCGCCGTCCCAGCCAGAATAGCCGATGGCCAAGAGGGCGTGGTCTGGACAGGGCTGTCGACCGGCCAGCCCTTCAAGGATTTCCCGGGTCACCGTCAGCGTCAGGCCGCCGGGAATGGTTTCGCGGGTCGGCGAGACGCCCGCGACATCGCTGTGCAGGACGAAGCCGCGCTCAGGCTGAACAGGACCTCCCACCAAAACCGCCGCGTCACCCGCGGAGCCTGGATCAATGCCGAGCTGTTCGAGGAGGCGCGGCACCGTCAGGTCATCCGCGGGCCTGTTCACCATCAGGCCCATCGCGTGACCGGCGTCGTGGGCGCAGAGGAAGATCACGGCGCGGTCGAACCGGCAGTCTTCGATCCCTGGCATGGCGACCAGGAGGCGGCCGGCGAGGTAGCGGGGGGCGAAGACCGACATCAGCCCCAGGATCGACACTTGTGGCGGCCCAATCAACCCAAATCGACGAGTCGCGCGAAAGGTCTGGCGCCTCTGGCGTCGCCCGCTTGGCTCCCTCGCTGTCCCGGAGTAGGAGGAACCATCAATGACCCGCCGGAGATCCTTTGGACCATGACACTCAAAGTTGGCGATCATATTCCCGCCGCGACGTTCATGACCTTCGGCCCCGAAGGCCCGCGTCCGATCACAACCGATGAGATTTTCAAGGGCAAGACGGTGGCCCTTTTTGCGGTGCCCGGCGCCTTCACGCCCACCTGCTCGGCCAAGCATGTTCCCGGCTTCAAGGCCCATGCGGCGGAGTTTCGCGCCAAGGGCGTGGAGACCATCGCTTGTGTGTCGGTGAATGACGTCTTCGTGATGAAGGCCTGGGGGGCCGATCAGGAGGTAGGCGATGACATCCTAATGCTGGCCGATGGCAATGGCGCCTTTGCCGCCGCCATCGGTCTCGAACTCGACGCCAAGGGCTTTGGCATGGGCGTCCGGTCCCAGCGTTATTCCCTCCTCGCCAAAGACGGCGTGGTCACCGAGCTGAATGTCGAAGCGGGCGGCGAATTTCGCGTCTCCGCCGCGGAATATATGCTCGCCCAGCTATAAGGGTTTAGCGTGGATCACGCGCCCATGGACTTAGGCGCCCATGGACTCGGGCGTGGCGCGGAAGAGATCGATGGCCCCCTGGCTTACAGCCTGGGCAAGGCCCGGGGCGCGGGAGAGGATCTGTTCGGCATAGACCCGCGCCATGCCGATCTTGGTGCGGTAATAGTCCGCGGGTCCCTCGCCCGCCGCCAGGGCTTGGGACGCGGCAAGCGCGCCCTTGGCCAGCATCCATCCGCCCACCACGTCGCCGAGGAGCTGTAGGTAGGCGCTGGCGCCGGCCAGGGCGTCCGGCTGTGCGTGACCTCGGCGCTCCAGCATCCAACCCGTGGCGGACTGGACGGCGGCAAGGCCCGCCTCGAGGCGGGCGCCGATCGTGTGCAGCCACGCGTCGTCGGCGCTCTTGAGCGCGCCGGCCGTGGGGAAGATGTCACCCACCAGTTCGCGCACGGCCCGCCCCTTGCCCAGGGCCAGCTTGCGCCCCATCAGGTCGATGGCCTGGATTCCGTTGGTTCCCTCATAGATCGGCAGGATGCGGGCGTCGCGATAGTGCTGGGCGGCGCCGGTCTCTTCGATGAAGCCCATGCCGCCGTGGATCTGGAGCGCGATGGAGGCCGCCTCGACGGCCATATCTGTGGACCAGGACTTGGCGATCGGGGTGAGCAGATCCTCCCGCAAGCGCGCGGCTTCTCGGTCCATGGGGTTTGCGGCGCGGCGTCCCAGGTCGGCCGCCACGGCGGTGGAAAGGCAAAGGCCCCGGGCCGCTTCGATCCGCGCCTTCATGAGCATCAGGCTGCGACGCACATCCGGGTGGTCGAAAAGCCGCGAGGGAAGGGCCCCGGTCCAGGCGGACCGGCCCTGCTTGCGCTCCAGGGAATAGGCGAGAGCCTGTTGATAGGCGCGCTCGGCGATCCCAACGCCCTGAACGCCCACATGCACCCGCGCGGCGTTCATCATCACGAACATGGCCGCCAAGCCTTGGTGCGGCGCGCCCACCAGCTCCGCCTTGGCGTCTTCAAACAGCATGACGCAGGTGGGCGAACCATGGATGCCCAGCTTATGCTCGATGCTCGCCGCGCGCAGGCTATTGGCCTCGCCCAGGGCGCCGTCCTGCCCCACCAGACGCTTGGGCGCGATGAACAGGGAAAGACCACGAGAGCCTTGGGGCGCGTCGGGCAGGCGCGCCAGCACCAGATGCACGACATTGTCGGCAATGTCATGGTCGCCCCAGGTGATGTAAATCTTCTCGCCAGAGAGACGATAGCCGCCTTCACCGTCCGGCGTCGCTTTGGCGGCGATGGCCGCGAGATCCGATCCGGCCTGGGGCTCGGTGAGGTTCATGGTTCCGGTCCACTCGCCGGATATGAGCTTTGGCAGAAAGCGCGCCTTCTGATCATCGTCGCCACCGGCGCTAATGGCCTCAATGGCGCCGAGGGTGAGCATCGGGCAGAGGCCGAAGGCCAGATTGGCCGCTTGGAACATCTCGAAAACCGCCGATTCCAGGGCCTTGGGCAGACCCTGGCCGCCGAAGTCGACATCGGCCGCCAAGCCGTTCCAGCCGCCCTGGGCGAAAGCCTGATAGGCCTTGGCGAACCCCTCCGGCGCGCGCACCTGGCCGTTCTCGAGACGCGCGCCTTGCTTGTCACCTGATCTGTTCAGGGGCGCGAGGACGTCCGCGGCCAGGGCGCCCGCGCCCTCAAGCACCGCCTCCACCGTGGCGGGGTCCGCCGCCGGAAAGACTGACGCCAAACGCTCAAATTCGGCCGCATGACGCAGCGAGAACAACAAATCTCGAACAGGCGCCTTATAGCTCATGCGGTCTCCCTGGGCACATTTCGCCCGGACTCGGGCGCGGCCCGGCCTCTCTAGAACAATTTCAGGCGGCGCGCTAAGCCATGACGTGCTCCCACGGGCCGGGCGCGCGCGGCTTTCGGGGCGGACCAGACGCAAGGCGGCCGACATGTCTCCTCTTGGAACCGAGCGGGCCTTTGACGAAGCCGGAAACGCGACGCAGCCCCTCGCCGCCGCCCTATCCGCTCTCGCGGCGGGCCGCTTGGTCATCTTGCCTACCGAGACCGTTTATGGGCTTGCCGCGGACGCGGGCCGCGCCGAGGCCGTGGCGGCGATCTTCGCGGCCAAGGGCCGGCCGAGCTTCAATCCCCTCATCGCTCATGTGGCTGACGCCGCGGCGGCGGATCGCCTCGCCGTCCTGGACCCGCGTGCGCGCCGTCTGGCGGAGACGTTCTGGCCAGGCCCCCTGACCCTGGTGGCGCCCTTTCGCGCTGGGGCGCCCGTCTGCGACCTCGCCCGCGCCGGTTTGGACACGGTGGCCTTGAGGGTCCCGGCCCATCCGCTGGCCCAGGCTCTCCTCCGGGCTTTTGGCGGGCCCTTGGCCGCGCCGTCGGCCAATCGCTCAGGGCGCCCCAGCCCCACCACCCTGGCGCATGCGATGGATGAGACCGGTTCAGCCGCCGCCGCGGCCCTGGACGGCGGCCCGTGCGCCGTGGGTCTTGAGTCCACGGTCGTCTCCCTCCTTGAGGGCCCGCCCCGGCTTCTGCGGCCCGGCGCCGTCACGCGCGAGGCGCTGGAGGCGGTGATCGGACCGCTCGCCGAAGCTGAGGCTGAGGGCCATCGTTCGCCGGGACGATTGGCTAGGCACTATGCTCCCGCGGCGCCCGTGCGGCTGGGGGCGCACTGCGCGCGCGAGGGCGAGGCCTTCTTGGCCTTTGGCGAAGCGGCGCACGGACCCTGGGTGTTCAATCTCAGTCCACGGTCCGATCTGACCGAGGCCGCGGCGAATCTTTTCGCCATGCTGCGCGCCGCCGATGCGCTGGCGCCCACCGCGATCGCCGTCGCGCCGATCCCAAGCCGTGGGCTTGGAGAGGCGATCAATGACCGGCTTCTCCGGGCGGCCGGCCATGTGGGCTGACCGCGCAGGCCTCATGGCCTAAGGTTTCCAGCGCCATGACCGACCTCACCGCCTTTGATCGTCTTGAAGCCGCCCTGGGCCCGGGCGGCTGGAGCCGGGACCCCGCGCGCATCGCCCCCAAGCTGGTGGAATGGCGGGACCGCTGGCGGGGCGCGACACCTTTTCTGGCGCTTCCCGCAACCACGGACCAGGTCGCCGCGGTGATCGGGATCTGTGCGGAGGCGGGTCTCGCCGTGACGCCTCAGGGCGGCAATACCGGGCTCGTCGGGGGGCAGATCCCCCAGGGCGAGATCCTGCTCTCCACCGAACGTCTAAAGGCCTTTCGCGATATCGACATCGCCGACGATGTTCTCGTGGCCGAAGCCGGCGTCACCCTCACGGAGGTCCATGAGGCGGCCCTGAAGGTCGGCCGCCGCTTTCCCCTTGATCTCGCCTCCCAGGGCTCCGCCACCATCGGCGGCCTGATCTCCACCAATGCCGGCGGCACCGCCGTCCTGCGTTACGGAACCATGCGCGGCCTGGTCCTGGGCCTGGAGGCGGTGCTCCCGGGCGGCGAGATCTGGAACGGCCTCAGGCGTCTGCGCAAAGACAATACCGGCTATGACCTCAAGCAACTGCTTATCGGCGCGGAGGGAACCCTGGGCGTCGTCACGGCCGCGGCGCTGAAGCTCTATCCGGTCCTGGCCTCCCGCGCCGTGGCCATGGTGGGGGTGGCCAGCCCCGCGGCCGCGGTGGACTTGCTGAAGTTCGCGAAAGAGGCGACCGGCGGGGAGCTGGAGGCCTTTGAGCTCCTCTGCGCCCTTGGCATGGAAATGGTGGCGGCCAAAAGGCCAGGCGCGCGCTTTCCGTTGGACAGCCGCCCGCCCTGGTATGTGCTCATCGAGGTCGCCAGCGCGCGTGACGACCGGGCGAAGCCGGCGCTCGAAGAGCTTCTGGCCGAGGCTCTGTCTCGTGGCTTGACGGACGATGCCGTCATCGCGGCGAGCGAGGCTCAAGCCCAGGCGCTGTGGGCCCTTCGCGAGGGTCAATCCGAAGCGCAGAAGGGGGAGGGGCCGGTTTGGAAGCACGACGTGTCCTTGCCCATTTCCCGCGTCGCCGATTTTATGGACCAAGTCGGTCACGCCCTCGCCGCGCGGTTTCCCGGCGTGCGGATCGACGCCTTTGGTCACGTGGGCGATGGCAATATCCACTATGATGTTCTGGCGCCCATCGGCGGCGATCAGGCGCGCCACGCGCAGGCGCGTCAGGCGGGCGCGCACATCGTCCACGACCTCGTGAACAGCCTCGGCGGCTCCATCAGCGCCGAGCATGGCCTCGGGATCATGAAGACCGATGAGGCCCGCCGCTATAAGAGCCCGGTGGAGGTCGCCGCCCTCGAAGCCGTGCGCCTAGCCCTTGACCCCAAGGGCATCATGAATCCCAGGGTCCTCTTCTCCGCTTCCGCGCCGCGCGCTTGACGGACGAGCGGCTGCTCTCCTTGTGTAGGGGTCACAATGAAAGGCGGGCCGCGCGCCCGCGAATGGAGGATCAACCCAAGCATGGCCTACGAACCGTTCAACCTGAAGGGCAAGGTGGCCCTCATTACCGGCGGTAACCGCGGGATTGGTCTCGGCATGGCTGACGCCCTGGCCCGGGCCGGCGCTGATCTCATTCTCTGGGGCTCCAACGGCCCGGCGACGGACCTTGCGGCGGCCCAATTGTCCGCCCATGGCGTGCGCACGCTGGCCCAGCGGGTCGACGTGGCCGACGAAGCCGCGGTGGTTCAGGCCATGGAGCAGGCGGCGGCGGAATTCGGACGAATTGACGCGGTGATCGCCAACGCCGGGGTGGGAGGAGGGGCGGCCTCATTCTCGGAGATGAACGTGGAGACCTGGCGACGGGTCCTCTCGGTCAACCTCGATGGGGTCTTCTTCACCTGCCGGGAGGCCTGTCGACACATGGTCGGTCGCGCGAAGGCGGGCGACGCGGGTGGCTCGATCATGGTCACGGCCTCCCTCGCCGCCATTGAAGGCGCCGCGCGTAATGAGGCCTATGCCGCCACCAAGGGCGGTGTGATTTCCATGATGCGCTCCATCGCTGTCGAGCACGCCCGCTATGGCGTGAGGGCCAACGCCATTTTGCCGGGTTGGATCGCCACTGACATGACCGCCGGCGCCCAAGCCTCGCCGGCCTTCGCCGAAAAGGTCATTCCCCGCGTCCCGGCCCGGCGCTGGGGTGAACCGGCGGATTTCGGGGGCATAGCCGTCTATCTGACGTCTGACGCCTCCGCCTATCACTCCGGGGACACCTTCGTCATCGATGGCGGTTATTCGATCTTCTAAGACAAGGCGAGCGGCCTCAGCCCTTCTTGTGGAGTTCCGCGAGCTGTTCCTGCATGGCCGCCATTTGCTTGCGGAGTTCCGCGAGAGCGTCGCTGTCCGACGGCGATGCGGCAGGCTTCGGCGCCGCGGGCGGCGTCTCCTCCCCCCGGAACGCGAAGGGGGTAAACATTTTCATCGCGCGATCAAAAAGGGCCATGTTCTGGCGGATCTGCTCATCGAACACGCCCATGGTCGGCGGCGTCACCGCGGAAATCTGTGAGCGCATGCGCTCCTGCTGGCGGATAAAGCTGTCGAGAGACAGTTCCAGAAAACTGGGCAGGAAGGCCTGCATGCGGTCGCCATAGAATCCGATAAGCTGCCTTAGAAATTGAATCGGCAGGAGGTTCTGGCCCCGCGCCTCTTCCTCAAAGATAATCTGGGTCAGCACTTTACGCGTGATATCCTCGCCGCTCTTGGCGTCGCGAACCTCGAAGTTCACGCCCTCCTTGACCATGCGCGATAGGTCTTCAAGCGTGATGTAGCTGCTCGTCGCCTTGTTATAGAGACGTCGATTGGCATATTTCTGAATAATGATTTTCTCATGAGCGCCGGATGCGGTGGCGCTTTCGGTATCGCTCGGCATGGGCGTCCTTTTCGGCTGGGCGATGCCCATGCGGCCATTTATTGCGCATCGCGGCATGCGGCGCCAGCACATTTGCCTGTTTGCTGCGCAGCATGCCGCGGCTTATAGTTCTGCCGAGGCCGCAAGCCGCATAACCGGAGCCGAAACCCTCATGTCCGACGTCGTCATCGTATCCGCCGCGCGCACGCCCGTAGGGTCCTTTAACGGCGCGTTTGCCGGCCTTGCAGCTCACGAACTTGGACGGATCGCCATTGAAGCGGCCATCGCCCGGAGCGGGGTCAGCCCGGCGGATGTGGATGAGGTGGTCCTTGGCCAGGTTTTGCAGGCGGGCGCCGGCCAGGGTCCGGCGCGCCAAGCCGCGGTGAATGCCGGTGTGCCGGTGGAAAGCCCCGCATGGAGCGTCAACCAGCTCTGCGGATCGGGCCTGCGCGCTGTCGCCCTCGGCGCCCAACAGATCGCTGCCGGTGATGCCCGTATCGTTGTCGCCGGCGGGCAGGAGAGCATGAGCCAGGCGCCCCACGCCGCCCATCTCCGCGCCGGCCAGAAGATGGGCGATCTCGGTCTCGTGGACACCATGATCAAGGACGGGCTTTGGGACGCCTTTCACGGCTATCACATGGGTCAGACCGCGGAGAATATTGCCTCCCGCTGGCAGATCACGCGCGAGGAGCAGGATCGCTTCGCCGTCGCCTCCCAAAACAAGGCTGAAGCCGCCCAGAAGGGCGGACGTTTCGCTGGCGAGATCGCGCCCGTGACGATCAAGGGCCGCAAGGGCGACACCGTCGTCGATCAGGATGAATTTATCCGCCATGGCGTGACCTATGAGAGCGTCAGCGGTCTTCGCCCAGCTTTCGCCAAGGATGGCACGGTCACGGCGGCCAATGCCTCGGGGCTGAATGATGGCGCCGCGGCCCTGGTGTTGATGACGGCCGAGGAAGCTCACCGGCGCGGCCTAAGGCCCTTGGCGCGGATCGCGTCTTGGGCCCACGCGGGCGTTGAGCCCGAGATCATGGGGACTGGGCCCATTCCAGCCAGCCGAAAGGCGCTGGAAAAGGCGGGTTGGAAGGTTGCCGACCTGGACCTCATTGAGTCCAATGAAGCCTTCGCCGCCCAGTCGATCTCCGTCATGCGCGAGCTCGGCCTGGATGTGGCCAAGGTGAATGTGAATGGCGGCGCCATCGCCCTTGGTCATCCCATCGGCGCCTCTGGCGCGCGGATACTCACCACCCTTGTTCATGAAATGAACCGATCGGGCGCCAAGAAGGGTCTCGCCACGCTCTGCGTTGGCGGTGGGATGGGCGTGGCCATGTGTGTGGAAGCTGTCTGACGGTTCAGCTTGACTTGGCTTGCCCTCGGGGGCGACTGACAAGGACTTCGCGCAGGGTCAGGCCTCCGCTTTGAGAGGCGCGGCCCAAAAGAGGGAGAGGCCCATGAGCAGAGTGGCGTTCGTCACCGGCGGAACACGGGGCATTGGCCGCGCCATCACGGCCAGGTTGAAGGCCGCGGGTTACCAGGTGGCGGCGGGCTATGCCGGGAATGATGCGGCCGCTCAGGCCTGCGCGAACGAGTTCGGGGTTCTCGTGGTGAAGGGGAACGTCTCGTCTTTTGCCGACTGCGCGCGCGCCGTGGCCGAGGTCGAGGCCGCGTTCGGGCCCATTGACGTCCTCGTCAATAACGCCGGCATCACGCGGGATGCGGTCCTGCATCGGATGACCGAGGCGCACTGGAACGAGGTGATCCACGTCAATTTGGCCTCGATCTTCAACATGACCCGCAATGTCATCGAGGGCATGCGTGAGCGCAACTATGGTCGGATCGTTAATATCAGCTCGATCAATGGTCAGAAGGGCCAGGTTGGCCAAACCAACTATTCCGCCGCCAAGGCCGGCATGATTGGCTTCACCAAGGCGCTTGCCCAGGAGAACGCCAAGAAGGGGATCACGGTCAACGCGATCGCTCCCGGCTATATCGACACCGAGATGGTCTCGTCCGTGCCTAAACCTGTGCTGGATCAGATCGTCGCCAACATTCCGGTGGGCCGTCTTGGAATGGCCGACGAGATCGCGCGCTGCGTGGCCTTTCTGGCGGCTGAGGACGCGGGATTTATCACGGGCGCCACCCTTACGGTGAATGGCGGCCAATACATCGCTGGCTGACGCGACCGCCCTGGCCGCCTTTAGGGGTGTGGCGAATCTGCCGCATGTGTCGCGTGTCACGCCGCTAGCGCGCCCATGTCCAAAATCGGCCCCGATCAGGGGCCATCTGATCAGCCATGGGGAAAGCCCGAACGGTTAGGTCCAGTTGGGGGGCGCGCTCCCCTTTCGGGATGGTGATAGCGCTAGCTTTGGCCGCGGCCACCCCCGCGGGGGCGGTAGGACCCTCATGGCTGCGACACGTCTTCGAGTCGCCGACGGGCGCCCGCGACAAAGCGCCACCGGTCGCCCGCTACACCATCGATGCCGGCGGAAATTTCATTCTTGACCGCACCGCGGCGCCCCATCCGCTGCTGAAATTCGAGGACAGCCCGGAAGTTTGGGCACTCACAGTGACCCGAGGGCCACGGGGCGACCTCATCTACTGGAACGACCTGCGCCAGCCCTTCCTCAGAATCACCAAGTTTGGGGGGGTCACCGTCTTCACGGCCGACCGCCCTCAGGGCGCCGCCGCCGCCGTTTCGGGGCCGGGCTTCCCACTGCGACTGGCGTCAGTAGGTCCGGTTGGCCTCTATCAGCATCTTGCCGTGGCCAGCGCCCGGTCTGGGCGGGCGGCGCTGCATGCCGTTGGCTACACAGCTTTGGACGCCGACCCGGTTTCAGACGGCTTGATGGCGGACGCGGCCATCGTGGCGAGCGAAGCCATGGTGAACATTGCTGTCCGACCGCACGGCCGGGCGTTCCTGCGGCGCATCGCTCGGGTGACAATCATTCGTGGCGCCACGCCAGCGGCGGTGGTCCGTGAGGGCGTCGTCGTCGTCACTGTGGCCCCGGCCGAGGGCCTCTTCGGGCGGCCGTCATCGCTGCGCATCGAGCAGGCCATCACCGAAAGGTAGGGGCGCCTTATCCTGTGAAAACGTCTTTTGCGGCGCGCACCCGGGCGAAGGCCGCCGCGTCAGTTACGGCGTCAGGGACAAGACGTGGCGCGCGCAGGAAGGGGTTGGTCGCCAATTCCTCGCCAATTGATGTCGGCACCGTGGCCTCACCCCGCGCCCGGGCGGCGAAAAGCGCCTCGGCCCGGCGCGCGACGACCTGATCATCATCGATCGTGAGAGCGAAGCGGGCGTTCGCCGCCGTATATTCATGCGCGCAATAGACGACCGTGCGGGGAGGCAGACCCGCCAGACGTTGCAGACTTGCCCACATTTGCTCCGCATCACCCTCGAAGACCCTTCCACAGCCCATGACGAACAGCGTGTCGCCGACAAAGGCGATCTCGTCGGCGGCGTCGAAATAGGCGACGTGGCCAAGGGTGTGGCCCCCGCAGTCGATAACCGCAAAGTCCGTGGCGCCCAGGCTCACCGTATCTCCGTCCGCCACAGCGCGATCCAGAGGCGCGATCTGGCGCACTTCCGCGGGGCCCACGATCACCGCGCCCGTCGCCGCCTTGATGGCCGCGTTCCCACCAGCATGGTCAGGATGCCAGTGGGTGTTCAGGATCATGTCCAGGCCCCATCCAGCCTCGCCCAGCGCCGTCAGGACCGCCTCGGCGTCGGGCGTATCAACGCAAGCGGTCAGACCACTCGCCGCATCCCGGAGAATGAAGCCGTAATTGTCCGCAAGGCAGGGGAACTGGCGAACTTCGAGGGTCATGGCCAATCTAGTCCCTATATGATCTCGATAACCGCCGCGCCGCCGTCGCCAGTGCCGGGCGCGGCAGGGAGACAGGGGCGCATCTTAGCGACTAGAGTTGGTTGTTGTGACTCAAACCCGCGAGCGCGGCCATCGCGCATGTCGGGAGCGGACCAGACGCGAGGGGCTGCGGAGTGGCGATGAGGCAAGGCATCTTCGATCTTCGGGAATTCTACGCCTCGCCGCTGGGCGCCGTGGCGCGCCAGATGATTTCGCGAAAGGTCTCCGAGGTTTGGACCGATCTCGGCGGATTGGACATTCTGGCCCTGGGATACGCGACCCCCTTTCTGGACGGTATCGGCGGCGGCGCGCGGCGCACGGTGGCGGCCATGCCCGCCGCCCAGGGCGTCGAAGCCTGGCCCCGGGGCGCCCGCAACCGCGCCTGCCTGGTGCACGAGGCGCGTCTGCCATTTCCCAACGCCTTCTTCGACAGGGTTCTGGCGGTTCACGCGCTGGAGGAAAGCGATGATCTTCTGGGGCTGCTGAGCGATATCAACCGTGTCCTCTCGCCGTCCGGGCGGGTGATTCTCGCGGTCACCGAACGACGCGGACTGTGGGCGGACGTGGAGAGCAGCCCGTTCGGCCATGGCCGCACCTTTTCGCGCCGCCAGCTTGAGCGGATGGTTCGCGAAGCCCAACTGACCCCGCTTGGTTGGACGCGGGCCCTCTACATGCCCCCTGTCCCCTGGATTTCGCGGTGGGCGGACGGCTTCGAACAGATCGGCGCGCGCATCTGGCCAGGCTTTGCGGGCGTGATCCTCATGGAGGCGGCGAAACAGACCTTCGCCCTGCGTCCCAAGGGCCGCCCCGCGCGGGTTCCCGCCAGAGCCCGGCCGGTGTTCGCGCCCGCCGGCGCGGCGGCCACTATGAGTGGGCGTCCTGCCGCCGCAACAGGAAAAGGGCTGCTTCCGCGCGCCAGTTCTCCCAGCCCCGGGACGGTTTGATCGGTCGCGCCGGTCGCCCGAGCGCAAAGGCCGCGCAGGCCTCAATCGTCAGGCCGAGATCCTCGGCCAGAGCGATGAAGTCAGCCAGGGTGCAAAGATGGATGTTTGGTGTCGACCACCAGGGTTCGGGCAGGGCGCCGGTGACCGGCATACGGCCGTGCGCGAGAAGATCCAGCCGCACGCGCCAGTGACCAAAGTTCGGCAGGGATACGATGGCGCGCTGACCGATACGGAGCATCTCGCTGAGAACAGCGCGGGGATCGCGCACCGCCTGGAGCGTCTGTGAGAGGATGACATAGTCAAAAGCGCCGGTGGGAAACTCGCGCAGATCCCGATCAGCATCCCCTTGCATGACCGCCAGGCCCCGCGCCAGGCAGGCGGACACGCCCTCGGGACTGATCTCCAAGCCGCGGGCGTCAGCGTTCCTGTGACGCACCAACAGGTCCAGCAACGCGCCCTCACCGCAACCCACGTCGAGAACCCGCGCGCCGGGTCTCACGAGCCGGAGGATTTCCGCGAAGTCCTCCCGCATGGGCGCGGGGGTCTGGCCGACAGGGCTCACGCCAGGCCCCGGCTTTGGGCGGCGGAGGTCAGAAAGCCCGCCAAGGCCGAGCGCAGGACCGGCTCGTCCAGCAGGAAGGCGTCATGGCCCTTGTCGCTTTCGATCTCGATGAAGCTGGTTCGGGCGCCGGCCAGATTGAGGGCGCGGACGATCGCCCGGCTTTCCGGCGTGGGATAGAGCCAGTCCGACGTGAACGAGGCGAGGCAAAAGCGCACGTCCCGGGCGCCCGCGAAAGCGCTTGCCAGGCCGCCCTCCCGTTCCGCGCCGAGGTCAAAATAGTCCATGGCCCGGGTGATATAGAGATAGGAATTGGCGTCGAAGCGATCCACGAAACTGGCCCCCTGGTGGCGCAGATAGCTTTCCACCTGAAAGTCGGCGTCAAATCCCCAGGAGAGCCCGTCGCGTTGTAGCCCGCGGCCAAATTTCCGCGTCAGGGCGGTCTCGGAGAGATAGGTGATGTGCGCCGCCATGCGCGCCACGGCCAATCCCTTTTCCGGTCGCACGCCGGCCGCGCCATAGGCGCCCCCGCGCCAATCTGGATCGGCCATGATTGCCTGGCGCCCCACCTCGTGAAGGGCGATATTCTGGGCCGAGTGGCGGGCGGCCGCGGCGATGCAAACCGCGGCGAAGAGGCGTTTGGGATAGCTCGCGGCCCACTGCAGGACCTGCATGCCGCCCATGGAGCCGCCCACCACGGCGAAGAGAGTCTCAATCCCAAGGCGCTCGATCAGCATGGCCTGGGCGCGCACCATGTCGGCGATCGTGATGAAGGGAAAGGCGAGGCCAAAGGGCTCTCCCGTGGCGGGGTTGATCGAGCTAGGCCCGGTCGTCCCCATGCATCCGCCCACCACGTTCGAGCAGATAATAAAATGCCGCTCAGGATCGATGGGCAGGCCCGGACCGACCAAGGTCGACCACCAGGGCCGGCGCCCGGTGAGGGGGTGTGGCTGGGCGGCGAATTGATCCAGGGTCAGGGGGTGGCAGATGAGGATCGCATTGGACCGCGCCGCATTCAGTTGACCCTGTGTCTGGTAGGCGATCCGCAGGTCGCTGATTGTCCCACCGCCGTCCAGCCGCAGGGGCGCCTGACGCTCAAACGTCATCACGCCGCCGCCTGGACCTTCGCCAGAACCCGGCGCGTCGTCGATATGTGGGGTGTCGCCTTCGCTCATGCGCGCGCCAGGAGCGTCAGGCGGACGCGTCTGTCAATCTTTGCGGGGTCTGGGGAGGGCCAGAAATAAGGCGGCCCGGCGAAGCGGAGCTTCAGCCGGGCCATGTCCTCCGCCGTCCATCGGGGGGGCGAAATAGCTAGCGGAGAGACATAGTGGAAATGCGCCGGGCGCCCCACGGTTCCGCGCCCCGCACGATTTTCATGTCTTGAGTGTGTCGGTCCTGCGATAAAAGCCCGTTGCTAAGCTTAGCAAAGCGGTTTGGCGACGTCAGATACCGGCGTACCAAGCATAGCCCCTGTCTTCCCAGAAGCCCCCCTTGCCTCGGCCGAGCCCGTCCATCCGGTTGGCCAGTTCGATCCTCATGACATACTTTGCCTGCTTGTAGCCCAACTGGCGCTCAACCCTCAGACGCAGGGGCGCGCCGTGCGAGACATCCAGGGGCTGCCCGTTGAGCGCCCAGGCCAGAATCGTCTGGGGGTGAAAAGCGTCGAAGAGGTCGATGCTCTCGTAGTAGAGCCCGGACTCGCCGGGCCCGCCGCCAAGATTGTCGGCGCAATGGAAGATCACATAGCGAACAGAGGCCAGAGGACGGGCCAAAGCCAGGATCCGCGCCAGTGGCGCGCCGGTCCATTGGCCGATGGCGCTCCAGCCCTCCACGCAATCGTGGCGCGTGATCTGGGTCCGCGTGGGCATGGCCTTGAGCTGCGCCAGGGAAAGACTCAGCGGCTGCCCGACCAGGCCGTCGACCACAAGCCTATAGTCCGCGAAGCCATCCGCCATAAGGCTCTGATAGAGCGGGCTCGTGGGCAGGGTTGAGCCATTGGCCCGAAAGACCGGGGACAGATCCGCCGGTTTGAACTCTGGCGCGAGGGGCTGTCCCGCGAGCAGCAGCCTTTGGGCGCCCATGGTTAGGCCTTCGCCGCGGCCGATGAAATTCTGAAACGACGGCGCGCGTGACAGACGGTCGCATCCGCTAAGCAAAAGCCCGCCCAGACCCGCCGCGCCCGTGGCGATCAGGCCGCGCCTTGAAACCCGGGGCGGCATCATGCGTGACTGTCCCGGGGCAAAGCGTATTTGCCCGTGATCATGGACCCAACCTCATTAAGAACGCCGGCCAGGAACACCTCCACCACATGGACGATGACGAAGAGGACGATCAGATTGGCGCAGATAAAGTGCACCGATCTTGCGCTCTGACGTCCCCCGAAGAGATCCAGCACCCAGGGCGCGATGGCGTCGAACCCCGGCGACATGGCCAGCCCCGTGAGAACCATCAGCGGCAGGAGGACCAGCGCCACAATGACATAGGCCAGCTTCTGCAGGACGTTATAGCGCTTGGCCGCCTCTCCCTTGGGGTGCTTGAGCCTGACGTGGTCAAGGATGCTGCGACCGATATTTGCCGGTGAAAGCTCATGGCGCGTCGGCGCGAGATCGCGCCGCAAGTGGCCATTCGCCAGGCCCATGAGAAGATAGACCAGGCCGTTGGCCACGAAAATCCAGGCCAGAAAAAAGTGCCAGCGGCGAGCCGTAGCCAGATCCCGCCAGCTTGGCAGGGTCGACCATGCCGGAAACCCCTGGGACAGGAGCGCTCCATGCGGCCCCTTCGAAACGCCCAGAAACCCTGTGGTGTCAAAGGTAAACTTGCCCAGGCGCAAAAGGCCATGTGGAACCCCCGCCGCCGTATGGGCCGACCCGACGGCTAACCAAGAGGGATCGAAATTCGCCCCGAACTTTCCCCAATAGAGCTCCGGATGGGCGTTGAAGATATTGAGGCCGCTCATCAGGAGCAGGCTGATCGCCAGAACATTGATCCAGTGTGTGATCCTGACCACGACACTGTGACGATAGACGACCTCTCGCCCCCCCTTGGAGCGGGGAGAGACATTCAAAGGCGTCGCTAAAGTCGCCTCGGTTGCCATGCTGCCGCCCTTCTTCCGCCCGCTGCCCTGACTAATGTGGAAACTGAGCCTGCAGCGCGGCCTCGCGCGATTGAGATTTCCCCGTGACCGATCCTCATATCGTTCGCGGTCATGCCCAGGTTACACGATCAGGGCATAATGTCTGAAGGGGCCGGTGACAGAGCCAAAAAACGTCGGAGGATACGACCATGAACGTCAATGTCATCTATGTCGAACCGATGGCCGAAGGGTGGTGTCTGCGTCAGGATCTCGCGGATAATCACCAGGTTTTTTCCAGCGGCGCGAAAGCCGAAGATGCGGCGATGCGGCTGGCCGCGCGTCTCGCGGACGCGGGGCAGGCCTCTGAAGTGCGCGTCTATCTGCGGGGCGGCGAGCTGGGCGGGCGTTTTGCCTGCCCCGCGGCGTAAGGGTCTCGCCGAAAGCCCTTTAAGCGAACCGTTCGGCCAACCGCGCTAAACCCTGATCGATGAGCGGATCACTGACCGCGCCGACGAGGCGCGCGGCCAGGATCGTCTCCGCGGTCTGAGCGGCGAGTTCGGCCGCCGCCGCCTTGACATCCGCGGTGGCCTGGCTTTCAGCCAGGGCGATCTTTTGCTCGGCGAGTTGGCGGCGGCGCGCGATATCTTCCTCCAGCGCGCGTTCCGCCTCGACCCTCATGCGCGCCGCGTCGGCCTCGGCGGCCGCCAGCATCTCAGCCGCGGCGCGTTCGGTTTCAAGGCGTTGCGCGTGGGCCTGGGCCAGCATGGCCTGCGCCTCCTCGCGAAGCTGCATGGCCTCGTCGAGTTGGGCCCGCACCTTGGCGCGCGCGCCGTCCAAGGCATTGGTGACCATGGCCGGAACCTTCGCCCGCCATAGGATGATCAGAAAAACCACGAGTGCGACGCTCACCCAAAAGTGCGCGTCCTGCGGATTATAGAGAGGAGAGAACACGAGGCGGGTTCCGTTCGTCAGCTATTCGAAATCGGGGACATGGCGCCCTCGACCTCTGTTCGCGGCGGCGCGTGGCCCGTGAAATGGGCGATAATGGCTTCGGCTGTGTCGGCCGCGATGGACCGAACATGCCCCATGGCCTCAAGGCGGGCGGCGCCGATGCGGGCGGTCGCCTTGTCCAGGGCGCTGGCGAGTTTGGCCTCCTCCTCGCCGCGCCGCCGCGCCGCGGACTCCTTGGCCTTATCCTCGGCGTCTTGGGCGATCCGTTGAGCACGAAGGCGCGCGGCGGCCAGCTCGGCCGCCGCGGCGTCGAGATCAAGCTGAGCGGCGTCACGGGCCCGTCTCGCTTCCCGAATATCGCCCGCGATCCTGTCCTCGCGCTCCGCGATGGTCCCGCCCACCCGGGGGATGATGATCCGGGCGATCACCAGATAGAGCACCAGGAAAACCGCCAGCGCCCAGACGATCTCGCCCGGCCAGGGGGCCGGATCGAATTGGGGCAGGCCTCCGGATGAGTGAACGGCGGCGGGGGTCGGATCAGCCATGGGCTTAAGGGTCAGACGAAGTAGATCAGCAGGCCCATCACAAAGGCGAACAGGCCCATCGATTCGGTCAAGGCCAAGCCGATGAACAGATAGGTCCGCTCACCCGCCGCGGCCGCTGGGTTGCGGATCGCGGCTTGCAGATAATTGCCGAACATGATGCCGAGGCCAGTGCCGGCGCCGATGAGGCCGGTCATGGCGAGCCCCGCGCCGAGGGCTTTAGCGGCGTGAATATCCATGGTTGCAGTCTTCCTTAGGGTTGAGGATGTTTATTGCGAGAGTTCAGGTCAGTGCCCGTGATCGAGGTTCACGACTTCATTGAGATAGATGCAGGTCAGGGCCGCGAAAACGAAAGCCTGAAGGCCGGCCACGAGCAATTCCAGGACGAACAGACCGGTCACCAGCGCAAAAGATAGGCCGGCCCCCAGGAATCCCAGGCTGGCGAGGCCCCCCTGCATGCCGAATACGCCAAGGCCGACGATGAAGCTTGCGAACACAAACATCACGATATGGCCGCCCAACATATTGCCGAACAGGCGAAGAGCGAGTGTGCCCGGCCTGATCAGGAAGGATATGACTTCCATGATGCAAAGAAAGCCGGCCAAGAAAACGTTCATGCCCGTCGGCCAGAACAGCTTGAAGAAGCCGAGGCCGTTGCGCGCCAGTCCAACCATCAGGACGATTGCGAAGGTCATGATGGCCAGGGTGACCGTCACCGCCAGCTGCGAGGTCGCCGTAAAGCCCATGGGGATCAGGCCCAGGAAATTGATCATGGCGATGAACAGGAAGAGGCTGAACACGAAGGGCAGGAATGGCCGTCCCCGGTCCCCAATGATCCCGCCGGTCAGGGTCCCATCGACAAATGTATAAAGGAACTCGGCTGTGGCCTGCATGCGGCCTGGCAGAACCTCGCGTCGCGCCGCGAAGAGCAGAAAGCCCACGATCAGGCCCGCGGCCAAAATCATGAACAGCACGGAATTGGTGATGGAGAGGTCAAGCGACCCGAGGCCCGGCGTCGAGATCGGCGGCAAGGGCACGACCTTCTCGACCAGGAACTGCTCCATGGGATTCATGACGGCCATCTGATCTTGTCTTCGTTCCCGCCAGCCTAGATTGCGTCAGTCGTCAGAGTTCGTCGTTTCGGTCTTCCCGGGCGCATTCGCGCGGCTCGCCGCGCGGATCATCATGACGATGGATGTCGTCGTTCCGATCAGCAGCCCTCCAATCAAACCCCATGGCCTGCTGTGCGCCACAAGGTCCAAAAGCCAGCCCAGCCCCACGCCTCCGAAAACGCCACCCAGCATCTGAGCGAGAACACGATAGGCGGCGGAGGCGCCGCCGCTCTGACCAAGGTCGAGAACAGGGCGCTTCCGACGCCGTTCAGCGTCAAAGGCCTCCAGGCGCTCATCAAACCGCTTGAGCGGGTCGTCTCCTGGGTCCGGCGTCTCGCGCATTGGGGCGTTGGGTCTTTAAGACCTCCGCGTCCCCGCCGCGGCTCGGTCAGGACGGCGCGGAACCTATAGGGGGCGCTTAGACAGGTCAAGGCCGCGAGAAAATACACCAACCTATTGATACGCATAGTATAATTGGGATTTTGGGTCGCCGTGACGCCCGCCGCGCTGTCTAATGCGCCGCCAGACGCTGGGCCTGGCTCAGATCAACCGATACCAACTGCGAGACGCCTTTTTCACGCATGGTGACCCCAAACAGCCGGTCCATCCGCGACATGGTCAGGGGATTGTGGGTGATTGTGAGGAAGCGGGTGGGCGCGCGCTGGCGCATGGCGTCGAGCAGATTGCAGAAACGCTCCACATTGGCGTCGTCCAGGGGAGCGTCCACTTCGTCCAGCACACAGATGGGGGCGGGGTTCGACAGAAAGACCGCGAAGATCAGGGCCACGGCCGTGAGGGCCTGCTCTCCCCCGCTCATCAGACTCATGACGGCCAGGCGTTTGCCTGGGGGGCAGGCGAAGATTTCCAGCCCCGACTCCAGGGGATCGGCGGACTCCACCAGACGCAGTTCCGCCGCCCCGCCCTGGAAGAGCGTGGTGAAGAGATCGCGGAAATGCCCGTCAATGACATGAAAGGCGGCCATGAGCCGGTCCCGGCCCTCCGCCTCAAGCGCCTCGATAGCGCGGCGCAGGCGCACCAGGGCGCCGTCGAGATCCTGACGCTCCGCGGCCATGGAGGTCAGACGTGCGGTGAGCTCCGCCAAATCCTCCTCGGCGCGCAGATTGACCTGGCCCAGGGCGGCCAAATCCGTCTTCAGCGCCGCCAGATGAGCCTCCACGCCCCCCGCTTCCGGCGGCACGGCGACCGCGTCCGCGGCGATTTGGCTGGCGAGTTCTTGGGGCTTGAGGCCGGTGGCGTCACTTATGGCCGCGGCCATCTCGGTCACTCTGGAGATCGCCGATTCCAGGTGAGCCTCGGCGCTGGCCCGAATTTCCCGGGCGTCGGCCGCCGCGGCGTCGGCGGCCCGGGCGGCGCTCTCGCACGCGGCCCTCTCGGTCTCGGCGGACGCCAGAGCCCGGGCGGCGCTCGCCTCGCGGGCCGCGATCAGGTCGGATTGGTCAGCGAGATCCTGAAGCCGCAGCTCAAGTGTCGCCGGGGCCTCGCGCGCGGCGCTGAGCGCGAGTCGCGTTTCCGCCAGGGCCCCTGCCAAGCGCGTTTGCCGCGCCTGGACGCCAGCGGCCCGTTCCCGCCATTCGGCCGCCTCACGGCGCAGGCCCTCAAGCCGCCGGGCCCGGGCGGCGCGGGCGGCCTCCTCACGCTCCAGGCCCGCGCGGGCCGCGAAAGCGCCTTCTCGCGCGGCCGCAGCCTCGGCTCTCGCCTTAGCCAAGCTGGCCTGGAGCGTGGCGTCGAGGGGCAAGCCCGCGACGGCGCCGTCCGCTTCGGCGAGGGGCTCTAACGCCGCCGCGCGCTCGGCCTCAAGACGTTCCAGGGTCTGGTCAAGGGCTGAGAGTCGGGCTTCGTTGAGCGCCGCGGCGCGTTCTTCGGCCATCAGCCTGTCGCGGGCCTGGGCCGCCAAGCTGGCGGCGGCGGCGGGGGCGGCCCGGGCCGCGCGCACGGCGGTTTCAGCCTCGGCCAGACGCTCGGCGGCGGCGTCATGAGCCGCCTTTGTCCCCGCCGCGTCGGATCGCAGACCGACAAGCCGCATCTCCAGGGCCGCCAGCCGCGTCCTCTGCTCCAGGCGAACCTGAGCGGGGCGGGGGGCGTTGGCGGAGGCGGTAAGTCCATCCCAGCGCCAAAGATCGCCCTGACGCGACACCAGACGCGCCCCGGGCGGCAGAGACCTGGTCAGGCGCGCGCCCTCACCGGCGTCCACAACGCCAATAAAGGCGAGACGGGCCGCGAGGGCGGCGGGAACCCTGACGTGATCGGAGAGCGGCGAGACGCCGTCCGGCCAGGATACGGGCCTGTGAACTGAGGCTGAGGCGCCCCCTTCGCTCCAGTAGGTCAAGGCCTTGGGGTCGAGGGGCGCGGCGAGATCATCCCCCAGGGCGGCGGCGAGGGCCGCCTCGAAGCCCGCCTCCACATCGATCTGGTCGAGGATCGGGGGAAAAGCCTGCCCGGCGGGCGCCTTGGTAATGTCCTTGAGGCCCCGCGCGGCGGCCTCGGCGCTCAACAGTTCGTCGCTGGCGGCGCGCATGGCGTGGCGGGTCTCCGCCTCGGCCCGGGCGGCCTCGGCCCGCACGCTCTCCGCGGTCTCCAAGGCTTGGCGCGCCCGCGCCTCCGTCTCAGCCGCGCTGTCCGCGGCGGCGCGAGCCTGGGCCAGGGGCGCCGCGTCAAGCCTGCCCAAGGCGGCGCGTTCGGTCTTGGCGGCGGCCAGAACATGCTCTGCGCGGGCGAGGCGTTCGCGAACGGCGCGGGCCCTCGTCTCGGCCGCCCGCCGTTCAGCCTCAGCCGCGGCCAGGCGCGCGGCGAGGGCTTCCACAGCGGCCTCGGCCTGGACACGCCGCCCCTCGGCCTCTTCCGCCGCCGCCCGCAAGAGGGGCATTCGCTCGGGTTCAGCCGCGATCTCCCGCTCAAGGCGCAAAAGGTCGCCCGATAGACGCTCGGTCGCCGATTCGGCGTCGGCTCCGATCCGCCCTTCGCGTTCGAGGTCTCCAAGGATTCGGGTCACTTCGCCCGCGAGCCGCTCCGCCTCGGTTTTCGCCGCCTTCAGGTCCCGGTCCGCGCGGTCCACTTCTATGGCGAGATGGGCGCGAATCGCGGCGGCCGCCTGCGCCTCCTCCCGCAGCCCGGCGAGCGGTTCGTCAGCCTTCAGACGGGCCGCGCTGGCCGCGGCGGCGGCGCGGGCGGTCTCGATCGTCAGGCCGGCGGCGGCCTGCGCGGCCTGATGCGCCTTTTCCTCGGCGGCGCGGGCCTCGGTCCATCGCGCCAGGACCAGGGCGCCCTCCACCTTGCGAACCTCCGCCGCCAGCGCGCGATAACGCGCGGCGGTGCGCGCCTCTCGCTTCAGGCGCGTCTGGCTGGCCTCCACCTCCCGGGCAAGGTCGTCCAGCCGTTCGAGATTGGTCTCCGCGGCTTTGAGCCTCAAAAGCGCTTCGTGGCGGCGGCCATGCAGGCCCGCCACCCCCGCCGCTTCCTCCAGAATGCGCCGGCGGTTCTGCGGACGTGCGGCGATCAGTTCTGAAATCTGGCCCTGACGCACCAGGGCTGGCGAATTGGCGCCAGTGGACGCATCGGCGAACAGGAGCTGGACATCGCGCGCGCGGGCCTCCGCGCCATTGATCCGATAGCTGGAGCCCTGACCGCGATCAATGCGGCGGGTCACCTCCAGGACAGGGGCGCCGGCATAGGCCGCGGGACCGCTCCCATCGCTCGCATCCAGGGTCATGGTGACCTCGGCATGGCCGCGCGGCGCGCGTCCCGCGGCGCCGGCGAAGATCACATCATCCATGCCCTCCCCGCGCATGGCCTTGGCCGACGCCGCCCCCATAACCCAACGCAGCGCCTCCAGAAGGTTGGACTTGCCGCAGCCATTGGGCCCGATGATCCCGGTCAGGCCCGGCGCGATGGGGAAATCCGTGGGCTCGACAAAGGATTTGAAGCCCGAGAGCCGAAGGCGGGTGACGTGCATGTCCGAGCCCCCCTGCGTCCTTAACTGGCTCTAGTGACGCGCGCGGGCAATCGCCGCGCCAAGGGTTTCGAGGCTGATGTCTCCCGAAATCTTCTGATCGCCGATGATGAAGGTGGGTGTCGCCTCCACGCCGTGCTCATGGGCGTCGCGCTCGGTGCGCTCATAGAGCGAGCGAAGCGCCGTTTCATCGGTCAGGCAGGCCTGAAACCGCGGCCGGGTGAGACCCGCGCCCTGAGCGAGCTTGAAAAGCGCCTCGCCGCCGCCTTGGGCGATGGCGGCCTGATCAGCGAAGATGGCGTCGACGATCTGAAAATATCTGTCCGCCGGCGCGCAGTCGGCCAGCAGGAATCCGGCCACCGCAAGGTCCGGATCGCCGGTCAGCATTTCGTGCAGCTCAAAGCGCGCCTTGCCCGTGTCCAGATACTTGGCCTTGAACTCCGGAAAGACCGAATTGGCCCAGGTCGCGCAATGGGGACAGCCCACCGAGGCATATTCAATCACCGTCACCGGGGCCTTTGGCGAGCCCAGGCTGTGTATGATCGGGGCGCCCAGATCGGTCGCGGGCGCCGCGGCGGCTTCTAAGCCCAGCAGAACGAGGCCGAGCGCCGCCGACGCCAGGGTGCGTCGGGCAAGCCTGGTCGCCTCGCTTAACCTCATGATCTGGCCGCCTTGGCGCGCGCCTGATCGACGGCGGCGGAGATCTCGGCGAGGCTCATCTCACCCTGATAGACCTTGCCGTTAATGACGAAGGTGGGGGTTTGCAGGATGCCTTCCTCATTCATGGCATAGCTCCAACGCGCCTTCAGGGCCGCCAGCCCGGCCGGGTTGCTGATACAGGTCTCGAAGCGGGACTCGCTGAGGCCTGCGTCCTTGGCGATCTTGAGGAGGACGCTTTCCGGAGAGCCGCTGGCGTAGATCTGGGCCTGCGCCCGGTAGATGTCGTCAAGCACCTTGAAATACTTATCCTTCCCCGCGCATCGCGCCGTCAGGAACCCCGCGGCGGCGAGCCCCGTATCGCCGGTCAGGGCCTCACGAGCGATGTAACGCACTTCGCCGGGATCAACATATCGCGCCTTGAAGGCGGGAAAGACCGTATTGTTGAAGGCCGCGCAATGCGAGCAGGCCACCGACGCATATTCGATAACGGTTACGGGCGCGCTCGCCGCGCCTTCGGACATGTCTTGTGCGGTGGGCGGCCCGGGATGGGGTCTCTCGCAGGCGCTTAAACCCCACAGCGCCGCCCCAAAAATCAGGGCCGCCGCCAGCGCGCGGGGGCCGTGGGCGGATGGACGGGGCGCGGCGTCGAATCGGGGCAGCGGACTCTCCAGGATTATCGGCCAATCATGAGTCGCGGCGCGCCGCGTCGCAAGCGTCCTCAGGCGGCCAAGCCCCGCCAGCCTATCTCGCGGCGCCGTCTCGCCGAAGCACGGCGCGACCCAGCCGCGTCAGGGCGGCCTTCAGAGACGTGTCGGGGATGGCGTTCAGGCTTTCGATAAGGGCCGCTTCGGCGGCGGCGTCCAGGGGTCCTTCATGGCGGCGCATCGGCTTGGCGCGGGGCTCGCGTCCCCGTTCTATTTTTCCACGCAAGGGACCTTGAACGATCCGCAGGCGGTCCACCGCGCCGGCGCCCAGAAACAGGTTCACCCGCGCCAGGACGTCCGGGGCCTGGTGCTGGATGAGGGTCGCGGAGGGGCCCTCCACGCGTAACTCCAGAGCCGCTGGACCATCCCCCCGGCCCCGCACCAGGCGGATCGGTTCGGTTCGCCGGGCGAGGGTCTCGCCGACGATCTCGCGCCAACGGGCCTTCAGGCCCTCCGCGCCCTGGCCGAAGCGCGCCTCCAGCGCCTTGATGGTCGCGGTCAAGGCCTTGCCCGCGGCCGGCGGCGGACCGGCCGCCGGGCGGGTTCTGCGACCTTTGAGGATCTGCAGAGCCTCGCTGGGTGTTGGCAGGGGACGTGGCATCTGGGCCATAATAGCGGGGCTTATGACATCCGTCCCGCGCCTCCGCGCCCGCCTTCTTGATTGGTACGACCAGCATCGCCGCGCGCTCCCCTGGCGCGTCCTGGCGGGCGAGCGCCCCGATCCCTACCGGATCTGGCTCTCGGAGGTGATGCTTCAACAGACCACCACGGTTCACGCCGCTCCTTATTTTCAGACCTTCACGCGGCGCTGGCCCACCGTCCGCGATCTCGCCGCCGCGCCCGAGGCCGAGGTCATGGCCGCCTGGGCCGGGCTTGGCTACTATGCCAGGGCCCGCAACCTCATCGCCTGCGCGCGGGCCGTCAGCGTGGACCACGGCGGGGTGTTTCCCGACACGGAGGAGGGGCTTCGCGCCCTGCCGGGGCTCGGCCCCTACACCGCCGCCGCCGTGGCCGCCATCGCCTTCGACCGCCCGGCCAATGTGGTGGATGGCAATGTGGAACGGGTCATGGCGCGTCTCTTTGCGGTGGAGACGCCGCTGCCTGACGCCAAACCCGAGCTTAAGCGCCTCGCCCAGACCCTGGTGAACGACACGCGTCCTGGCGACTGGGCCCAGGCCCTGATGGATCTGGGCGCAACGGTCTGCCGACCCAGGTCGCCTGATTGCCCGGTCTGTCCCCTGTGTTCCGATTGTCGGGGCCTGGCGGACGGCCTCGCCGCCGGTCTGCCGCGGCGTCTTGCGAAAGCGGCGTCACCTCACCGTTACGGCGTCGTCTTCGCGATCATCCGTGACTCGCGGGTTGGGCTGGTCAAGCGACCGCCGCGCGGCCTGTTGGGCGGGATGCTCGGTCTGCCGACCACACCGTGGCGCGCCGCGCCTTGGTCGCGTGACGAGGCCCTGGGCCACGCGCCAGCCCCGGGGGCCTGGCGATCGGTGGGTGAGGTGGGCCACGCCTTCACCCATTTCAGTCTCGACCTCACGGTCCTGGCCGCGTCCGATGTCCAAGCCGACGGGGATTTCATCTGGACGCCGATGGACGCCGCTGTCGGGGAAACACCGAGCCTCTTCGCCAAGGCCCTGCGTCTGCTGGCCCATCCGTCCCTGGATCTTTAGACCAGCCGCGCCCTGACCTGGGCGCGCAGAACATCAATGGGCTGCAGCCCCCGGTCCGTCTGGATATGCCAATAGGTCCAGCCATTGCAGGCGGGCTGCGACTCCATCATGGCGCCCATCTTGTGGATCGATCCGCTTAAGGGTCCGGCTGAGAGGCTGCCGTCGGGGCGGACCTTGGCCTGATGACGGCCCTTGGGGCACCACAGGACATCGCCGGGGCTCAAGAGGCCCTCCTCAACGATCTGCCCGAAGGGAATGCGCGGCTCTGACTTCCGCGAACCGGTGACCTCCAGATCCTCCGGGGCCGCCGGGATGATCTTGTCGATCCGCGCCCTGGCCAGGGCGGCATATCCTTCGTCCCGCTCGATGCCGATAAATCGCCGCCCAAGTCTTTTGGCCGCGGCGCCGGTTGTGCCCACGCCGAAAAAGGGATCGAGGATGACATCCCCGGGCTGGCTGGCGGCCAGAATGACCCGGTGCAGAAGCGCCTCGGGCTTCTGGGTGGGATGGGCCTTGGCGCCCGCCGCGTCCTTGATCCGCTCCTCGCCGGAGCACACGGGCAAGGACCAGTCCGAGCGCATCTGCACTTCGTCATTGGCCATCTTCATGGCGTCATAATTGAAGCCGTAACGCCTCGCGCCGCGCGACTTGGCGGCCCAAATCAGGGTCTCATGAGCGTTGGTGAACCGCGTGCCCTTGAAGTTCGGCATGGGGTTGGCCTTGCGCCAGATCACGTCGTTGAGCACCCAGAAGCCCGCGTCCTGGATCGCCCGGCCGACCCGGAAGATGTTGTGATAGCTGCCGATAACCCAAATCGAGCCGTCATCCTTCAGGAGGCGCCGCGCAGCCGTCAGCCACGCCGTGGTGAAGGCGTCATAGGCCTCGAAGGAGGCGAACTGGTCCCAGTCGTTGGTGACGGCGTCAACAACGGAGTTGTCGGGACGCAGCAGTTCACCCCCCAGCTGCAGATTATAGGGCGGGTCGGCGAAGATCATGTCCACCGACTTCTCCGGCAGATCGGCCATGGCCGCGATGCAGTCGGCGACGATGATCTGGTCGGCGGAACTGTCCATGGCCCATTCCTTAGGAGCTAAACGGCGAGCCATGCCGTGTGCGGGTGAAGCTCAAGTTAATCAAAGGCCATAAGTTCTTAGCCGCGCCAGAATCCGGCGGCCAGGGCGAAGAACAGGATGGCGCCGGCGACCGTGTTGGATTTGAACAGGATAAGGGCTTTTGCCGGATCCTTGGGGTCCACCCGACGCGCCTGCCATCCAAGGTGGGCCGCGAGCGGGATGAGCCCCAGAAAGAACAGTGGCCCCAGGTGGGCCAGAACGCCGGCCGCCAGGGCCAAGACCAGACTTGCGGCATAGAAGAGGCCTATCGCCCTGGGAGCCTCCGCGCCCAGCCGCAGGGCGGAGGATTTCACCCCCGCGACCCTGTCGTCAGCCACGTCCTGAAGGGCGTAGATCGTGTCATAGCCGAGCGTCCAGAACACGCCGCCGGCATAAAGGGCGACTGGGGCGCCCCAGAGCGGCCAGGCGAAAACGGCGCCAGGCGGCGTGAGCGCCGGCGCCAGTCCGTGAGTTACGAGCATCTGTCCCAGGGTCGGCCCTCCCAGGGCCGCGCCGAACCCCAGCAGGACTCCCCAGTTGAAGGTGAGGCCGAGCCAAGCCTGTGGCCACCAGGTGATCCGCTTCATGAACGGGTAGATGACGACCAAGGGAAGCGCGGCGGCCGCGATCCACAGAGTTGCGAGATTGAGAGCCAGCAGCACCGCCACGCTTCCGAGGACGCAGGCGAGGGCGAAGAGAGCGGCGCCCATCATGCTGATTTCACCGCTGGCCAGAGGCCGCCCCGCCGTGCGCGCCACCCGCGCGTCCATGCGGCGATCGGCCATGTCGTTAACCGCGCAACCTGCCGCCCGCATCAGCACCGCCCCAATCGCGAAGAGACCCAGAAGATTCAGGCTGGGAAGCGCATGGTTCATCGCCGCCGCCAGGGCCGCGCCTTGCCAGGTGGGAAGCATCAGCAGCCAGATCCCCACGGGGCGGTCCAGCCGCGCGAGTTTGAGCCAGGGCCGCAGGGCAGCCGGCGCATGACGGTCCACCCAATTGGCCGCCGCCGCGTCAGGGAGCGGGGATGTGATGCGCGGCGCCCCCCCAATCTTCATGGTTCTGGCTTCATGGTTCTGGCTTCATGGTTCTGGCTTCACGTTTTTGGGGCCTTCATCCGCCTGTGGCTTTCATGTCCATATGGCCAACAATCGTCACCGGCGCCTGCACGCAAGAAGGCGAGGCGTCTATG
>Ga0209208_10002234_pt1 | contig 27702 bp, 19 predicted proteins | sample S1TSphfallax_3_FD_187694 | JGI IMG/M metagenome (GOLD analysis project Ga0209208, IMG submission 187694) | Host-associated microbial communities from peat moss isolated from Minnesota, USA - S1T2_Fd - Sphagnum fallax MG (SPAdes) (version 2) | ecosystem: Host-associated > Plants > Peat moss >...
ACAAGTAAAATAGAAAGACATTTTAAAAATACACAAACTTGAATGGAATTCACAAATTTTGAACTTGAAAACTAATTTTCCAAAGTGAAGCCAACAAAATGATACATCATGGATTGGACCAACAAATATTGTTTATCAATGTATGCACATTTTGAACACTGCCCAAAGAATGAAATTTATGAATTTTGATTTTGGAATTGGAAAAATTTATTCAAATATCAAACTATTTCCTCATAAAACTAAAATAAAATTGGATTGAGGAATACCAAATTAACATTTGTAACAAAAGATGAGGACTGAAAATAGTTATAATAAGAAGAAGCATAATTGTATTTTTTTAATCTTATGAAGAAAATTACCAAGACATTTGAATGATTCAAATTCTAAGAAAGCTTAATGTTCATCATATTTGTAACTTTTTGTTCAGATTTGGATTCATGAACAACTTTGTCCTAAACAATGTTACCAACATTCAAGTTGTCTTCAACAATATCATCTAGAACAACACTTGAGCTAATGATGTCTCTTATGGAACTCAAGGAAAAGTGGCCTCTATGTTTGATATTTTTAAATTAAAAAAAAAAGCCTAGACAATTTACTTTGTACTTACAAAATGTGAACCATGGTATACTTGAAATTACTTCAATCCACAAGCATTTAAGAAAACAATTATGGACATTGCTATTGGGTTCTATGATGGTACATAGATCCTTTGACACTTCTCACACTTCCTTGTAAGTCTTGTAGCAATAATTAACGAAGTCTTACAATAGTGTCATGTTTGCAAAATGGCAATTTTTACAAACTATCTCAAAGGGTGTTACACTTGGAAAAGTGATAGTGAACAATTTAAACATTTGCACAAAAGCAACACATACAACAATGAATGCATTAGCATACATATTAAAACAATTATGAACAATTTTAATAAGTTATATACACATATGATTAAAAATTGTTCCAAGGAAAAGAAAAGTTTGTATACCTATAAATTAGTCCAAAAGTTGGTTTTAATGGTCAATGCTTCAAGTGAAGTTCAAGATGTGCTAGAGCTTATTTTTTTGGAACAAGAATTATTATGATGGAACTTGATGTTGAAGTCAACTTCACTTCATCATATATGGTTGAAGAAATGTTTTTCAAAAAAACTATAGCATGTGCACTTATAGAAAATAAGTCTACTAACTACTTGTAGGAAAAAGAAAATTCTTTCCACAAAGTTTTGATGGCTTCTAGATTTGTATCATTGATAAACAATAACTTAGACACTTGGACAACCATTGTGGCAACACATGAAATTCATGCGAGATTCAATGAGATACAAACTTTGTAATGTTGTCACAATGAATAAACATAAGATGAATAGGAAAAGCAAGAATTTCCAAAACCTCTATACTTGCGCAAGAAGAAATTTTGTCCTTTTTCACTACACAAATTCATTAAATTTGTAATGAAATGGGGCAAAATTGAATAATATGCAACTTGTATGGTTTTGGTAAAAAAAGACTAGTTGATTATGTTTTTTTAATGAAATGTTTTAAAATTGTTTTGGATAGTCACATGTTGCATTAGATAATTTTTAATTTAAAAATTATTACAAGGATATATGAGGTCCCAAGGTAATATGATGAAGAATAAAACACATCATCATACAACTTTTTCAAATTTTTTTGGTGTTTGGGATCATGGATCAAAAACTTTTCACGGCAATTTTTCCTCAATTTTGTCAACAATCTTTTTTGATGCCATTCACCATGATGTACATCTTCATATATGTCACAATTATATATGATACATTGATGCACACATCCATCAAGGTTTGAACCCAAGACCTCATTGAAGCACACTAAGGTCTTAACCACCAAACCACTCTAAAAGTTTATTGACAAAGAAGTAAAAGTTTTAACTTTATTATGTTCGGCATGGAATTCTTTAGGAAATTCAAACTTCAACATGTGTTTTCTTTTTCAAAATGTATTCAAATATTACAAATGAAAACATGATCTTGAAGTTGATACAATAATGTATTGAAATATTTTAATATAACGTATGAATATAAAATATAAAAGGTTTAAAATAACTTAAAATAACATGTCACATGAATAAGTATACACATCTCTTTTTGTTTAAATTGATTTATGCAATTTTGTAAATTTAATGTGAATTCGAAATTTTAAGAAAATGATTTTCATTATGTAATATATCCATTTTTTTGAAGAATTACAAGTTTTTACTTTCCTTAAGATAATTAGGTATAAAGGTCTTTTTTTTTTTACAATATTGGTAAAATGGCAATTATCCGTAAAAACAATTAACCACATTTGGTTATAGATTGTAATTGTGGAATTAGAAACCAGTTTAAATCCTTCAATATTATGGATATTTACCATAATTTATTGTAAAAATTTGACAAAATTATTTTTTTAATTGAAAAAATTTGATGTTTTTTTCTTGCAAAACATTCTTTTATTGATGTTGTTGCCTTTTTAAATTGCCAAAAATTGGCCACAATAAGAAAAATAAATTAAGTAATTAATATAGGAATTTAATTCTCAATAGCATATTTGTTTAACAACATGAATCATACACTAATAGAAATGATTAATAACACAACTTTGAAAAAAATCGAAAAATATTATTATCATTTTAATGATGTAAAAATATATGTTTACCTTTGTTTCCTTTGTAAAAGTATAAACAAGATAATTTGGTGAAATTTTGGCATTAAATAGTTTGATTAAACCACCCCCCCAAACCAACATGTTTTATTTTGTTTTGAATTTTTTTGACTTGGCAATTTTTGTTGAGAAAAAAATGGGAAAATTTGTGCAAATTCAGAAAAAAAAGGTAAATAACAAAAAAAATGCCAAAACTTTGAAATACCAAATTTGAAAGAAAACAAGGGTACTCCTAATGAATAAAATTTCAAAATAATTTTGATAATTTCAACTTTAAACACACAAAGAATTCCAACATCACATTTATTTGAAAACTTTGTATTAATATTTAAAAACACTATAAAACTTATCCAAAAATTCTAAGAACATTAAAATAAATCTTAATGATGCAATCAAAAAACAATTGTCCGATGAATTTCCACGATTTTGTGAAGATAAAAAAGGGCCATGAACATCAACAAAATATTTTTTAATTAAAAAATTAAAATCCTTCCATTTTTAATTTTTTTCACAATATAATTCTTAAATGCGTTCTAAAACTTATAGCCAAAATGTAGAAGTATTATAAGAAATTTATACCTTTGTACGTGGTCTATGGCCAAAACATGGTTAAATATTCTTGTGGATGATCTTGAAAAACACTACAAGTTTGACGAATAAAAATATTTCAAAAAACCTTTAATGTAATTATTATGATCACCATTTATAATTCATTAATTTATTTACTTTTAAATAATCATTTAAAATTCAACTCTAAAAATATTTAAACATAAACTTGTAACAAAACAAACTTTAAAATTTTGATGAATGATCATGTTTAAAATTTTAATAATAAATAAAAACTATTGAAATTTTAATAATCATCATCGTCATCACATTTAAAATGAAATATTTTAAAATTTAATCATTTTTTAAACATGGATTATTTTTTTCATACATGAAGAAAAAATGGAAAAAATTAAGGATTATTTTTGGGGGTTTTTAATGTGGCATCATGAGCATTTGTAGTAAAAAACATGTCCATGATGTCATAAACAAATAAGGAAAAACATACATTCTAATTTACATAAATGTATAAAAAAATAATATATGAAAAAATAATAATTTAGAGGTTTATAGACATCCTTGCATGCATGAATATTTTGATTTAATCATTAACCCATTCAAATATAAATGTGAGACTTGTCAAGTTTTTATTCATCCATTTCAAAAAATTGTGATGAGTGCAAAATGCAACTCATGAATAATGGATTTAACACATTCAAAATGAATGATTCAACTCATGTAAAGATGTTGATAGTTCAAAAAATGTGAAAAATTTCATTAAACCATTCAAATATAATTGCAAAACATTGAGTTGCAAGTGTTTCAATATATTCTAATAAGTGAAAGATGCAACTTGTGAATAATGGTTTTAACATACTAAAAGTGAATAGTTTAACTCATGTACATAGGCTACTAATTGAAGAGAGGTGAAAAAATCATTAATTCATTTCAATATAAATATGTTGTTTTGAATTGTTACATGTGTTTTAATAAATTATTGTACGTGTTAAATATAACTCATGAATAAATTTGGTTTCAACATGTTAAAAGTTTATAATTCAATTCATGTACCATGTTGATGGTTGAAGAGATGTCAAAAAAATCACTAACCCACTAGAATGCATTATGTAATTAAAATTAAAGCCTATATCAATTTAATCCACATTAGCAATTTGAAATTGTTGAAAAATAAAATAGGGCCCAAATTATGATCATAAGTGAACAACATAGTGAATGTAACAACTATGAATAATATTGACCATTAATTAGTGCAACAAGCCACTTGCAAATTGAAGATGGTCAAATGTAATTGAAATGTAGTAAAATCAAATAGTAATCACAATGTGTGAGGGTGGAAAGGACAAAAAATATCTTGTGTTAATGAAGACATGTATTAATGACATGTAGCTAGTCTCCATGATCATACTTGGATTTTGAACCACAATTGAAATTGATAATTTTGATATATTTGCCAATACAAATTTTGTTTGAATGGTGAAGAACAAAAGCTTTTGGAATCATCAATGTGATGGTTTGAAAACCCTCATGATCTACCAAATCTACTTGAAGACATTTATGGGGTTGGAACCTTTTCTTTAAATGGTACATGTTTAGGGTTTGGTTTATAACAATATTTAGGGATTTTTATTTTAGGGTTGGAAAGCTTTGAAAGGATAATGTCATCACCTTGGACCATAAAATTAAAGGTATTTTTTTCCCTTCCCTTTCATTTTTTCATTCATGTGTGATTTAATTGAATTAAAACTCAATTAGTTTCAAGTAATGGATCAACATTTGAATATAACCTACATTTTCTTGATCATGGGAGAAGACTACTAAATCAACAAATGTTTGATTATATATATGTAGTTATTAGTCTTAAATATGGGTATTATTGGAATGGGCCCCATGTCCTATGTGTGTTTAAATTTTGGAATGTGGGTATTGTAAGGTTGGGTCCTAGGTTCAGTCTGTGTTTTAGTCTAAAATGTGAGTACTGCATTTGGTTGGGTCCTAGGTCTAATGTGTGTATTAATTTGGAATGCAAGTATTGCAAGGTTGGGTCCTATGTCCAATATGTGTTTTAGTTTTGGAAGGCAAGTATTGCAAGGTCGGGTCTCATGTCTAATGTGTGTCTTGGTTTTGGAATGCAAATATTACAAGGTTGAATCCCATTTTTAGTGTGTTTTGATTTTGGAATGTGAATATTACAAGGTTGGGTCCCATGTCCAATGTGTGTTTCAATTTTGGAATGCCAATATTGCAAGGTTGGGTCCCATGTCCAGTGTGTGTTTTAGTTTTGGAATGTAAGCATTGCAAGGTTGGGTCCTAGGTCTAGTGTGTGTTTAAGGCTGGTATGGGGGTATTATAGTGTTGGTTCTCATGTCCATTGTGGATTTAACTAATTGGCATGTAGATATTGTAAGTAGAACATTTACATTCTTAGTGTTGTTATTAGTTTGGCATGTAAATATTACCAACCTAGGTTCCATGCATAATGTATTAATTATGCAAGTATTGATTAGTTATGTATTCCACTAATAATCATGGTTTAATGAAGAAAGTGGATATAGTAGGTGCATGTTTTAACAAGTTTACAAGCATGGGTCAAGTTCGCGAATCATAATCAATTCAAATCCAAAGCCTAATAAAATTTCCTTTTTCAAATGTGGATTTGGTGTGGACTCTGGAAGTGAAGCATGGGGGCACAAACAAAGTGCCAATTGAGATTGCGTACATACCACATGCACATGTGTGTGAATTCTTGGAAGGCTAGCAAGGTGACATGCAAACCCTACTATAGTGGAATACACACAAAAACTTGCCCCCACAAAAGGATATAAAGACCCCATCAATAAAAAACCACATTGGCTATACTTGGTATATTGTGATGTTCCATGCATTTTCTTTTGTTTTTCAAATGTCCTTCACAAACACATATGATCCTTACCATAAGAATGTTTTTGTAGGTATGATTGTGCCTATGGTCTTGATGATCACCATAATGACCCAAACCATGTAAGATCAATCAAACGAGGATGTTTGGTCACCTTTTCAATCAAACGATTGTACAAATGAATTGATGTGGTGGAGCTATGTTTTTACCATAAAAAACGCACCCAAATGAATCATGAACCAACACATGGCAAACAAGATCCTGAATCATCACCTCACATGTCATAATATCCACCCCAAATTTTGAAATATCACATTTGGACTCAATTGAATTTAAGGCACACCGCCAAACAAATTTATGACAAGCACAAAACAATTTGGTGGGAACATGTGAATGTTGGAAAAGTCATGACAAGGGATGACTTCATTTGAATTCATAGCTAGTAGGCCTTAATTTAGGCATATTACACCTAATAGTTATTTATAAAGTTTACATGCTACTTACATGCTCCTTTAGGCACATGTACGTACTTAAACGTAGTACATTAATTGATTAATATTTAGTTAATTGATAGTTAATACTCAATAATTTATGGTTAATATTTTATATAATTAACTAATCACCAAATAAATGTCAATTAATAACCAATAATTAATTTATCCATCAACTTGTTAATTGATTAATTATTATTATTGAATTATCAATTGATGTATCATTACTTGATATGTTGTAAACTAAAATTCGATCCACATAAAAATAATAAATTATATTATGTATTGAACATACACAATATGACTAACTTCTATTTTAGAGAAAAAAAAAATTTTTAAATTAAAATTTACTATTTATATGCACAAAAAATTATTATCATTCATACAAATAAAATTCACATGAAATTTAATGTTATCATAATTTTTAATAAACATTGAAATGTTCTATGTATACAATTGAAGTTGCCTACTAATTGTCTACTAGTCTAGTTGAAAAAGATTGTCATAACACAATTGCAAACAAGATTGCATTATCCATCCTCTAAAACATTTTATCATCCATATATGTGTGTTGATGGTGTCACCAAAATAGTTGAACATTAGTCAATGTTTTGACTATGTGCCAACTAGAGAAGCTTAGTTGTCAAAAATATTTTAAAAATGACCCCTTAGTTGAAACATGTTTCACATTATTTACCAACATAATTGGGCATTCAACTTGGAGACATTGTTGATGCCATGAATATTTGACAAATGACCACCTCATTGAAAAATGCTTTCAACTATATACCAATATAGTAAATGAGTCAATTTAATTAACAATTGCCATAATTTTAGATTTAAATTATAAAAAAAACTCAATTGCACATCATTGCAAATGACGTGCAATTGATAACTTTTTGGTTTAAAAAGGTGCGTTTTCTACTAGTGACATGATGATACAATACATCATCTTCAAGATGAAATAAAAAGTGCTAGAAACGACAACTACAAATGTAAACACTTGGTGGAATCTAATGCATGATATGTTGGTTGCAAATTTGGAGGAGATATTTGCCAAGCATAAAGCTAGTAATGAAGAGTCATAAAAAGAAATGTTGAAGGCATATAGGGAAGCATATTTTGATTTCATTTATGTATCTTTAGTTCAAACTCCAAATGTTAAATAAGAAAATCTTAAACTATATGAACAACATGTAGGCCCTAATGGAAAAATTATAAGGTTAAAAGGGGCAATAATCACAAATCTTGTAAAAATGAAAGGAGGTAATGTCTTGGAGGATATTCTAAAAGAAGTAATGCCACATCAACAAAAAATCCAATAGAGTTACATGTTCTAGCAAAGGTACAAGTGTAATAATTTGGATAATTACTACCTTTAAGACTAGAATCTATGAAGTATATGGTAGTGTTAGAAATTGGTAATTCCATAAATGTTTTGACAATTGCCATGGGTATGCTTGAAGAAGAAGAGGAGGATAATGGACATATTTAGCCTTAGTTTGAAGTTTATTAATAACAACTTGTGACAACAAAATAAGTGTAGGAGGCACAATCTTTAATGTTGACACTTTTGGATATACTTATATCCTAGGAAGCAAAAAATGAATAGTTGTGTAAAAGTTATTTTAGCACATTTGACTTTGTACTTTATATTTTCAAATTTTTAAAGATGGAATTTGAAGTACAAGGAGCGTAATGTTTACATAGACATTAAGGGGATTTTGAATTTTATTTTTGGAGGGAAGATTCAAATTACTCTTCTTCCATAAGGTTTTGGGAGTACATTGTAACATTATATAATGGTATGGCAAATCTAGTAGAAGCTTGGACATGGAACATAGACTTTTGTTTTTGATTTGATGATGTAATTTTTGTATATAATCGTGAAGGATTGAAAAAAAATATAATGTTTTGATAAGAATTGTGTGTGGGAAATATAGAATCATTGTTACAATCATGAATTGTATCAATTTTTCTATTTTTTTCTGTAGAATATAGACTATATGTTTTGATATACAAATTTTGTTGCAAGAATAATACAAATAAAAGTTATATAGAATTAATACTTACCATTCTCCTCAAGTTACTTGCTAATTAGAATATCATAAAATATTTAAGGTTTCCTTCACATTGTCATTTATTCATTCATGGGTTGTGCCACACTTCTACACTTACACCCATAAACGAACTTTGAGTTTTTTAGATTTTTTTGGGGTCAAGTTTAGATGGTAGATCATCTTGAAATATTCTTTGAGTTATTGCACACAATCTAACTAGTTAAACTAACATTATGCCAAAAACACATTATCATTTTTTCCTTAAGCAATGGAAATGTTATGTTCATTGTGTGCACACAATATATGCACATTGAAGAAGATTGTGCTTCTTCGAGCAATGGAAAATGTGTCAAGTAGCTCACAAGTAGACCATGATTCCACCATTATTTTTTCACATTCAACATTGTAAAACAAGAAAGCTATGTTAAACACCCCACATATACATATTTCTACTTTTAAAAGGGCAAAAGTATGGTAAAGTAGACAATTGGTGATCATTGTCACAAAAAATAACAAGTGGACATAAGTAGGCTTTGATATATTGGAAGTAAAAGTTATTTTATTCATTGATTAGTATAAGGATATTCTTTTACTTTATTATAATAAAGTTTAAGAACCACATTTTAAATATAAATCTAAGTAGATTTCAAAAAAAAAAACTACTTACATAAATGTTTGGGTTTTACAAAAAACTAGATCAAAGTATATCAAATATTGATTTTTTATAAAAAACTTTCAAGTTAATAGAGACTTAGAATACATTTATGTGTTTTCAAATTGTACATATTATAGTCATAATATATTGAACTTTTTTAATGTAAAAGTTATTTTGAACATTATATTGACTAGTCAATTTCAAAGCTACTTGTAACCTACTTTTATTATACAAAAGTTATTGAAATTTTGTATTCAACTTACCACAAACCCAATGGAGGTCATGATGGTTTTATATTTCTACTTACAAAGTTTTTTAATCTATTTTTTAATGTGTATGTCAAAAATTACTTCAATTATAAAATCTTGGATTTTAGGCCAACTACTTTTTTGGTCTATTTTACAATTTTTTTGCCTAAAACCCTTAGTTCTTTCATTTTGTTTTCCAAGCTAATTGATTTATGTTTTTGTGTCAATTTATCTATTGCTAACCTTTTAAAAAAAATTGAAAGTTTTAAAGTCATTTTTCCTTTTGCTAATCAATAATCCTATTCAATCAATATTGCATATCTAACTACACTTACCCATTTATAATATATTCATGTAATTTAATGTAAGATTTCAATAATTAGTTGGTAGAAGCAATTCATGCTCTTGTTGTAGCCTTTCAACCACACTAAGCCTAAATGAACTTCGAAATCAGCATTGGAAGGTAATTTAAATTCCCATGTCTCCAACTCCAACTTGTTTTAATTTTCCATTTAACACAAGTTGGAGAGATGTGAGAGAATAAAATGGTTTTTTATGTTTGTCGCTTTAAACATTTGCCTTATTCCAAACTCATTATGGAAAGTGGTACAAAGACCTTGAAACTTCACTTTTGAAAAACTATCATCTCCCATGGCAATGGGACTTATATTCACACTAGCACCAAATTTCAATTCCTAGCATAGACCCATTACCACCATAGTAAATGCTATGGAGAGATGTGCCAAAATGAAATGTTGTCAAATGTTTGTTTGCATTGCTTGTCTTTACACTTGAATCATTTAAAACTCATCTTGGGACTATAAATAGTATATTCATTATAAAAATCAGCACAAGTTTTGATAATTAAAACTACAAGTTCTTGATTTATATCACCCCTTTCCTCTTCTAGTTAAAACAACTATAAAAGTATATCAACAAAACAACTCCAAGATCTTCCCACAATCTATAATGTCTCATGAAATCTTTCATTACAAAGGGGTTGTGACAGATTTGGTTAAAACAACTCCTTCCTATTAGGTTTTTTCATTTAACACTAGAAAAATTCATGTCCTATGCAAGCACTTCTCAAATAATTAGTGGTCTTCAACAACAACTAAAAAAAACATCTATGAATCATATTTATAACTATCTAGTTTATGTGATAATATGTGTAGTTGCAATCTAATGGTTCTTACAACTAATGAATTAATAAAATGGATGTTTAACATAATGTGGGCATGTATTCAATTTTATATACATTCAAGTTAAAGATGTAAAGTTGCTAAAGTGATTAAGCAACAACAATAACTATGACATGATGTAACATATAACATTATTATATGGCATATGATATTATAAGGATTTGGTGTTTTATGCAATCACTTATTAAACAATTTGTCATATTATTTAAGATATGATGTGGAAAATTAATGTCCATCATTTTACCATTTATCATGTGTAATTTTGCCACATGGTGTAAATATGTAATCAAATAAACAATAGTTATGTAATTAAAATGTGAAATTAATTTCATTATAAACTTACATGATTAAATAATGATATGATAATGCATAGGATTTGAAATATACATGATTATATTTATGTGATGAAACAATATACCACAAGTTGAAATATTGGTTGGATACTTAAGGAGTTAGTTTGTGGCCATGGAGAAGAGGGTTCAATTCCCTTTGATGACATTTTAAACTTGGTCCTAAATAATTACAACATGATTATATGTGTCATAAATTATTATAACATGATTACATGTGCCCAAATGATTATAAAATGATTACATTTATTTATTTATTTTAAGTGTAAATCCATTTGGACTTTACACATAGTTGTTTTGGACATGACATGACACCATGTCATGTTGAGTTGTTTAAACAAGATGTTTGGTATGACTCTAATGACCATAGTCATTTAATCCAATATGACTATAAATCCAATTATAAACATAGTTGTTTTTTTTCTAAAATCGTACTAGTGTAATTCATGTCATAGACATTTTCAAGCTTTAACACCTCCAAATATGCAAGAATGTGAAAGGTGTTAAACCAAAAATCACCAAAAGGTGATGTGTCACATTTTTGTTGGAAGAAGAGTTGTATTAATGGCTTTCCATTGGGTTGTTGTGGACATTGCTTTGTGGAAGGTTCATTGATGTCATTGAATATAAAAATTTGTTATAATATATTCTATCCACTTTGAAAAAAATTAGCAAGGGTTTTCACAATTCATGAAGGTGAAGGTGTGGTCACAAACAAACAAAACAAACACCTATCTTAATATATGGATAACAATTAGTGTCTTAGATGCCAAGGTACAATGGTAATATGTAATATGTAGAAATATAAAAAATTACATCCATGTACCATAACTTATGCAATAAACAAAACGGATTATTTTCTTTTAGTAGGTCATAATTTGCATAAGGGACAAGGATCAACAAATGAGTTTTAAAAAACATAATTTTTTTTTGATTTCATCAAATTGTGTTTGTTTTATGGCAAAAAAAATCATCTTCCATCCTCTTTTAAAATGTCAATAATAATTTTTAAGGTTTTCATAAGTTGCAAGGGTATTTTAGATTCATAGGAAAGAAAATCACTAATTTTTATATTATATGTTTGTTAGATTTCATTATCAAGCAATGACATTTGTAACAAGGACAATGTTGGTCAATTACTCATATAATTAATGATGTTCCAAATTGGATTTTAAACTAATAAATTTCCAAAAAACTGATTGAAAGATCAAAAGCATGATCCATCATGAATACATAGAAGGATAACTTTTAATTAATAGACAATTCATAGAAATGTCTTTCCAAATATTTATAATAGGAGAATTTGGATTGTCAAACATGTGATTATCCCAATTTAGATTGTTAATAACCAATGAGTTTCTCAGAAAACATGCACAAACTTATTTTAGTTCATTTATTCATATAATGTACACAATTTTGTAACAATGATCAAACAACATTTTGCATGTATAATGTTTAATAAAAACTGGTAAATCCTTATTCAATTTTGGTGAAAAATGATTTGATGTGATAACAAAATGTCAAGATAACATTATTGTAAATATAACTCTTTAACCATTATTTGATCACATTTCTTTTGTATCGTTGAATATTCAATTTTTTTAAAAAAATCTTTCATTTTGATTAAATAATCTAGCAAATAGGTAGGTTTCAAATGTTAAGGTTTTTTCTTTTTTCTTTTGAAAGTTAAATATCCATCTCACTTAAAATATGTTTATAAATGTAAATGTGGTTTGGTATTATATGGCTTGTGTTATATAACAATGATATCATGTATAGAATTTAATAAAATGATCAAAGCACATATCAAAATAATTTTTTTGACAAAACAATACATAGGAAAACCATTGAGTAAAATATTACATCCTTCTTTTATTGGTCCATTATTTTTTCAATCATTTTTTTTCACACAATACACACATAATGAGGTGAACATCACTTGTTCTCTAACACTTTAAATGAGTGCAAACCAAAACCAAAAACAAAAACTTGCATGCACAAACATAAAAAACTCATGACAAAAAATGCTTCATTATAAATCACACTTTATATAACAAAAGAATAATTATAATATCTCTAATTCTAGTGTCAACCTTCATTATTATTTTGTGTTTGGAACACATTTTCCTTGGATCGTTACCAAACTCATTACATAGTTTCACATTTGTTCCCTCTTGCCCTTTGTACATACAACTCTCACATAATTTTCACATAACTATAAAAAATTTGAATTTGTACAATTCATGATCTATAAAACAAAAAAATGGTTAGGAGAAATAAAGAGGAGATTAAATACCATGAATAGTAACAAAATGATTATCATGGTTGTTTTTGCATGTTAGAGGCAAAGCATTTCTCCATTCTCACCTTTTACATGGACATTTATTCCTTTGATAATAATCTTTGGAACAATGTCAACATATCCACACAAAAGCTAAACAACACATGTTCATATTAATGATAGGACATGTTGAAATAACTTTTGATATAAATAAATTTTGGTTAAAGTGTGATAATTATATTATGCAATGTGTAACTTGTAATAAATCCTCTTAATCACACAAACACAAGGAGAAGACAAATTGTTCTTGAAGCATGAGACAATAATTTATTCTTATATGAAATTAAGACAAAAAAACACAAATTACGAAAGACAATGTTTCATTCTATTCAAACAGATCCCAATCACTAGAATCTAATTTGGTAGGACAAGATGAATAATGGACCTTAAACTTGTCTATCCTATACCAACTCCAATTAATATTGTCTTTAGAATTAAAGAATTGTCACTAGAATTAAAGAAGGTTGTTTGTTTGTTTTTTTTGTCTCATTGAGATCTCCCAAACCATACTGGCCCATGTTGTGTTGTGCTCTTGGTACCATTGGAAAGCCCTCAATGAGTAGGGACGGTTTGTGACTTAAAAGGGCAAGAGTTATTGAATATTGAACAACAAAGTTGTAGAAAATTCAATAAAATTAATATTTTAAAATAGGAAATTGGGGTGTGTTTCTAGCAACATTTTTTTTTGGTTGAATTTTTCTCATTTGGTGAAAAACATTTTCAAATTTTTTTAATTATGTCAAAACATTCCCTTTTATTTTGAAAAATCACCCCAAAAGAAATCTAAACAATCACCATGTTTCTACACATTGTTCCAGCATGTAGCCTAGATATAAAAGGATTTTAATAAATTTCTACTTTCATAGCTGGTCTATAGCCAAATGTGACTAATCTCCTCATGGATGATCACCAATGTGACATCACAAAATTGAAAAAGAAACACAAGTTCTTGGTATTGTGGGAAAGCCGTCAACTAGTAAGATTTTATGGAAGCAATTTCATAACTTTTAGGCCTAATAAGCTGTGGAAGACATTGAATTTTGAGCAAGTTTTGTCACTGAGAACTCAACTCAATTACAAAAATTGGTTTTGGAAGGAGAAATAAGTTTGGTGATAGGTGCACACTTGAGGCCATCCATACAGGCCAAACTAGATGAAAAGAAATCTTCTTCTTACATTCCTTCTCAAGATATCCAGACAAATTGTATTAAATGGAATCTGGAAAGACATGCCAAAACAATCATCAACCTTTCATTTTGGATTCTTCTGCCGCAGCTACTTATTATGGCACTCCCAATTTGTAGTAACACCTGGTGAACATTCCTCAAATGTGGAACCAAATATGAACTCAACATCATTCCATAGTCTCTCTGACATGCAAACTAATAAGATGGACTAAAAAGATGGAACATGGGACAAGATAGAGAACAAAACTTAAACCTACTAACATTATACCCACCCCAAGATTGATTAATCTTGAATTAGCTTATTTTACCATAAAACCTGGTTCTCCTTGGAGCAAAATACCCATAAAGAACATCAACTGTTATTTTGATTGAGCAAAAAACAATGCACCAGAAGCATGAAAAGAAATAGCATAATGAGGTGTGATAGGAAATAAAAGCAATCTAGTTAAAACCCTATGTAGTAGATGGACTACAATAACAATACGCAACATAAGGCAGTCTGCACCATAGGTGGGAAAACCAAAGATCTGTAATTCCCAAGCCAGATACAAAGTAGGCTTGCCAATGCAAGAAATCTTGATGAATGTCTGGAAACATCAAGAACATCCCCACTACTTATGTCCAGAGGACAATGCAAGCCTCTGTAAGCCTTTGAAGACCGGCATACCATTTTTAACAACCCAAATACTATCCAAAAGAATAGATGAATACTTGCAAAAGACCTTTCTGACTCATCTCCTTTGTCACAATCTGCAAGTGTCATCTTTTGCTTCTCAAGTAGACTGGATTCAGGGCCCACCCACATAGTGAATCTCAGTCAACTCGTTTGTTCAAACCCCACTTGCCTCAAAGTGTTACATCCAGACCATGAGTCTTGGGTACACACCCAACTTGCCACCACAAGTGCATGGTTGAGTTATCCAGTTGAATGTTCATGCAACAACACATATTCACGGCTGCAAAACATTGTACACACCCACTGCATCAGCAGCCAAATAAATCAAAGAGATAAGCTGTCATTGTAATCCAGTGACATTACAACATTAAGAGTGACAACAACAGAGATAAGGGTCACGGGTTAAGCTATCCTTACGTAGGTGACTCAGCCCTTCACTAATCAGTCTCTTGGTCTACCTGACTTAGTATAGTAAATTGACAACAATAAGCTATCAGACAACAATCTTAAAGCAAAGGCAATAAACACACAATGAGCTCCTCTTTTGAGAGAAGACCACAGGTTACAGATAAGAAACCCATTACTCCATACTCTTTCATTTGCATACATTGGCCTAGTCAATTCCCAAAACAAATGACTATGAAAAGGACACAACAGTGAAGCTGACTCATCTAACAAGCCACTGCTGTCTAGAAAGTGTTAAATCAATGTGTTAATCTTTGACCAACAACAAGGACATGAGAATACATACCTACTGTTCCCAAACTTGATAGTATCTGTCTCCAAAAGTTCATAGTATCGTTGGGGGTCAATATGTTTACCCTGCATCACATGTCACTCACACCCATTGTCAACCAGTGGTGCAGTATCATCATGCAAATATGCAACACAATTGCTAAGATTGTCCTTAATTGCAACAGCAAGACTTAAGGCTTGCAATAGTAATAGGAACTTACATTCAAGAATGTACCATTGGTGCTTCCCAGGTCCATGATATAAGGTCTGCCATCATATCACTCTCAATTAGTCTCTTCTTGGTCTCCCTTGTTTGTTTTACACAGTACATAGCAGAAAATGTAGGTGACAAGTAACACATCCCATCTCTTCTTAGAATATTTGACAACATCCTACAACAATCTTCAAATACTGGCATTCTTCTTGAAAGTCATGATATAAAAGCAACCTGAAGCTTACTTGCATGCTTCTCTGCTGTTTACTTACCTTACTTTGCTGGCTATCATACCATCCGGTTCCTCCTTCTCAGTTAATCTGTACCCATACCAAGACATCCATTTCAATATTTCTGAACCAACAAAAAGAAGGATAGCTGCCCAACTTTGCACAATCACTTGGCCCTTTCTTCACCCTTTTTTGAACACTTATGAGTCTTGCCTCCTTTTGGCGCTCAGAAGACTTTTCTGACTGCTGTAATGGGGCAATACAGTTGCCTATCCCTAAATGCTTGAGTGCCATGTAAACACATGGTTTAGGGTGGACAGTTGACATGGTGACCCCTGCTATAGCTGGGTTGAGAATTTCTCAATACTCATGATTTTAGTCAACCTGAAACGAACTGAGAAGTGACCCAATACTAACATAATGAATGTTGCAGATCTGACCAAAAAACTAGCAACAAATCAGTAAGCATGAAAAAGAGGGAACTGCACCCAAAGAAAAGAGAAACCAAGACCATAAGACAGAATTGAGGATGGGTTTGAATGACAGTGACAGTCACATGCATGTTCAGGGACCTTTAATACTTCATTTCTGAACAAAACTTCATACTTTGGTTATGAAGCAGGGAAAAACTAGTTCATAACATCCTTGCCTTGTGCATACCACCCCCAAGAATGGTCCAAAATGTCTTGAATCTGATGTAGGCACCATGTGGGACTCAATCCAAAAGTTCCACAACAACCATGCAACAAACTAACATGCAATAATGCAGATGGAATTTGAACATCATTAATCTCATTGCAATATGTCAAGACAACACAAAATCTATCATATTTCCCCTGACTTGAGTGTCATAAGAAATGGGTTGGACAAAAAAATATCCAATCACCTGCATGTGCATTGGCTGCTATCACTTCACAATTACCCTAATGCACAAGAGAACAAACTGTTATGCATCACATGACAAGTCTCACATTATTCAACAAAGATAACATTAGGTTTTCAATGTGTGAAAAATACTTTCATTGGAAAAAATCTAGCACTTGAGAGGAGAGGCGCCCAGACTGCTGATGGGTGGAGTTCAATTACCTGTACTGAATGACTGCATGTTGCTTGCTACAGGAGGGATGGTCAGTGGGGATATCCGCTACTCTTCGCTCCCGCCCAAACAAGTAACAGGTCTGCCGATGTATGTACAATGGGTCTACAAAACAGGTAACACCTTTTGTCATTATAGAAGTCTTTCTAGATTGAATGATGAAGAAAACAAGATTTGATACTAAGGTAGATCTGGCCCTCAGCAAAATCTGTGCTCTATGAACATTGGATCCAGAAGCTGATGATGACTTGAGTACCAGGACTACCTCTCCCTCAGAGACAAGCCCTAGATGCATAAGTTCAATAGAGAAGTCAACGGGAAGTGAACACCAGAACATCACAAACTCTAGGAATTGAGGCCAGACACAGTAATTAGTAATCAGGGCCCACCATTCAATGCTTCACCATCCTTGAAGACATACAATCTCCACCTAATTGATGGCTTCCGTGCTTCTGGAGGCTCTGTAAATTGCAGTGTTACACCTGCCACACCCAATCACCAAAATAAGACCTCTTGGTACCAATAATTATTACACTCATAAGTAACAAAGTATACTTGCACTTCTCATACCAAAGCTCCTCATGCCATATTATACAAGTTAAGAATCACACTTAAAGAAGATGAATGCCTTTCTAGAAGTTTCTAAAACAGCACACAACTGTAAACTTCTTGATCAAAGTATGTCATCTTTTCTTTAAAGTCTTGCAAGCAAAGAATTTGGAGCAAAAAGACAGGTCCTCACCTTTCACTTTGTTTGTCTCTGCCGCCAACTTCCCAGAATACTCAAATGAAGGCTTTTCCTGCTCCGCACATCATCTCATGTGTCAAATGCTACACAACACTACCCGTGGTGCAATTTCCATCCATCCATAAAACCACAACATATGCTCTATATTGTCACTAAAAGTATTGCAGCACTATATCCCATGAGTACCAAGGAGCTCTACATCCCTATGAGTACAAAGGAGCGCTCTATCCCTATGAGTACTGAGGAGGCTCTCTGTCCCTCACAAGTATCAAGAACTCTCCATACTTGAATTTGATTCCACCAGGAACAGAAATCATCATCACATTGAACACAAACAAATGATGACATTCCTGCTCAAACAACAAGGGACCTTAATGGCAAAACATCAGTTTACAGTCTACCAGGAACCCAACCCATGAAATCACACAAGAACTTTTTGCGGTACCAGACTTTCCTACCTTTTCTATCTCTTTTGCTGCAAGCGCAGCTTCTGCATCTTGCATGATTGCCAACGAATCTTTCAGATGAGATACGTCCGCCCTGCAAATTGTGGCAGCACACCCAGCACTCCCCCCTAAATGCCAAATGCAAGGTTTCCAGAGAAAACATCAAGCTATAGATCCTATAACATCTGTACTAGATCAAAACAGTTCATCCCGAAAATGAAGAATAGTTTGCTGTATGGCATTTGGAAGCATTTTCCACACATGTTTTGCACACACCTTTCCTCAGTGCTTGCTCCATATCTCATCTGCTGCACATGGAAAACAACCCACAAAACAATCAGAAAAGTGTGCAGTTCCTCCTTCACCACCACACAAAAACAAACATATACATACAGTAGTCCTTCCCATCCCTCAAGAGATATGTTTTGTGTACTTCCAAAGACGGGGGATAAAAAGCTTCTGAGATTCTCAACCCACAACAAATCAAAGCTTCTTCTTCCAATTGAGCATGCAGTTTGAAATCTAGCACTAGGGTTGCTGAAATCACAAAACATGGAAACAAACCCTAGACAGAAAGTATACACTGCAAAACAGAAGAATTTCACATCACAACAGAAAAAATCCATGGGCAGTGGCGGCTCCCAGGCATGAACTTGAACAAGTTCCAATGACAAGTACAGGCATGCTTCAATGCCAACAATCAATCACAAAACAGCCAGAATTTCAAAGCAACATGTGATTCTTCAATCCAGAGGACAAAGAACCAATCATGAAAGCAGCAGGTGGTGCTGGTGATGGGAATTCCAGAGGCAAAAAAAGAGATAGATTTCACCAGACACCTCGTTCGGTGGTGGAGCTGAAGCAGCAGCAGCAGCAGCAGTGCTCTTGGTGAGGTCATGATGGCTTGAGTGAGGCAATCTGGAATCTTCCTGGCTTGGTGATTCATGACCCCGATGAGTTTTTCTTGGCGGTGACTGTGATCTCAGATGTTGTGAATGCACAGGTGACATAGCTGAAGCTCCTCCTTGATATCTACTGTCTCTATCTCGTCTATTATGTCGTCCTCTGCCAGCAGCATCCTGTTCTCTACTCACATCTCGTTTTCTGTCTCTGTCCTTGCCTCCATCCTGTTCTCTACTTGCATCTTGTGTTCTGTCTCTGTCCCTGCCTCCATCCTGTTCTCTACTCACTTCTCGTGTTCTGTCTCTGTCCCTGCCTCCTCCTCCTCTTTCCCTGCTCCTCTCGTGTCCGCCTCTATCCCTGTCCCAGTCTCGTCGCCTCTCCCCACTTCTATCACTTCCTCTCTCATAAACCCGATCATCACGTCCTCGAGGCATCTTCCTCCAACTCCGCCTTCTCTTGCGCTCTTGGAAATGCAATGTTAAGGCTGGCTACCCAATTCTGAAGAAAACAAGGAAACCCTTCCTTCCCACGTTTGCAGTACCTAGGGTTTTGGAGTCTTTCTTCAAACTGTGTGAGTGTGTGTTTTCAATGCTCTGGAAAAATGCGGTTGGCTAAACAAAACCAAATAAGAAGAAGTCGAGCAGAAGAAGAAGAAGAAGAAGAAACCCTATCTCTTGGAGCTTGTCATCAGGTCAGGGAAGAGCTTGCCGAAGATGATTTCCTCCTCCTCCGCTTTCAGTCTACCATCATAATACATCACTGGTGCAGAAACAGAAAAGAGGTCGTCCATCAGTCAAAGAAGGTAATCTGCCTCTTCTACTGAAACTCACGCAACTCTTCTGCATTGGAGGTTCAACCTAAAACCACAATCTGTGACTTCTTTGGCCAGCAGCAGACTCTTCTCTGCTAGCGGCTTGACAGAAGAGAGTTCCACACGGAAAGAAAAGACAGACATGAGTCGGAGAAAACCGATAGCGAAGCATGCCACACCAGCAACATGAAAAAGAGGGTAAAAACTAAACGCACCAAAAAGAACCCCCCAAACGAATCGCAGACGAAAAATCCTTCGCTATCTTCTGTATTAGGGTTTGTTCTCTCGCTGGCTCGCGCCAAACCCTAATTCTCCCGGCATGCCGCGTGCGGTGCCATCACGGGACAAATCTCTATTCGTTATCCCTTCTTTATCTCTCTCCCTTTCGCTAGGTTAGTCTTTCAGATTCTTTGTGCGAACGCTGCGTCCTTTTCGAGCTTTCGCTCCTTGTAGCACGCACCGAATTGACGAGGATCGCGGCGAGGGTGGGCAGATTCTGTGCGAAGAATTTGTCTATGGAGGTTTTGGCTATAGCAGCAGATGCGTGACAGAGGAAGAGGAGGAATTGCGGTGGTGTTTGTGGAGGATTGAAAAGTAGGGATTGGAATGCAGATGAGATGGAGTCCTGCAATTGTGTGGAGCCGCAATGGCCCGCAGATGATCTACTCATGCGATACCAGTACATCTCCGACTTCTTCATCGCCCTCGCGTATTTCTCGATTCCGCTGGAGCTCATTTACTTCGTCAAGAAGTCGTCGATTTTCCCTTACAGATGGGTATTGGTACAGTTCGGTGTGTTCCTCATGCTGTGCGGTGGCACCCATTTGATCAATCTATGGACCTTCAGTGCGCACACGTGAGTTGTGGCTGTGGTGCTGACAGTAGCGAAGATCTTCACTGCTGTGGTTTCGTGTGCCACGTCGCTCATGCTGGTACATATCATTCCTGACCTTTTGAGCCTTAAGACTAGAGAGGTTTTCTTGAAGAACAACGCAGGGGAGCTTGATCGAGAAATGGGTTTGATTCGCACACAAGAGGAAACGGGACGACAAGTACGCATGCTGACACACGAGTTTCGTAGCACACTCGACAAGAACACGATACTCAAGACCACGCTCGTCGAGTTAGGCAAGACTCGCTTGAAGAATGCAATCTTTGGATGCCCAGCAGGAATGGACAAGAGCTTCAACTCTCACATATGCTGCGACAAACCCTAGACACTGCTGCTGGTCCTGTCACTGTTCCCATTCATCACATCACCATCAAGCAAATATTCAGCAGCAATTGCACCGTTGTCATCTCCCCCAACAGCCCTGTTTGCGTCAGTCGACCACAACAAGGCAAGTATGCCATCAGAGATTTTGTTGCTGTTAGGGTTCCTCTCCTTCACTTGACCAATTTCCATCATGCAGGTTGGCCAGATTCCAACAAGCAGCCATTTGCACTCATGGTTCTCATGTTACCATCTGATAGCGCTCGAAGATGGCATGTCTATGAGCTTGAGTTCGTTGAGGTTGTAGCTGATCAGGTAAGCCCTAATAAACCATAATCTTCCCCATTGTCTCTCCTCAGACATTGTCCTCTGTCTGTCTGTTTCATGCAATTCTTCACCCAAGTTTTTCACAATCTTAAAGGTCAAGAACCATGAATGTGGTGCTTCTGGAGTTGCCTGCTTGCTTGCCGCAATGAGCAGTATCAATATTCTGTGTTTCTTTCTTATCTGAGAGAGAGAGAGAGAGAGAGAGAGAGCTGAATTGGAGCTGCTGCTGTTTTTCTTTCTTTTTTCCTTTTTGTGTTGAAGGTAGCAGTGGCACTTTTGCATGCTGCAATTCTGGAGGAATCGATGCAAGCTTGAGATCTTCTGATGGAGCAGAATGTGCAACTGGATATGGCAAGGAGGGAAGCGGGGACAGCAATTTGTGCACGGAACAATTTCTTGGCTGTCATGAATCACAAGATGCGGACACCGATGCACGCCATCATCGCACTGTCATCTCTCTTGCAGGAAACAGAACTGATGCTGGATCAATGCTCATTGGTGGATACCATTCTGAAGAGTAGCAATCTCTTGGCCACTTTGATCAATGATATATTGGATCTTTCACACTTGGAAGATGGCAATTTGGAGCTTGAAATGAAAACTTTCAAGCTCCTGCAGATTTTCATAGATGTAAAAGATCAACATCTTCTTGTGATGCAGCCAAAGAAAATCTCTGCTTTTTCAGTACCTAACTATTGTTGCATTGGGGATGGACTCTCCGGACTCTTATGGCAGAGATGCATTGTGATCATTTTGCCTTCTTTTTCTTTTCTGAATTTGATCTTTCTCATCTGGTTGGTTAATGCTGCTGCTTGGTATGGGTGTTGCTGCAGGTAAGGAATTTAGTGAAACCAATAGCTTCACTGAAGAAGCTGCAAGTTCTGTTAAGCTTAGCACCCGATCTTCCAGGTTTTGTTGTTGGTGATGACAAGCGGTTAATGCAGATGGCTTTAAATGTAGTAGGCAATGCTGTCAAGTTCACGAAAGAAGGCAGCATCTCAATCAAGGTTTCTTTAGAAAGAGCAGGATATCTGATGGATCCATTGATGCCAGAATTCTATCCTGTGCAAGGAGAGCGGCATTGCTATATCAGAGTTGAGGTATCCATTGTTTCTTGTTCATTCTTTCTGGGGTCCAGTTGTCTCTCTGCATCTCTTATTCAACCTGCATAAATTTTGTCCAGATCTTTTCTCTTCTCTTCATGAATGCTATACTTTCTGAAGAGATCAGTAATGCTCTCCTTAGTGAAGAACTGCATGATGATGTTGCCGTGATGTGATCAGGTGCAGGATACAGGTGTGGGTCTCAACCCAAAAAAATCCCCTTGGCTTGACATTATCATGATGCCCACTGAAAAGAGCATCAAATTGCCAAGGCCAAAACATGGTTAGATGAATGAATTTTGAAAGTGCAAATAGTAAACCTTCTGCCAAAGTCTAAAGTCCAATTTCATTAAAAACTGAAATTTGAATTTTTGATATCACCCACCAAAAGTTATCAAGTTTAGTCTGCAAATGAAAGACACTTCCTTGTTGCAGCTGAGACACATCTGCAAATTCAACTCTCTCTTATTTGGCACTAACATTTGCTACTTCACAGTAAAACTACCTAGCAAAGCTTTGGCTATGGTATAGCAGCACACAAATGTTGTTAGTTTGTAAACAAGTCTTTGTCTTCAACCAAATAACTGGACTTCCCACTCAACTGCTGCTCTCTGTTCTAGAAACCATGATAAAACTAAATTAAGAATCTGTAAGTGAATGGTCAATAATCTGGACATAAGATCTCAGGGAAACTCAGCAAAATGTAGTGCTCAGAGCATCTACTGAAGCCTGTTATTTTCTGGGAAAATCTGTGAGCTCTAGACATGTCATCCCCTTCCTTGCATGCAAGATTTATGAAAAGAAAGAGGCAACTTGCCAATTGTTGTCTTGTTCCATTGATAGTTCAGGACTCTTAATTGGCGTGTTACCATCAATTAAGAGTCCATCATGAATTAATAGCAGCTTCACTCTTGGTGATTAAGAGGTTCAGACTGAGAACCTGAGAACAGGATTTTCTGAATGTATTCCACTGTGCTTTCTGTTTCAGGTTCCAAGTTGCACCAAACCAGGATCTCTGTGATGCTGCCCAATAGAATTTGAGTAAATGCTGTGATCTGGGAAAATGATCACATTGATGATATGGTTTCAAGGACTGAACTGCATATATACACTATGATTTTTTTGCCACTATGACTTCCAAAAAAATCCATTGTAGTGTGCTTTTACCCCTTGTAGTGTGTTTTTCCAAAAAAATATGGCATACACTAATTTTGTTGTTGGCATATGCATATTTGAAGCAAAATTGGCTCAAACCCACCAAACACACAGTAAGGCAAACACATCCTCATTAGTTATACTTACATCTTGTAATGTATCAGAGTTTGCTGAAGTGGTTTTCTAGTGAGATACCAAAGACAACATTATAATGATCTTGGCCATTATTATTGGTTTAGGGTGTTGCACATGTACAAAATATCTACATATCACAATAGAAACTCGAATGCAATCATAGGTGTTTATAATGTTCAAAAGTAATGAATTTTTCTATCTCAAGCCCTACAAATGTGACTATTCACTTTGAAGTTGTTATTTAAAACTGAGTTTGTAAGCATTCATTAATGTGTTTATATGGTTTAGATTGCAGTTTCGAAACTTTAAAAAACTCTCAAGCCTTCTAATTTGTGCATTTTTAGTTGAAGGGTATGAAACCCATTTCATGACTCAAACAACTTCTTGAATTTTCTTGAACATGTGCTAGTTAATGTCAAAGAAAATATAAATACAACATTTAGTTCAACTTACCGATGGTGAATAGATGCCAAGTAGGAAGTCAATGTTTTATGTCCCTCCCGCAAATGTGCATTTCTAGTAGAAACCTTTTAACCTAAATCTCCTACTTATGATGTTCCATGTGCAAGCAAAAAATCACATTAGATTGGGGGCATGGGTGTGGAAGACTTGCAAGCTCTAAGAGATAGTGTTTTTACATGGATTTGTGTGGAATGGAAACCATGAAGAGTACATGCGGGAGGAGACATCGGCGAGTGTGAAAGCATAAAATTGTCGTGCGAAGTTAGAATGTCCAGTAGATCAAAGGAAAGGCGTGTTGAACTAATCACATTTCCCACTCCGGTTCTTTAACCCGTTGATCCCCCCCCCCGGCCGGTCCTTCACATTTCCCACTCCAGTTCTTTAACCTTTCGGTTCCGGTTCTTGAGAACCCAACAGGAACAAAAGAACCATCGGTTCCCTTCATTTCAACAACCTTGCCGAGCTGATGGTTTTCGTGGAAGAACTGCCACTTCGTTGGCCGGTTCTTTGACTTTGTCATTATTTTGAGGCCCATAACTATGTACCAAGACTACCTTTTTTTAGCTACTGTCCGTGGCCACTGTCCGTCCGGCTTCAGAGGAAGCTTCATCCATGGATGGATGATGGGACGGATTTAGGGGTTGCTTCACCCCGCCGGCCCAAAAGTTTTCATATATAGATTCACTTGTAGCTTGCCTTTCTTGTTTGGTGAAAGCCCAAGAGAAGTTTTTTTGATTCTAAAATTGTTGCTAAATTCATTCAACTTTCCCTTGTTTGATACTTCCTTTTAGCATCCCTCCAACTACTTCTTGGGCAACCATCAATGTTGTGGTCTTGTTCTTTGTCCTTGATTCCCCAAGTTCAATCCTCCCTTTTGCTTGAGCCATGTCCCAAGTGTTATTGAGTAATTGGCATGGGTTTTTTCTGAGTGAAAACTTTTGACTACCCATTCCCAAGCACTGGTTCGGTTCTACTTGGGCCAACATTGGCAAATAATGAAACCCTTTGTCTATTTGGGGGTTTGTTTTCTTGGTCTACCATTATTTAGTCCTTAATCTCTTTCCCCTTCACTTTGGTTTTGGGAGCTTTTGGGTTGAGATCAGGGGGTTTCCTTGGATTTTTGGGGTAATGTATTGCTTATTGCCTCTTTGGGATTCTTCTTGCATCCTTCACTTGTGCCTCATGTTTAGGTCACCATGCCTTGTTCACTCCTTTTGTTGGAGCTTTGTTTGCATCATGCCCATTTGCTACTTGATTCCTCCAAGTGGTTGGTTTAGCTTGTTCTACACTTGTAGAGTTGAATCCATCCTAGACCAGAACCTTGTGTGTCATGCAAACATTAGAAAAGTGCCCAAATCTCCTACCATGCCTACATTGGTTTGGAAGTTTTGAGTACACTATCTTTTGAGACACCATAGCTCTAAATTCAACATGTTTTTAGAAAAAATAAATTCTGATACTCCAAACTAACTTCTTTAAGCTAAGGACTTCCACCATGCTCATTGGACCTACAAGGTGTTTTATGTATGAATCCAACATTTCCCCTATTTTGCTCGCCATGTGGGTGAACACTTTTTGCATTATAAAAAACTTCATTAAGAATTGAGAATTGAACTTTTACCATGCGCGTAAGTTGCAGCCCTGCCTTTTTAACAGTTGAATAAAGATGAGATTCATATTTCAAAAAATTAAATGGCATACTATTCCATTCCATAGCAATGGTCTTTTGAACTTCCTTAATTTGTTCCTTTCTCATCCATGAAAACAATCTCAAAGAATCCTTGAGTGAAAAGTTTCACCAATTGAAAAGATTTGTGTATATGCAACTTCATATGATTCAAGAGGAATTTTTGTGTCTAAAGGCATATTCATACACTTACACAATGCCATTGAATCAATCAATTTTCACACCTAAGTTACTTACAATGTATGTCTAACATGTCATTGATAGGTGTTGATGAACAAACCATAACTTTCAAAGAAAAAAAACATGTAAAAATAACCCCAAGTTTCAGTGTTTTTTTCTTGAATTTTGTGAATGGATATACCATGCTAAAATTACCCCAATATTCAGTTTATTTTAATAAATTTTCTGATGGAGCCAAGTGGTGATCATACATTGGAAGTGTAGTGAAAGTGGCGATTGTCCATAGGAAAGTTTAGCAAAATCTGGGCTATAAACTGGATATGAAAGTACAAAATTTTAATCATCTTTTTATATTTCTGGCTACTTATTGGAAACAAACATAGAAATCTGGTAAATTTTACTATTCAATTTTCCAATTTACTGAGATTCAAACCCTAATAAATCACTTCATTTTCAATTTTTCAATTTCTCTTTTTGGTAAAATTTCACTAGTGAAAAAAAAGGCTGCCAAGATTGAACCAAGCCATTGTGAAAATAGTGAGACAATGAATGTTTGATCCTTCTTTTCCATATGGTTGCCTAAGGTTTGGCTAGACATTATTGCCTTAGGCAACCTTATGAAAACCTCAGGCAACCATATCACAAAAACAAAAGTTATAATTTTTTGAAGTTTTGTATGCACAACAAAAAAATCTTTATGTTGGGAGTGTCGAAAGTGTAGAAATATTTTGTGATGTGTGGGTCAACCAAGAAGGCCCATCACAAGAATAGAAGTTTCACACCTTGAATGCACCCACAATTAATTAGTAGAAATACACTATACTATATCACCATACTCAAACATTTGAGCATTGCAATTTGAAGTTGGATGAAACATAGGAACTCATTTTCTACTCATAAGACCTTAATATAATGAAATTCACATTA
>Ga0209208_10002235_pt1 | contig 27702 bp, 13 predicted proteins | sample S1TSphfallax_3_FD_187694 | JGI IMG/M metagenome (GOLD analysis project Ga0209208, IMG submission 187694) | Host-associated microbial communities from peat moss isolated from Minnesota, USA - S1T2_Fd - Sphagnum fallax MG (SPAdes) (version 2) | ecosystem: Host-associated > Plants > Peat moss >...
TTACCAGTAGTGACGATTGAAGCATGGCACAGGTCATGTACAACATAATAAAAAAGAACTGCAAAAAGATTCTGCTTTGCCTCTGCAGCCTTTGCCCTTGCATACTGCAGATGACAATGTGCAGGTTCTCAACATCAATGTCTACTTAAGCCACCAGGATGGCAAACCCAAACACAGAAGAAAGCTTCTTGCTCCAGAGAAGCTCACATTCCTCAGTAGGGGAAGTGCAGAAAGTGTTGTTAGGGATTTGTTTCTTCTCGTATGGATGGTTTGAGTATCTCTTCCGTGTTAGATTGTCTTCCTCCTTTTTGTTAGACCAACCACCATCTCTGTCATCATTGTTGAACCCTGCCAATTCACCAAAGAGTCTAATCCCTAACCCTAACCCTAATAGTGGGACCATGTCATACATGGCGATTCAATAGCTCAAAATGCTCATATTGAGACACGTGGCACATTTCGATTAGCCAAACACAAGGACATGGCCATTTCTTGGCCATTTGATTTAGAAAATTCAAGATCACTATCTGGTTTCCCAAATACTAGAAACCATGCCATGTGGCAACAATCCATTAGTTAATCAAAAAAAACATGGCCACTCCTTACCCACACGCAGGAAACCATCGGATGAAACCGTATATACTACATACTTGGATGGAAATTGTAATGAAAGCTATCCAAATGAAAGGATGAAATAATCCATTAGTCGTAAGTTAGTCGTAGAGTAGTTGCAAGCGGCTTCAAATGCAAATAGTAGTTGTAGATATAACCAACAGTAGTTGTAAATGTCAAATAGTCGCAACTAGTCGCAAATTCGTTGGTTGCAAAATCACAAATTTCTACTAGTTGTACCTTGGTGCAATAACGTCCATGGGTGAAAAAATCATAACATTTAGTGTACAACCTATTTCCCACAAGTTTTATGTTGGCTTGAAAAATTGAAAACTACGTCATTTAATAGTTTTTCCATTATGAACTTTTGGCCTAGATCCAAAGGACAATTAATTGGGGTGCAACTAAAGGTCCCAAAGAACATCTAAAGGGCACATCTTCATTACTCGCATTGAAGAAATCCAACTTATTCTAGTGTTATCACCTCATTTCTAGCCAAATCAATCCATGCTTACACAAGAGACTCAAAAGGCACAAAGGCCTATTCATTATTTTCTTTCCAACACAATGAGTCAAATCATGGGAATAAATCCAAAACTTGTGTTTGATTGCTTTAGAGCCTTTGAAATCACATCACAAGCTATCACATCATGGATTAGGTGTGCAGGTAGAGGTTTGATTTCTTTGAAAAAAAATTCACTTCACAAATTTTTTTAATATTTGTTCACAATGCACATCACAAACTTAGCATCTCACAATTTAGTAATGGAAATTGTGCAAAATTCATTCAATCATAATTCATACATTTCACGCACTAATATCATGCATTGAAAACACATTTGACACATGAGTTTATTGGAAGATGCAAAATTTGTGTGGTATTTGTTCATTCATAGATTCATACTTCATTCATCAACACATTTATCTATGTGTCAAATGTGCTTTCAACACATGATATATGTGTGTAAAATGTATGAACCTATGATAGGATGAACTTCGCACGATTTTCATTTCTTCGCATGTGATGAAAATTGGAATATGGGTGGCACCATTTAATTCTCCAATCACCAACCCCATTAACTTTCTTGCACTTTGAAACCTTGATGCATCAAAACTACAAGCTCACCTCGAAAAACACCATTACGTTCACCAACATTAAATTCTAAACTACTATTATCTTGAGTTGAACTTTTGTCCATTCATGGACAAAAAAAGTCAATAGAGTCATGCATGTGTGAATCCCCTTTAAACCTAGGGGAGAAGTTTGACCTTTGATTCATGGATCCCAAAACCTCCTCAACTTCCAAGTGCAATTTGCATTCTATAAATTTAAAGTTTGCCCTATACATGGCAATCACTATTGCCATTTACATTGGGTCCCTAGATTGATTCACTTTTCGTAAATGGAATTAATTCTTATCCAAACCTTGGCCAGACTAACTACCCTATAAGTAGTGCCTATACAAAGTGTTCTATTTGAATGCTCATGCGTAAGCATCAAAGGTTGAAACATACAAGCAATAACCTATTCCTAGACTATTGGAACCAGATGTCACAGATTGTCTCTAACAAGTTACAAGTTGGCATGTCTATAAGTTCATCCTTGCTAAACTTTTGGAAAATGATCAATGATTTATGATAAGAACACATTGTGCAAATTTGACATTTTCCCACAATGAAAGGATATGGTGAAGTGAAATGAAGATGTTAAATATAAGTCTTACATTTCTAGCATGAATTTACTTCCCATTACTTAATTCCCCATAAATTTACTTCCCATGCCAAAAGTTCAACTAGTTACCAAGCTCATGAACTCTATGAATTGCAACCCCATATGAGTACCACCAACACTAAATTTTAGCATACCTAAGATTTACTTCTTCCAAATACTTGGAAGTTTTATATTCTTAAAACATAGAACCTTGTGTTGTTATTGGAAATCAAGGGTGATAAACTACTTGGTACGTCTATTTTATAATTGAGTTCAATGAAACAAGCAAATCTTCTCCTTGTCAACCATCTTAACAATAAGATCTCCAGTACTATAGATGATATAGTTCATTTTCACAACATTCTAATTGGCTTGTGTACTATTCACCATGAAGCACTTGAAACTAGGTTTGATACCATAGTGCTTGAACATAACATCATTTAATTTCTTCCAAAACACAAATTGAACATATGTGTCTTCTTATTACATGTCACAAATGGGGATTTGGTCAAAATTTTGCAATACAAAGGGTCATAAACATGGCATGCCATTATTGTCCATCCTTCAACACACTTGATGTGATCAAACATAATTAACCCAACCATTTTGTAGAACACCACCAGGCTACATACACACACTAAATCCACTCGCTTGCCACTCTATGGACATACATTTTTTAAAAAAGAACTTTAGTCAAAAAAATTCCCAAGAAAGCAACTATTTTGGATGAGGTCATAAGGACTTATAGACTTCAATAAAAGTGCGTTGTCCATGTAACCTCCAATCCTCAAGTTGTGTTTAAAAGATGTAATCAAATTTTGGATGTTTGGCAAGCACAAAAGAACGACTTTGTCCATCACATGGTAATTTTTCTCACCTTTCAAACATTCCACCAAGGCATCGTCATCTTCATTGAACAAGTGTTTAGCCAAAAACATTTTGGTCGCATATAAAATGATGACAAAATTATTTGCAAACCATGTACGAAAAACCTTGCTTTGGACTAATGTCATGATTTTTTGAAGGGATTTCCTATCCACACCCATTATAAGAAATCATTGTTTATTTAATTGGAAAATTAAACCAAAACCAAATTATTTTGATTTGGTTAATTTAACCACTTAATCATCCTAAACAAGTCAATTTGAACACGTCCAACTTGACTAGTCGTTTTTTTGAGTAACCATAAAATGGTCTTTTTGACTTGTTAAATCTAACAAAAAATTAGGCAGCCAATAAAATCTAATTTAAAAAATGGTTCAATTGTAAATATAAAAATGTAAATAATAAATAAATAGTAAGTACCTACCTACCTACCCCTACCCACCATGGCCTCTTACCTACCTATCCACAACCCACATAGGTGCTATACATTTACACACATGTATAGGGTATATATATAAATATACATACTTCACATAGTATATGTGTCATGGGCACGAAAAACTACAAGAATAGGAACTAAGCCAAGGACACAACAAGGAAATCATATGACAAAAAATGCAAGCATAAGTTTAATCCAAGATTGGAAACACAAAGACACAAGGCAAGAACACAATACATGCTAGAAGATGATTCAAACATAACTTTATTATGATGATATATGAAAGCAAAGGTTAAAACAAGAAAGCATACCCAAAACTAATGTTGAACAGATTGAAGGTAATGAGAGGTCCTACCCCTATTTATACCCCATTGGGGACCTAGCTCAAAGAAGGTTCCATAGAGGTTTCCATGTGCACCAACCAAGGAAATTTCTTGAGAAGCTTTTTAGTTTAAGGAAGCTTCCATAGAAGCCTCCATGTGTACACCAACCAAGGAAGCTTCTTGAAAAGCTTCTTAATTAATAATGAACTAGAAGTTAACTAATAGTTAATGATGATGTAAGCAATGATTTAGGCGATTATGTTGTTGCAATTGATGATGCAGGCAATGGGTGATAGTGGTGTTCGTGACAATATGTTGGTGAAGGGGATTGAAACTTAGTCTCTTTGGTTCCACACTAATGTCTTGGCCATGAAACCACCCCACCACTTTGTAAAACAATATGATACCAAATATATTTAACATGTTTCCTTGAACTTTCATGAATTTTTTGTCAATGTATATAACAACATTTTAACTTCAATTTTTTTCATAAGTAGGTTAGTAGGTACCTAACTAAGTAGATAGGTAGGTACACATGCCTACATATTTATGTTTTTAAATGTACATACCTTATGTAAACTATAGGTAGGTATGTAGGTACATAAATATATATGTATAGGTAGGTAACATTATTAGAATTCTAGATTTTTCACTAGGTTTTCTGGTCAAACGAAACCCCAAAGTGACAAGCATAAAACAAGCCCTTTAATTTTCTAAGACAAGTCAATTTTAACAAGTCCAATATGGTTGGGATGGTTTTTTGACCAACCATAGGGTGGTGCCTTTGACTAGAGTTTTTGACCAGTACCCTTTGACCATTAGTCAAATGTCACTAGTAAAATATAACCAATTATTATTATTTTTTATTAATCATTTACTTAAAACATGGCATCATTTGATGTTAACACGTGGCACCATATGAATGTTGCCACATGGTGACATTATACATTGCCACACAACAACACTATGTTTTGCCACATGACAACATTTGTATGGTGTCACGTGTCAACACATTGTTATGTGATAAAATGGTAGGTTGGTAGGTACCCACCTATGCCTTCTTTACACCATATGTACAAGTATACATCACCAAGTATACAAACTTATGTACATAAAGTTGCCCAAGAACTCATGGAGGCATCCAAATGCCTTAGTCACCAATTCACCCATCTCACTATTAGTAAACTTGTGCAACATTTTGTTTTATCTTATTAACTACAAAATAGTTTGGAAATCCTAATTTTGGCATTTTTTTTAAATTCTAATTTTTGTTCAAATGAAAAAAATAAAGGCACAATCTTGTAGCTTATTCAAAGATCTAATCAATAAAATCAATATATTTTGTAAATGTTCAAACGAGTTGTGAAAAATTATTTTGGAAAACTTGTTAAAATTTGATTCTTCCATTTCAAACTCCATTCATTACACTAAGTAGGGTACATGTCATAAGTAGGTTGGGTAGGTAAATAGGAAGGTAGAAAAAGTAGGTAGGTTGTAGGGTGGGAGGGAGGTGGGAGTTAGGAGGTAGGTAGATAGTAGTATAATACAATTGTAACTAGGTAGGTTGAAGGTACATAAACTTAGGTAGGTCATACAATGTTAAACAAGTAGGTAGATAATTTGTAGGGTCATTGTAGATGGGAGGTAGGAGGTAGGTTATTAGTAGGTAGGTAACATAAAAAATTATATTAAGTAGGTAGGTTGAAGGTACATAAATTTAGGTTAGTCTAGGGTTTAAGATGTTAGTCAATTATGAGGTTTGTTGTAGGACATGGTAGTTGCGTGGGTGGGTGGGTAGGAAAGCAAGTAAGTAGTACATCTAAGTGGGTGTGCGGGTGGGTACATAGTTAATATGTAGGTAAATAGGTAGGTGGGTGGATAGGTAGTTAGGTAGGTAGTATATAGGTAAGTAGGTGGGCGGGTAGGTGAGTAGGTAGGTAGTACACCTAGATAGGTGGGTGGGTCGGTGGGTAGGTAGTACACGTAAGTAGGTGGGTGGGTAAATAAGTACGTAGTACATATAGGTAGGTATGTGGGTGGGTTGGTAGGTGGGTAGGTTGTAGGATTGTATGTGCGAGGTAGGTAGGTAATAGGCATTTAAGATGTTCCATTTGATTATAACATATTGGTCATTTTGACTATTGATGTCAATTTTTTATGTTCAATTTGATTAAATGTTTCATTTGACTAAAATCCAGTCGTCATTTTGAATAGGGTTGTTCAATTTGATTAGATGTATTGGTTAAATAAATCATTAAAGCCAAGTTGATTGGTTAAAAAATACATGCCTTGAACCTTTAGTCAAAATGGACATGACCAATAGTAAAAAAATGACCAGTTAATCAACTAAAAGCATTTGAAAAACCTAGAATTCTAGCAGTGACGTGCTCCCAACTCCTTGAGGGATTCAAATGTGAGTCGTAAACAGAAAACAACGGAAGAGCAAGGAGTCAAGGCACACTCCCTGGCTTGCAACACTTTGGAAGGGTAGAGGGGCGTGCTGGAGCTCCGGGATGGGACTAGGAAGAATTGACAAACTTCATTTACTCGCACAGGCCTGCACAAAACCAACACAAGGTGGTTAGTGCATAATTGGAACACTTTTGGTGCTAGGACGAACCACAGGCAACTCGAATTCACAAGATTCACCACAACCTAAACTTGAAGGAAGCCACCACCTTTCCCTTTATAGTATACTTTGTGGTTGCCCATAGGGCCCACATCCAAATGGCTTTTTGTCCTGGGACTCCCAAGTGAGAGTCCCGAAACAGTCAAAGTTAAGAGTCTTGCAACTTTGGGGTCGCATAACTTTGCATGCAGACCTCGGATTGAGATGAGGTCTAAAGCAAAGTTGTAGCCCTCGTCGAGAGCTTTCCAATGATGTGTTGCACGCCACCTACATGCAACGAAATCGGGTCGAACTTTTAATGGCCAGGAGTCAAACTGCCAATTTGACTCCTAGCCTTTCTTTTGGCCATAACTTGTGTTTCAGATGTCCAAATGGGCAATGCGAGCCCATTTGAGACATCTAAGTTCCAAGAGCTTTTTTATGATATAAAGCATTTTTTAATCCATTGAATTTTGACCCCTGCAATCACTCTATGAACATTCGGGAATCCACCTGAGGCTCTAACTCCCAAAATGGGAGTTCCCTTAGGAGTGTGAGGGCCTATTCCCTCACACTTTCTTGCACTCCCGGGAGCATACAACATGACTCCCAGGCTTCCTTTTTGGCCCGCAACCTTGCAACCCCTTGCTTTGGTCACGAGCCCAAAACTAGGGTTGCGACAAGTAATGTAAGTAGGTAAGTAACCTAATAAGCATAGCAAATCGGTTAGCTAACTAAATGAATATGACCGATTTGACCAAACATGGTCATTCATTATGGTTGATTTGACTAAACCATGGGCATCTTGATGGACCATTTTAAAATTTTGTCCTTCTTGATTAAATGTACAACTTAACACTTGGTCAAAATGATCACTTTAGTAAAAAAAAATCAATCAAAAAAACCATGTGTCTTTCATGCCCCATGCCATTATTTAAAGTGAACATCCCTTTGGTCAATGAGAACATTTTAGTCAAATTGAACTCTTTGAAAATTGTGATTTCTTGTAATAATCATTTATGACAAGGTGATCATAGTTGCCAAGGTGTATGGTTGCCTTTAAAAGAATTTCTTATTTATTAACAACATAATACATCCATCATTTGCAACTTTGCACATAGAATGGAATAACACCACATAACTTATAAGCAATTATGCAAACATGAGCTACAAAGAATCACTTACATTTGGAACTTGCAATGAATCGCCCATCCAATCCACCTCATTGCAAGCACCTTCGTAAAAGAATTATTTGCAAGTGGGTCCAAATTCTTTAAGGTGTACCATTAAGGACAAAAAAAATCTGGTATTCAACGGAGTAATTTTTTGTCCTATATTTTGATCCCCGTAAATATTAATGAATCAAAATGTGTCAAATGTTTTATAAATACCATATCTTAAACCACTACAACTCTAGATTCCATCAATTTCATCCATTTTATGTCTTTACATGGTCAAATAAGACTATATAAAGGAGTATAAAAAGGGTGACAACGTGACATTATTTTGGTACTCCTTAAAGAATTTGTACCCAAGTGTTGTTTCGACATCTCAAATGCCCCAAGTATTGAATGGACCTAAAACCAAATTCAAAATTGTTTTTAATGTTTGTCATTTTCACTTTATTCCAAACATGACCATTGAATTTCATATCCAGTCCTTGTATTTGTCTTGAATGCCCCAAGGGTTGTTGAACTGAAGGAAACACAAACATAATGTTTCCATTGAATCTTGTAAAGAGGCAGTGGACATTTGCAATTTGATGTTATAGTTCAAGGACTTCAATTCAACCAATGCATGAAGTATCTAAAACATGATTTTGAGGTTATTGACCACACTTTAAACAATGGATGGGCAAGAAATTAAAGGTTCCACTAAGGGCTCACACACATTTTGTGAAGTTGTAAAAATCAATGCCAAGGGCACATGGGATTCCACATATATCTTGTACAACACTTGAACTACATTACCTTCATCAAAAAAGTTTGATAATTCATTGAACTTTACTTCAACATGAGGAAATTGGATTCAAATTTCACCACAAGTGATTCTTGCTTCACTTCCACACCATGGACAATCTTGTTTGCAACCAAAATAACAATCCCTAGAGTGACCATGGTCTCTTGAAAAAATTTCATCACATTGTCACCAACAATTTTATACCTACCAGCAATGACCATCCAATACATTCCAAATGACTTCGAGATTGGAACTTAGTAAATGGAACTCATGACGACATAGTAATTATCATAAGCAACATCCTTGGAAATGTGCACCAAACCCAAAGACGTAACAAAGACATTTTTCAGTGACTTCCACAAGTCCATAATTATCAATCATTATAGTGAAATCAAACTTATTGGTAGAATAGAATGTTGCCAATTGTAACGATTGAAGACAAAAATCCTATTGACACCACATCAAAAACCTGGAATTGACAAAAGTAATTTTGAAATGGATGCACCAACGAGTCAAAGAATGTTGTAACATTGGAAATGACATCCAAAGATAGCTTTAACTAAATACGAAAGCAGAAATATCATAAAAGCCAAACCAAAGGAAAGTCATGAAAGCGAAAAAAGGCTTGAAGTTTTTAATGTAGAATAATTAGCTAGATTATGTGGGCTTCAATATTTTTTTTGAAATTGTCATTATCTTGAAAGTAAATAAAGTCCATATGTCCATAACATATGGAATGCACTAATAAAATGACACAATCACATAATATAGTCAAGCATACACATGTACAACATACCCAAAAAACTAAGAATGTTTGGTGGATTAAAAGTGTGAAACACACACTATAGTGACCCCCATTGTGTAGTCACATTGTAATGTGTAGTCATATTAACATGTACCAAAAGTAATTATAATCATTGTTTAATTTTTTGAACTTTGCATTGTAAAAAAATAAATAAATAATAATAAATAGGATTTTTTACATAAAATGTTATTGTGAATACATTATGTACATATCATAAAAATTTGGAATCAATCCAATGAGTGAAAATACATATGAGGACTTTTAACCTCTTGTAACCATTATTTAAAAGTTGCATAAAAGCAGCTTTAAAGCAATTTTGACACTAAAAGCACAATTTGAAAATATTTTTTAATGACATATTTTGGGATATTTTCTAATATACACCTTCACATAATAGTATTTAAAATTAAAAATAAATAATTGAAAGACATATTTAAAAATATAAGAATATTCTAAGAATAAAGTAGTGGTCTAAGGGGGCACATGTGGCTCTTAATAGCATGGTTGGGACACTACACTATTTTTTTAGGTGGTCAGTTTTGAACCTAAACCATGTCAAAATTACAAAAGATTTTCACCATGTTTTTGCATATTATAGTAAAACATAACCACAAAAAATCAATTTTTTTTTATATTAAGGTGGCTTGGAATATATTTGCATGAAAAAAATACATGTCATGACATATTCAAAAATGAAAATATATTCCAAAAATGATTGAAATGATTTTAAACTTTCATAGAATTTTTATTGGTTATTTCACATGTCATTTCACATAATTTAAACCAAATTTGTGAACCATTTGAAAATTTTGATAAATTTCATGTCATAAATGGGTTTTATTTATAGTCCTAGTCGTAAGTATGTGGTAAATTGACATTTTCACAAACAATCATTTGCAAATGGAATGTGACAAGTGTTTTGAGGTGGTTTTTTTTTTAATTAAATATTTTTTTATTATTAATGAAATTAAATACTAGGGTAGTTTGAAATGACAAAATGAATTTTATCATACTATGTACATAGAAATATACCCACGGTTCCTTTCCTTTACATTATAAGATTATTTTTTTCAAGTAATATTAGATAACATTAGTTTTATGAAAATAACTTTTTAAAAAAAACATCAAAATTTAAACTCAAAATTAAATGGACTACATCTTGTGGAATTCATACAAAATACCTTTAATAGCAGATGGAAAAGTAATGTGCTTTCACCCAAAATTGCTTATCCATGTTGTAATTAATGTATTTCAATAATGCAACGAAAGGATTTATATTTTTTGAAGTCCAATGAAAAATGAGTTTGCATTCTTGATTAACAAAAAAATTGACATATTTAAATCATTACATCTCAGAATGTCAACAAACCACAAATGTGTGAAGCGCAAACAAAACATCTTGGTAGCGATTGTGAATTTTATGGTCTACCAATATTTTCCATACATACAAATAATACATTTAAAAACATTTTGAAAATAAAAGTATGGTCTTGTATATTTGATTGTTACAATGTGTTACAACAATTGACACAAATTGTGTAATTTAAAAACAAGAAATCTCAAGTACTAAGGCCAAACAACTGAATGTCTAAAAATAATAATGATATTTTTTATGGAAGTTTGGTCCTTCAATTAGTTATAAAAAAAAATAGAGGGGAAAAATGTAGGAACCCATGCATGTCCTAACACACCAATTATATATAAACGTGAAACAAAGATCAAGTGTTGGGAATGAAAAGGACCAAATTTAAATATGGGTAGGGACCAATAAGACTAAACAAATAGTCTTATTGAAAAGAATGGCAATATTGTTAAGCTATTACATGATACATTTGATTTATAGACATGTTGTATTGTTTTTGTATGTGTGGATGGTTGTTTTTCCTATGTACAAGAGGCATGTTTCATTATTTAGTACATTGAGTTTCCAAAGATAAAACTTGAAAAAAAGAAATGAATATTTCCAAACCCTAATTTTTGATCTCTTTCAAAGAAGTTGTGTAACAAACCCTTGTTGGAAGAAAGTTATTTTTAAGGTTTTGTGTTAGATTTTCCCAAAAGGAGTTCATTTTTTGGTTATGGGATGTATAAATGCCATTGTTGTGCATTTTGAATGAAGTGGCTTCCCAAGAGAAGGCACACACCAACGAGGAAGTAAGTTTATCATACCTCTGAACTTTTTTCATTTTTTTGTTGAGTTTTTTTTGTTTTTTTGGTTTATGTGTGTTTTTTCATTAAGATGTTTTTATTGAAGGTAGGTAGAAAAGCTAGAATAGGAAAGTAGAAAGGTTTTGAAATACTGAAGAAGCCTCAATGTTTTTTCTTAGTTGCAACACAAGCATTTGAGGTTTTCAAGCCCCAATAAATTTTTTCGGCCACACCACAAACACCCAAGGTTCTCAAGCCTCAAGTTTTTTCCTTGGTTGTGACACAAGCACCTGGCAAGGTGTTTCAAGCCCCTATGTTTGTCTCCACAACAAAGCGAAAACAAGATTTCAAAGGTTTCAAAATCCACTTCACCTCCATCACAAGGTTCCCAAGTTTTCAATCCTAGGAGCATTTTCTTACTGTAGCAAGAGCCACTAGGGTTTGATCACCCTTACCTTTCACCATGACACATGGATGAGCCATTGGAAAATGCCAAAGGTTGGACAACCCCTAGTTTTTTTTTGTGTGAAACCAAAAACACTCGAGCTGTTGATGGCCTTGAATCGCTTTTGTCAAGGATGCCACCTAGTTTTCAAGCCATGGGTCCTTCTTGTGGCCTATCAACATGTTCATGAAAGCTAGGAATTCAAATGCCCCCAACTTTCAATATTTTTTTAAAACCTTGAAATCTTGAGGCAAGGGCATTTCTCGTTGAAGCCCTTAGGTTTTTTTTTAAGAACACAATGACATTTGAAGAAGATTTCTTTTGGATATTTAGGGTCCAACCACGCTATTAGGAGCCACACATGCCCCCTTAAACCACTACTTTATTCTTATAATATTCTTATAATTTTTTTATACGTCTTTAAAAAAAAACATTCATTTTAAAAAAAAATCTTAATATTATTATGTTGAGGTATATATTTTTTAAAATCCCAAAATATGTCATTAAAAAATATTTTCAAGTTGTACTTTTAGTGTCAAAATTGCTTTTAAGCTACTTTTATGCAAGTTTTAAACAATGGTTACAAGAGGTTAAAAGTTTTTATACATATTTTTCACTCATTAGATTAATTCCAATTTTTTATGATATGTACATAATGTATTCATAATAACACTTTATAAAAAAATATTTTGTTTATTATTATTATTATTTTACAATCCAAAGTTCAAAAAATGAAATAGTGGTTATGATTGCTTTTGGTACATGTTAGTATGACTTCACCCAGTAATGAACATCCAAGGAGGTTTTTTTTTGGGAAGGAAATGATATCGGGCTTATTTTTTCAAGAAGGTAATGAATTTCAAAGTTTAGATTCTAAAACATTATAGGCATGTATGAAACCCATAAAGTTGACACTATAATTATTTGGGAGCATTAATGAATTTGAAAGTTCAATGCCACCAACTTGTGTTTCACTTTTTGAAGCTTTTCATGTTCATCATCTCACAACTTGAATTACCTAACATAGGTTTCTAGGTGTTTGGCATGCCAACAATTTCTTGGTGTTGAACTTACGTGATGTACCAAATATTAGAAGAATGTTGCAATTGGGAATTCCCAAGCTACAAAGAAAACGAAAATGTTTTATGTAGGACTTGTCATCGATGTACTATTGCGCAAATGGATTTTTTTAGATGTTGAAGTATCTAAAGTTATGGATGAATCTCGACCTCTACATGGAGGTGAAACTAGTACCAATGCTACTGGTCTTTAGTTTTTCACTACTAAAAGAAAGGAAACAACAAATGATATCATTGAAGATACCACAAATGTTGTATATATAATTTTCAATGGTATGTCCTTTTAATGAATTGAAATTTTCATTAATGAACATTCTTGTAACATTTTGATTTCAATAGCATGTTTTATGTTCAGAATAGGAAGGGTTTAGGGGAATGGAATTCTCAAATTCTAATCTTGTTGCTTTCATCATAAGATGTGCAAAACATTGGATCCCCCCTCCTCCCCTATGGTTGGCATTGACTATAAGGGATTTATTGTTGAGTTGTGGAATTTCTTGAAAAGGATTTTTGAAACATTTCTTCATTAGGAAATTTCTTGAGAAGGGTATACCCCTCCTCACCTATGGTTGGCACTGACTATAGGGGAGACTCTTTAAATTCAAGTTAAAAAAAAAAGGTTTTAGCTAGGGTGGAGTTCCAACATTTCTTAAAATGGATTGTGAAATTGTTTTTCAATGGAAAATCTTTGGACAAGAGAACAACCCACTCCTCACCTATGGTTGACACTAACAATAGGGGGGATCCATATCTTGATGTTTAAACTAAGACTTTAGTATGAGACAAAAAAATTCATTTTTCTAAGCTAGTTCCTAGGCCTTAAAACCTTTAGTCTCCCCTATGGTTAGCACTGATCATAGTGGAATGTCCTCATGTAAACGTAAGATGCAATAAGGCTAGGTAGTTTTTTGGAATTGAACTAAATTAATGGACAATGTAAAATGATGTTTCATCCCAATTTTTTTGTTTTCATTGTGGATTAATGGAAAGGATCGTTCCAACTTTCTTGGGTGTTTGCACATTGTAATGACCTTATATGGATGTCACAATGGTAATTTTTCTTGTATTCCTTAAATACAAGAAAATAAATAAAATAAAATCCATTGAAATAATAAAAAAATGGATCCACTTATTTAAAGTTATCATAATCAACCTTTCAAAAATGAAAAAATAAAATCAAAATCGTGGATAGCCAATAAGTAATGAGATTTTGAATTTTGCCCACATTTTTTGTCACACATGCAAAACTCATGGATATGGACTTTTATTTTATAATGTGTTAATCTTGTGTGTTTGAAACTTTGGGACATTGGATAAATTATGTTTAAGAAACTAAAGATCCATCCATTGAATGAATGGAATGTGATTTTAATTTATCATGTTATGGACTTTTTAAAATTCCAAAAATTGTAATTATTTCAGAAGTTTTTAAAAGAATTTAAAAATAATTATTTCTAAATAATTTCTTTTGAGATATTTTTTATATGTCTTATAACATCATGATTTGAAATTGGAAATGGAATTTTATTTTTTTTCAATATCATCTAAATATTCATATTTTAAGCTGGTTTTCAACAACATTAAAAAAGGACTTTGAAAAGGGTTTAGGGGTTTATCCATGTTGATTGTGCGGGTTGCACTCAAAATAAATGCGCTTCAAATGGAACATGTGTTTAAGATGGGTTATTGATAAGGTGAGAAAACCTTTTATGTTTGTTTAACAAATTAGAAGGGCAAGGAGGAAGAGGTTGCCCACCACAATAATACATTGAATCTTTTTTGGCAACGTTCAATTTGAAGCCTTCTTAAAGGAAGAACTAGATATATCCTAAAAATTTTGTTTGGTACAATGTTTTGCATGTGGGATAAAAATCATCGCCTCCAAGCATAACATCCTTATGTCAACAAAATCCATTCAATTGAGGAGGAATGACACATTACAATGAACTTTTTTGTCTTCAATACTACAAGTGGATTAGTACATACTCATGGAGCTACTCACAACTATGATTGACATCAACAAGTGAGATAATATTTTAACTTATATTCCTTTAATCTTTCATCAACATTCATTTCTCCATCCTACCAAATGTATTTATATAGACTAATTTAACTATTCATAGGTCTATCAAGATGGATCATGTCAAGCCATCTCTTGTTCAAGATTTTTTCCACGTTCAATCCATTGGGATGAAACCCCTACATTAAATCAAGGACATTATCCCCAATGATTAGTTCAAAAAATGTGAAAACAAGATCAAAAAGATGTGGTACAACTTCAAATAAGAGGCATTTTTTGATTACATGTATAGGGCCATCAATTGAAAACCTTTTTCATTCTATAATTCATTTCTTAGACCTTTCAAACTTGTTTCACTCATGTTTTTCCTATTTTTAGATATGGCTTGTTGCAATAAGATGTATTATGTAGATGTTTTGACCTTTGTTTGCATGAGGTTGATATTTTCATTTCATTAAACACTAAGGCCATGGAAAATGTGAAAAAAAAAACATAACTCTTTTCCATAAGAGGCTTCATAGTTGTGACCCCACTCTTGGGCAAAAATTTCTTGAGTTGGTATAGTTTCATTATGATATGAGTCTGAATCCTGAAATTTTCACCAAAAAATTACAAATTTTCATTTTTACCCAAGTGAGCAATGGACAAAAAATGAACTAGTTCAAGCATTGGAACCAATCCCCAATTATCAAGGTGTAGAAGTTCCACCAAGGTTAGCTTGTCAAATATTGGTTTTGAAAAATATTGGGTCCACAAGCCCACATTTTGGTATCATGTATTTTATTATGATTTTAAACTATGAATCCTTTAAATGTCTATTGTATTTTATTCTTTCTTCTCTTGACTTATTCCTTCATGAAGTTTCTTGTTATCTAATCATGTCTTTTCATTACAACTTGAAGTGAAGGTTTCTAAATTTTTTGAAGGCATAGTGAAGGACCTTGGGGTCTTTGTGTTTGAGTCTATGGAGGTGTAGAACTTCCAAGATTTCATTAAACACTAGAGGCTTGAATTATGGAAGACGACATTTTTCCAAGAATTCAAGCAAAAGGGAGGTATTTTGAAAAACATAACGTGGGATCAACAATAAGACAATGAACAAGCTTTAAGTGTGTGGTCTAAAAGGCAAGTATCCTTGCTTTTCATCACATTATTGTTTGCATGAAAAATGATAAAATCCCATTCTTACGACTTTTTCATTATCACCCTAGAATCAACAAATTTACTGTTTTTTTATTGCAAGTAATTCTTTCATGTTTTCCTAGCCCAGTAGGTTATTCAAACTCTCCTTACCCTTTTTTAGATGTGGTGTGATCTAAAAATGGAAAGCATTATGTTGCAGAATAGTCATTTAAAGGACTAGTCTTCTCAACACCTTTTGGAGTGTGGTTGGTATTTATATTGCCCACTTCACGATTGTATGCCAAAATTTGAACATCAATTGAAGGAGAAGTTTGATGAGGGCTTCATGGAAAAAATCCAATCCATGGATTCTAGTACGAAGGGTGATAAGTAAGGCTAGAGTTGTAAGAAGAAGAAAAAGACAACAAAGGATAAAGTTATCATTGGATTGGTTGGGTCTGGGTCAAACACACAACATGCAAAGGACTTTGTTGTGAAAAAACTAATAGTTCCTCTTCCTCCCCCACCAAAAACCTTCATAGATGTTTCCACCAAATAAATTACCAATTGTCCAACATAGGAAGATACTTAAACATGCTTTAGAAGATGACACCTTGGACACCTTGTCCCACCTCCTCATTCAAATTTTATGGTCATTGTAGTTGGCATCTTCCTTGGGTTATCTATATCAAATTTTCAACTTTCTTGGCCAACTTTTATGAAGGCCAAGGAATCATTTAGTTCATGGCTTGCTCGATATAAGGCCTTCCAACAAGTCCTTTCCAAGGTTGTTTATCACACCACCTCATATTTGCAATGTTTTCAAACTCATTTTCTAGATGTTCATCAATGGAAGTGCCCTTTTGCAAGATTCTCCACATGGGATGTCCAATTTAATAGTTCCTGAAATTCTTTTAATTTGCCGATCCTTCATGTGTTTGATCCTCCTTCCTTTGTCCCCCATTAAAACCAACATGTGGAAAATTACATTTATAAAGTATTCGATTTTATAAACAATACTTGTATGATGATGGTGCTTTCATAATTTTCCATGATGATGACCCTTGTGTTCTCAAAAAATATCAAATCCTTTTTGGAAAACAATGAATATGAAATGCATTTGAGGTGGGTGCGTATCAACCCTTTGTCTCACATGAGCTCCAAAACAAAGGGGAAGAAGGTAAAGTTCCTTCTTCCTTTTACAATTTCAATTGTTGCCTTTTTCTTTACTTTTGCTACTTTTTTTGCATTAGTTGCTTGTGGAGGCATCTAAGTTAGATGAATTTTCTTGTTCATGAACTAGATTTCATCGAACTCAAAGAAGTTCCTTAAATGAGGACTAAGTTTTAGGAATTTCATTGCAACATGGTGAAGTGTAATGGGTGAAAGCACATTATGGCAGTACATTTGGGCAAGAAAATGTTTTTTTGGGGGCTACATTTGTATTCTTTTGGGGGCAATTTTTTATTCATTTCATTTAACATTTTGAGAAACACCTAAAATGGATTTTTGACACAAAGCTTCCAACATAATTCTTATTACCTTCAAATGATAATGTTTTTTCAACAACTTTTATGTCTTCACATGTTTATGTTTGTTTGAATGAAAAACCTCATCCAAATATATTTTGTGAAATCACATGAGTGGAATTCTTCATATAAATTGAAATGGGATAATGAATTCATATGTAATATATGGTTGAGTACTTCATCAAATCTAGTAATTGTTTGAATGGTTTTTGAAGTATATTTGCACTTTGCAGTATATCGTGATGATTATAATTTTCTCATTAATATTTTTTAATCATTTAAAATCAATTTCAAAGTGACAATATTATCCTTTGGGTTTTGAACTACCTTATTCCAAGTACCATTTGCAAAAAACCCTTTTAATGTTAACTTGTTAGAAATTCAAAATCATGTAGTTTCAAAAAGTAATATTTTTGACAACAATTTTTGACCCCAAAGATTGTAATGTCAAAAATATCAATTGTAATTTACTTTCACCCTAGTGTTTCATTGGCAAAGGATGATATCCTCTACAATTACACTAGCTTGGAAACCATGGAGAAGTTTCGATCAAATGTCAAATTTAGAAGAGGCTAAGAGATCCACATTTCCACCTTGTTTGCTCTTATTTAATCTTGCTCTCCTTTTGAACCTTAAGTTGTTGCTATCATTGAACCAAAATGCATCTTAGTTCACTTTGGGTTTCATTAGATTTTGAGTGAATTTGAACATTTTGTACCATGGTGAAATTGGTCAACTCCCTGATGAATGGGGACTAGTTGTTATGAATAGTTGGTCGATTAATACCCAATGAAATAAAGTTACTTTCAAGTGAAATACAAATTTACCAAGCCATTTCAATTGTTAATTAATTAATTAAACAACATGCAAATCAATTAATTTTAAATTACTTAATATTATTGATAATTTCATGATTTTTAGCCTATGAAGTATTGATATGTGTCACTACCTAAAAACCTAGCCTAGGTACATAGCCCATGCAGTCAACCTAAATAGGCACGTACTTTAAAGAACTACATAAGAAAATATTCAGTCAACTTACCATTGTTCACCACAAACACACCATTTGTGAGGTTTGAACCCTTGACCTCTAAGATCGAGGTAACCACCTTTACCATCAAACCACCACATTTGTTACGATAATATGTTTATTACATTATATTTATAAAATACTTCATTTTAAACATTACAAAAACATAAACTTTGAAAATTCATATCTTATTGAAATTTTGTCCAAATGAAATGATTAAATTTTAATTATTTTTTTTCCAATAATGTACGTAATTACATTTATTTCCTTTTGAAAGTGTAAAATCATTTGAATTTTTTTTTGGAATATCATTATCAATAACATTTCAGTGACTATTATTTTGAAAAAAAAAAATTTTAACAAATGGATATGATTTTTGCTAATATAATAATACTACCTATGTCAGGTTATTTTTAGCCATTGTAGGGTTACTTTTCATTGTTTTACGTTATTTCACCCTACATTATTTACGATTATTTTTGGTTATTCTATGTTATTTTGGTCTATTGTAGGCTATTTGATTTTAGTTTATTTGTGGTTATTAATTTAATGGCTATTGTTGGTTATTTTGTTAATGGCTATTAGTAATTATTCTATTAGTGGCTATTGGTGATTATTTTAAGTTAAATTATCATGGGCTATCAATGACTATTGATGGAGCTATTTTTATTACTGGTTATTGGTGGATATTATTTAAAACAACATAAAAATAAACCTATTTATCACAGTAAATTATAATAGTGAATTATGTCACATAGGGAACTACACCCCACTTTTGTACTAGTGTATGAATTTTTTTTCACATGTGGGTGTTTGTTTTTTTATTTACATGTTTATTTCACAATGTCTCTTATTTGGAATCACCCACCCTGTTTATGATCCATATTTTTTTAGATTAATTGCATTTGTGCTTGTTAGACCTTTGGTTGTCATGTTCTTGTGCTAGAACCAAACCATGATGTATATAAAGAGGTGGTTAAACCTATTATGGAAAAGGCGAAACTTGAAGTCAAGACTATGGTGTTTAGTTGCATCTTCCTAAATTTGCCATTCAAGAAGAGAATAAGAATTAACCTTGATTGTGAATAAGTTTAATTTCATGTTCTTTATGTTTATGTTTGTGGGTGGATAACTTCCATTTGAAATTCATTTTTTGTGTGTTCCATTTTATTTTTAGAAGTTTCCATTCGATGGGGTAAAGGAAAGTTTCATTTTATGCCCGAAGTGACTTTTTCCCTAGCTCCCACCAAGTTTATCATTGCTTGCTTATGCCAAAGACATGACCCAACATGTGGCCTCCCTATCCTCTCCACCTTCTTCTAATATGAACATATGAGGTTTGATAGGTGTGTATTTGGATTTATTAAGGATGATGCATCAAAGTGATTGCACTAGATTTTGGTTTGCAATTTTTTTTTTTGGTTTGAGCTCGGGGGTGGTTCTTCATTTGAAGGTCCTTTGTTGGTGGTGAGCTTTCTTCACAAAATAAAATTTTAATTTGCCCTCATCATTTTTTGTCTACCAAAGTGGCTTCAAATCTCCTATGTTGGGGTATTCAATCACCTCGCACATAGAAGTTCAAGTTCTAGCATCCATGTTCCCTGTCCAACTTTTAATCATTATCCTCGTTATTATATTATAGATTTACCTTGCATTGATCGTGATGCATTAGGCACTTTTGTGTCAATTCTTCACATTCTTGTTAAAACTTTGAATGAAGATCATTGTGAGTTTCATTTTGAGACTAGGTGGAGTGTCCATTAGTTGTTTGGATTTGTTTTCCTTGGATGTATTTTTTATTGGAATGACTAACTAGTTTCCTTTTCATGGGGTTTCATTGACATTGTTTCAAGCCATCTTGCACATTGATTTTTTGTCAATCCATTCAAATTTACATAATACAAAGGGAGTTCATTCAACCATCATAATACATAGATTGAAATCACACATCAAGGATGCATTAGATATTATATAGTTAGATTTTATGTTTCTTTTGTGAAAATAATTGTTGAATAATGAATTTTAGTTCATAGAAGATTATCAAATTCTAGTATCAAATATAAGATTTAATAAGAAAACATACTTTAATATGATCATAAAATACATGATTATATTTTCTTATTAATGATTGAATACAAATACTATGATCAAGACTTTCATTTTCACATACTTGAAAAAGATCAAATTGTAATACTTGCATTTCATTTCAATCCCATTAGGCCATTTCTACTATCTTTTAGCATGTTTCCTTCACCATTCTACCATCAATAATATAGTTAGATTTTTCATTCCTTGCATAAAAAAATTATAACTATTATAAGCATTGTTGCACTTTAAATTGTGCATTAAAAATGCCTATAAGAACATCAATGCATTGTGTGAAATGCATATAGAAGATTTTTTCTCTCCATGTATGTGCCTATGGTTTCCATAGTTGCAAAAATTATAGATAGTAAGGGAAAAAAAGGTAATAGGTTATAATAATTACAACATAATTGTTGTTGTAGTGGCACATTTACCATAATTCTAAAGTAGTTGTCACATGCAATTACAATGCAACTTTTGAAAATATCAAACATGGTTGATACATATGTATGTACGATGTATATAAGTTATAATATAAAAGACCCATTTTCAACTCACTTGCAACTATAATACAAGTAACTGATTTTTTAAAGATGTCAATTTGTTTATTAATACCTTGTATTTCTAAGGGGATAATTGTACAATAATTGTATATGAGTTGTTTTTTGAGCTTTAGTTATAGGGTGGTGTGGTTTCAATGGACGTGATTTTTCATAGTCGTGATGGATGAGGGTTTTAACTTGTAGATGTGTGCAATCACTTTGAATTTAGTTGTTTCTTGCAACAACTTGACCATGTTGGAGCCATTTGATGACTTTGGACAAAACATAATGTTTAGAAAATGTTTATATAGTTTTTCACATTTTGATTATGCTTTCTAAGCACAAAAAGAACTCATTTAAAAGGGTTTAAGGTAAACCCTAAAACCTTAAACCCGGGATTTGAAATGTGTGTAAAAATATTTTATACTTTAAGATGTAACCAACTAAATATTTCTCAAAGAATTGGGCAACCTTATAAAAATGGAATGTGTACCAATTCAAGTTTTTGTCAAAGGCTTAAATGGTGTATCTATGTACAAAACAATCCAAACCCTTGGCCTAACTTCATACTTGACAATCAATGGATTTCAAAAACTTGACAATGTTTTGAAACATTCAAACTCAAAAAACCAATCCCTCATACTTCTTTTGTTATCATTATTATTTTAAACCCCAAACTTGACTTGGTAGTTCATAAATCAATATTATGGAGTTTAAAAAAAAAATCTAATCTTGGTTATGCTAGATTATTTATATTTCCAAGGTTCTTAAGGTGTAGGTTTGAGCTTAGTTCAAAAATCATGTCCAATTCCATATACACATTACACATTCGCGAATGCTAGAGAGAATGCATAGGTGTAAGGTCTTTAGCATTGCCTTGAGAGGCTTCACAAATTTGAACCTCAATGAAAGTTTAAAAGGTGAAAATTTGTGAAGTGTCAAAGGTTCCTTGACCTTACATAAAACATTTAGGAATTAAAAAAAAAAACCCCCACTTTGCTAGCTTAAAAAGTGGGTAACAATTTGTGAACCGATGCAAATGCAAGTTCATTGGATGAAGCCCACTCCAAATCCAACAAATTACAACAAATCAAAACCAAGGACTATGTAGGTATGGAGTTTAATGACTATCAAAATTAATTATATTTAAATATAAAGTTCAGCTTGTCAACTTTTAAAAAATAAAATCAACTTGCCTACTTAAAAAAAACATGATTTTGAGAAAAAATCATAGAATTATAGGTTAATTGATAGTTAACCACAAATTCAGGTTCGGTTAGTAAGATCTAGATTGGAACGATGTCTAATTTTCAAAAGTGAAAACAAAGCCTGAATTATTTGTTAAAGAACAGCCTGATTCCATTCCATTGATGTGTAGAACTAGAACCAAGATAGTTTTAGTTCATTTTTAGAATTCAAACAACCAATGGCTCCTTATAAAGTAAAGAACCACAATATATACATGAGAAATTATATATATATATATATGTAATTATTTATATACATGTTAATAACAATTGTAACTTTAACAATTTTTTCCGATTTTTAAAAACCAGGGTTCTAATATGTTGAAAGCTTTAAATATGAAGATTGTAGTGAAAATTTTGAAAATTGAACATTTAAACTTCCCTTAGAGCGCCTCCACTGCTGCTACATATATTTTCACTGCTCCTCACTGTACAACTACTATAATTACTCTCGAACCTTGTGCATTAAATATTGAGTATCAGCATTTTTCCCAATGAGAGTTATTAAATTGTCTTTACTTTTGCAGATACCACTGAAAGAGGGGATAGGGTGGTGAAAGGAGGCCCAAAGACAGGGTGAAGACAGGGTGACTTTAGAGATAACTCTACAAGAGACAAAACTTTGAGCTGTTTAGTTTCATACAAACTATATATTAAAAAAAACCCCCAATTATTGCCTGACAATATTGGGTAAGCAGAACCAAACATACAATTGACAAAAAAATGATCAACAATTTTGAGTGACATGTTGTTGTGAGAAACAACACTACAGTATTTGAAGCAAATGAAAATGTCACAATAAGTTTTCATTTGTGCCATTAAATTTTTTTTAAAAAAATAATTTCACAATAAACTTTGGGAACCATTTTTTTTTTTTAATGCACAAAACACAAGAATTGTTCAGATGCCTGCCATAAGGTAAGTGCCCATCTTAGGGTTTAGGGTTTAGGGTGGAGTTGGGACTATTTGGGACTAGAGTATATGAAGTGATTGAATCTATTTGCATTTTGGCAATTGATTATTATTATTATGCCTTAGTTGTGTGACATATGATACTATCTCCTTTTCAGAAAACAGTTTTGTTGCATGTGGATCCAACAACTTTTAAACGGTGCTACAACAATTTTATATGGCCTTGCCCGCACTTTATGTATAGGAGAAGAGTAGGGCCGAGAGCCCAAGCCTGCCCTAATTTTCAAAAGATGTGCACTTCCACCATGGAAAATTTTCTTCCATTCCATTAGATCCTCGACGATTGTCGTGGAGTTCTTGTGCCTAACAATGGTTGTCTAAATACACTACAACAAATTAGGGCAGGTTTTTCCACTATTGGGTGGAACTTGAATCTGAGGTTCCTTTGGAAATTACAAGATTGGCAAGGACCCCCAAATTGAAAGTTCCCCTTAAAACCAAGAACAAGTTTATAATACTCATGTGAACAAGGAAAAAAGGAGAGTGTGGTACTAAGCTACTCTGGTGTCAAAAGAAAACATGGAGAGGATGGATACCTAATAGAGATATCTGCAAAGTAAGGAAAACCCAGCACCAGTACCCATGTTTTGGTCATAAAGAGGGTGAGATTTTGTAAAAAAAACAAAGAGAAAAGTACACTGGGCTTCAGATTAGCACCAAATTGGGTCAAATCTGAGTTTCATCTTGTCTTTTTTGTTTTTCCTCATTGCTTTCAACCAATCACTATTATTGTTGGTGTGTCCTATAGTTATAAATATTCTTGAACCTCGTTGCATTTAATCCTGAGTTTCAGCATATTAGGTACTCTGCAGATAACTCTAGTGTTTAAGAAGTTCAAAAGAGGAGTTGGGGGGATGAAAGAAGGGCCCCAAAGGGTTGTGATTTTATGGATATCTCCAAATACCTAGTAACTAGAATATCAACAAAGAAAAAAGTGAAGGTAGTAGCATTTGTTTTTTGAGGGAAAATGTGCAAGTCATCATGAATGCCCTTTGCTTTTGGAAGGCAGAAAAGGGTACTAAAACTCTATTCTGGAGAGCCAGCCTTTGTGGACATCCTTGATCAATTTGACTTCTCAGAACATTTGTGCTTTGCAAACATGGGAAAACACAGAAGTCAAGAAGACATTTTAGACAGCTTTTTACCACCTACTTCACGTTCTTTTAAACCCCACCCCACTCCCCCCAGCCCCCAAATCTTGACCTTTTTCACTTCCAATGTCTGAAAGGCTTTCTTATTTTGCAAAAAAAGAGAGAAAGAGGGAACAACCCAATAACACAAAGTCTATGAACTTACCACCCCTCCCCCCATCATAACTTTTTTATCTTTGAATTTTTAAGTTGTCACCTTTCAAACATGTTTTCACCAAGATTTTCAAACACCCATTTTGCACATATATATATATATATATAAAAGGATGATGGTCCATGCTTGGGAGATCATGAGTAGCTAAACAACCTCCTCATCAGCCACCACTTGCACATGAACACCTCTCTTTGCATACTTGATTTGCTAAAACTGAATCTCCTTCCTCCTCTCTCATTTGGAACATAAGTTGACAACTTCCCTCTCCCCCCCCATTGGCAAGCTTGGTGGTCACTTCTTCTTGCTATTTAAAAAAAAAGTTCAAACATGTTTTGCATCTGGAGAGACCACTGCATATGGCACTTGATCATGTCTTTTTATGTTTATATTGCTATGGTTTCCATAGACAACCGTATATAATCTTCTGATTGGTTCATTGGGTTCTCATTTGGGGGTTTTGCAATGTATCATGTGATGCCCAATCATGTAAAGTAAAAAGCCCGTGGACAAGAAGGATACAACAACTACTAGTACTACTACTACTGCCCATGATCTAAAATTAACTAGATTAGTTCACACTTGATAACCCGTTTTTTTTTTTCCCTCCAATTTTGTGACATAGAAAATTTGGAGATTATTTCCCAATAAATAGCAAAATTTTGTGGAATTTACACTAGAAAACTAAAAGTTTCCTAAATGTTCCCAATTTTTGGTTGGACCCAAAAAAAAAAAAAAAAAACCATTTTTTTCTTTCAGAGAAAAACATCAATAAGAACACATGTTCAAACATCAGATCACAAAAGGAAAAGGAAATTGCAACTTACTCTAAAAAATTTCAGCTATGATAGAGTTCAATGACCAAGCGATCTGATTGGTGGAATCACCTCCGTGTCCCTAACTTCACAACTAAATAAAAATCATGGGAATCATGAGCGAATGTAAAATATTCTCAAAGGATGATGACGGGATGATGTCTTGAGAATATGCTGTATTTTGAACTTATATTAAATAGAAGGATACTATTGTAATTTTTTGGACTTGTGAGAATCATTGTGCATAATTGAACTCATGGTTCATGCAATGGGAATTTTGTAACTATTGTATTATTATTATTATTATTATTATTATTTAGGGACTAAATAAGTATGAATGCAACAAGTAAGAAGATGTGATGGTGTTGTGCATAGTTGTTACGGTTGTTACCTTTTTTTTCCTTTTTTTTTTTTTTTTTGGTTTGTTTTTTTTTTTTTTTTTTTTTTTTTTTTTTTTTTTTTTTGGGTTTGGTTTCTGATTGAGTCCTGATATTGTCACATTTGGAATTCAAAAATCGCACAAAACACAAAATACAACTAGTTATGTACATTTTGTTTGTTTGTCTCCCATCTTTGCTTAGACGGGTCAACGTTGTCCCAAATAAAAAAATTGTGTCCTGACAATAAAAAAAACAAGGGGTGTGTCACACTATGGCCTTTGCCATTTACATTAAAAAAAGTATCTTAAGACAAGAGAAGAATTATGGAAACTCAAATACTTCAGCACGCAAAAATATACCTAATTTTTGTAAAAAAATCCTCTAAAAGAAACCAAAATCCTTCAAGATGTTATTATAACTCCATAAGAACTAATCTCAAGTTTCAACACAAAAGCCAAAATATGATCTTTCAAAAATCCTCATATAAAAATAAGACCAGGCTATTATTACCTAGTAGGGGGCCAAGGCCAAAATCCCTTAAGCTACTACTGTACTCTGTAATGCATCTAAACACAATAAGCTTGCCTTGGTAGTATAGTACACAAGGCCCAAAAAAACCAACACAAATGAGTGGAAATTGTGTACAAGTATTAAAAAAATGCAAGAAAGTTCGTGGGGAAGAACAACCATAAATTTTTTTTTTTTTTTAAATGACTTTTAAAAAATTATTTTGAACAAATTCTGTGGATCTTTGTGGGAGATCTTTGTTATAATATAAGCCTTTGTGTTTTGATGAGCAGATTTTGTACCTTTGTATGATGTCTGATTTTTCCGTTGTTTTTAGTGTTGGATTCGTGGCACCGACAAAAAGACAACTGGTTTGGGCAGAACTTTGCTCACAAGGAGCACGCACACATAGAATCTGGGATTTCTTAAACCCTTAACTAGGGTTTTGTCAAGCCTTTGAGCCTCTCATCCGCTCATGACACAGAACAGCAATCAAACAAATTAATTCAGTCCTGGTTGATGATTTTCAGGAAGGCATTTTATGAACAACCCATAACGAGCAAAGCAGGTCACAACATTCATTCATTCATTCATTCTTTGCCAAGTTTCATTTCATGAACACAAAAATACGGAAGTAAAGCTTCTTGAAATTTCAGCCCCAGGCTCGAGGTCAGCAACACAGATTCAGGGACTTGGTTTTAGGGTTTGGGTTGAGAGTATATATATATATAAGTTAGCAACAATATTAAGCTGCTTAGTTGATTTCTTTTTGCAAATAGCAATTTTGGACAGCTCTTACATTTTTCATTCTTGCAAATACTTTCAAAAAAAGCTTATGATTGGTTATTAGATGAACTACTTACCTGGGAGAGAATCATGCCTTTCATCAGGAATTGGCCAATTATAAGGAAACAAACATGTTGAGCAGCTTGAGATTTTAGTGATGGGTGGTGATCATCTTCTCATGCCATTCATTCCATAGATGTAATTTTTAAAGTGGACTGCAACTGAAAATTAAAGGGCGTTCTACCCATCCTTCCCAACCACCTCAGGATCTCATTTAAAATCGTCAAAACAACAAAGGAACATGAATATGGAGATAAATGCACACAAATCAACAACAAAAGACGCCCGCAA
>Ga0209208_10002237_pt1 | contig 27689 bp, 22 predicted proteins | sample S1TSphfallax_3_FD_187694 | JGI IMG/M metagenome (GOLD analysis project Ga0209208, IMG submission 187694) | Host-associated microbial communities from peat moss isolated from Minnesota, USA - S1T2_Fd - Sphagnum fallax MG (SPAdes) (version 2) | ecosystem: Host-associated > Plants > Peat moss >...
AAACCTCCATCACAGACGGACGTAGTGAATTTATATTTATATAATATATAGGTGAGTATGTCGATGAAAGACAATTGGGGGTAATACGTGGGTGGGTGGGAAAAGTTTCAAAATAAAAAAAAGAAACTGTGTGGAGGGCAAAAAGAAAATAAAGTTGCAAAAAGAAAATTGAGATCAAGTCTAAGAAAGGGTTGAAAAAGGGCAAACAAAAAAAATGAACTTGGGATGGCACATGGATAGAAAATATAATCTTATTAATGCACCATCCAGGCAGGTGGGTGGGAAAAGTTTCAAAAGAAAAAAAAAAGAAACTGGGTGGGGGGTAGAAAGATAATAAAATTCCCAAAAGAAAAATTGAAATTAAGGGGAAAAAAACTAGGAAAGGGGCATGGAGAAAATAAAGTTGCAAAAAAAACTAAGATCAGGGTTGAGAAAGGGCAAACAAAAAAGCTTACTTGGGATGGCATATGGATAGAAAAGAAAATCCTATTAATGCACCATTCATCCACATTGGTGCACTAGTGGTGTTGCTTCACTTTGGCCCATTTATGGGCTTAGATAATTCATTTTTTCAAGAAATTTTGGGGGTGAAGGCGTTGTACATTCACAATGATCATTAAAATCAATCAGTCAATTGTGCAACACGTAATGTCAAAGTTTTCAGGAACATTTGCAAGCATTTGTGACCTTGACAAATTTGGCAATGAAAAAGACAAAATTGCAAAGGCGAAGATCTTATACTAAGGCTCATTGAAAGATAACAAACCATTTACCATGATGGAATGTTGGTGAGTGTTGAGGTTGGCTCCAAAGTGGCTAATGCATTATGTTCCACCTTTACCACCCTAAAAATGGTAGATTCCACAATCACTAGGCACAAATAAAAATAGTGATGAAAACACAAGTGTGGATGTAACACCAACATTAATTTAACCTTGTGAACAAACTGTAGGTAACAAAAAGGTTAATAAGATGGCAATCAATGACTTTAACATTGCGAGATTGGATGTAGACTTTGGAAAAAAAATGGAACCATGGTGGTAATGAACATTACGAAAATGGAAGTGTTGAAGGAATCCATTTTTAGCTTTTTACAATGTCATTGCAAAATTTAGACCAAGATGTTCAAAAATATATTTTCCTTTGCTAACAAAAATGTTAAGTTATTTGAAAAATATATTTTGTATATGCTAACCTTTTTCCATAACATGTAATGCCATATTGTGTTTATAGTGTTGATGGTAGTGAAGGTCCATTTCAAGTTGCTGAAAACTTTAATTGCCCATGATAACATCAATCCTCTTCAGCCTTGTAGTTTAAGAGTGCATGTGAAGGAGGTTCAAAATTCTTTAATTGACTTGTAAAATGATTAAGTTATATTTTTTATGATGCTTAATTTTCAAAAAAAAATTGGCATAAAATCTTGGCATTTGATATATTCTCATAATAATTCATTCTTTTCAATTTCAACACAACAATTGGATTTCGAATTCATTTTATTGAAATGAAACTTGACATATACATGGATAATGTTTCAACACCTAGGCTGTTGATCATTCAATATTTTTATTTTTACTTTTTTTGGCTCTCCTTTGAAAATGCATAGATGGTGGATTAAATCATTTCAAAGTTGGTAATGACACATCTTTTTATTGAACATTGACCGGTTCACAAGAAAATACTTCAAATGACAATGGGATTGGCACCTAGTATTGTTCCAAACGAGTTGATGTTTGTTGTATTCAAAAATCCAAATTTAATTTTACATCTTCCTCTTCATTTTCAACCAATGTGTTGTGCATAATCACAACTACTTTCTAAACAAATTTCATGATTGTTTCACTCCATAATCGTGTTGGGTAATGCATCACTCCCCATTGTGCATGTAAAACACCAAATGTGTGTTCAACATTTTTATGAACCCTTGTCCTCCATTTTGCAAATCATTTTCGCTTTTCACCTTGTGGTTCAAAGATAGTATTTTCGAAGATAATATTGTGTAGCCCTACCAAAACCTACAAAGAAACCAATACCTTCATTAAGGTATTTTGTAATTAAACACCATGGGTTTACGTTATTTGAGGGTATGTTCATGCCCAAAACTATTCAATACACTTACAATACCCTTCATGGGGTATCCCACAAATACATTGGGCTCCATAATATAACTTTTGAAACTTGGAGGGGTATTGCATAACTTTAACAAAACTTAAAAGGAACACAATACTTTCATTGGGGTACATTATAAGCACCATAAGCTAAATTATTTTGGTCTAGGCTATTGGAGGGGTATCATTCATCCTTATAAGGACTCAATGAACAAGCATTACTTTTTTTTGGGTATCCCAAAAATACATTGGGCTCCATAACATATATTTTGAAACATGGAGGGGTATTGTATAGCCTTACCAAAACCTATAAGGAAACCAATACCTTAAAATATTTTGTAATTAAACACCATGGGTCTACGCTATTGGAGGGGTATTTATCATGCCCAAGACTACTCAATATACTTGCAATACCTTTCATAGGGTATCACAAAAATACATTGGGCTTTGTAACATATCTTTTGATCCTTGGAGGGGTATTGCATAGCTTTACCAAAACCTACAAGCAAAACAATACCCTATATGGGGTATTTAGTAAACACCATGCATTAAGTTATCCCAAAAACACATTGGGTTCCATAACATATATTTTGAAACTTGGAGGGGTATTGCATAGCCCTACCAAAACCTACAAGCAAAACAATACCCTACTTGGGGTATTCAATAAACACCATGGGTTAAGTTATTTCAATTTAGATTATCAAAAAGGTATTGCTTATGGCTAGGAATCCTGAATGCACATGCAATACCCCTTGTAGAAATCCTTTGGGCTGTATAACATATCTTTTGAAACTTGCAAGGGTATTACATTACCATACCAAAATGTAAAAAGAAAGTAATACTCACATCATATTGCAATAATATCCTAAACCATGAAACAAAAGGATATATAAAAACATTTATTCCATGCTCAATATATCATGCCCTACATATTAATTCAAATAAATGAAAGTATTGCAAAGTTGGTCACATTGATGGTAGAAGGTCACTTGAACAAAGTTATGGAGTTTAAATGCAATACATATATCGTATCGTGATAGTTCATTAACCATGAAACAAAAGAATAATTTTTAAATATTTGATTCCTCACCAATATATCATGCAATTCATGTTTTCAAAATGATTTATTCACCTTACAATATGATTTAACATATATATATAAATGGATGTAATGCAAAATTGGTCACATTGATGGTACTTGGGTTTAGGGTTTAATGTAAAATTTACTACTTAATGTTAGAAATCAAAGTTTGTCGAAATCGAAAAAATTAAAAGTTCATGTTTAACATTTCTTCAATGATGTACATATATACATTTTTCCCTCTTAAAGTTGTAAATTCATTTTTTTTAAAACATAAAGTTTCTAATTTAATAAGATTTTAATGCATGTTTATAAATAATAATTAAAGCACATGATTTTCTAATTTTTTTAGTGGTTCACATAATAATAAAAAAATGATTTTCCCATGTATTAATCCTATGTATGATTTAGATCTTATTTAATTTTTTAAAAACATATAATAAATAATTTATAGGCTAGAATAAATATATAATAGGCCAGTAATAATCTAAGAACTTATGAACATTCTCATACCCAATTTGACAGAGATAGGATGAGATTTTAACAAAATTGAAAGAATGAAAGAGTGATAAAAAAAACTCAAAGCGATGTGAATGGGAAGGATACATTGATAGAGTTTGCTAAATGTAGGTCCAGAGAGAGTGTGAGAGAGGTTAAGTTTTGATAGACTAAAGAGAAATGATAGACTAGAAAGAGAAACATAAAAAGGATGAGATTTTAATGCAATTGAAAGAATGAAAGTAAGAAGGATTATGACAAACTAGAAAGAGAGAGAAATAAATTCTTGTTGGTTAGGGAGATAGAAAGATAGTCTACTTAACATAATGAGAAATATTAGAACTTGCATTGAAAAAACAATTTGGCATTTAATCCAAGGTTATAAAAATTACAAGCGAAATACATCATGGGTCTACCATGGGGTTGGTGGGATATGTCTGCTACTACACATGCTATCTTCAAAATTAGAATTGGATGATAGGGGAGTGGGTTCAATCAGGTCTCGGGGTTCCATGAACTTTTGCAAGGTTCAAAGTTCACCTTCAAACTGCATTTTGAGGGGTTGCCTTGGGGTACAACTAATGGTTACATGTTGGAGGTAAGATTTATGATTAATTTTAATTACCTCCAGTGTGTTCCAAGGAACACTTTCACCCACAATGAAAAACCAAGGTTTGTTTATTCGATGAAACCACCAAAACATTAATGGGGCCAATGGCAAACGAGTGAAAATGTGTGCAAGTATTATGGAACATGGGAAAGGAAGCAACAATTTACATTTTATTTCCAAGCATGTTTCTAGGAACAAGTTTTGGGTACACATAGGTTCACTGGGTTTTTGGGTCAAAATTAGGGTTTATAAGATGGTATGAGGCAACTGCTTTATTGCGGGATTGACCTAATTGTGTTTCAGCTAGGGTTTGCACAAAGTTACAAACTTTGCAACAAAGAGTGCAAAAAGATGAAGCAAACATGGAAAAAGACCACACACAAAACCAAAATGTTTCCCAAATTGTGAAGTTTTCTACAAAATCATAGAAATCCTCATCCTTGTCTACTATAACCATGGATCTAAAAAGCTAACCCTAACCTGGTAGGTGAATTGTAATGAGACTTGCATGACTACCAACAACATTATAAAGTTTAATTCCTTTCGTTGATGCTCCTCTTGCATGACAACCCTTCGTCAATAATCCTTTTGCACATTGATCTTTTTCACAATGATGATGGTGGATGGGGGTGCAAATAGGCCTTTGGGGGCTTTCGGCTCCTCTTGTTACTTCGACCTTTCACTAATTCAAAGATTCTACACCTAACCCACTCACTCATAACATTCACACTCACTCACTCCAAAACTCTACACCTCACTTGAACCCTCACACTCACAACTTCAAGCATTTTTCACTCATAGTAATCGTTATTCACTTAGAAATTTTACACCTCACATTCGTAGCTTGAACCCTCACACTTGGAGCTTGAAGCATTTCTCATTCATATACAAAGTTGCTACTTTGTCAAAAAGCGCACGAGAGACAAAAACATTACTATCAAGGTGCACATGAGGGAAACAAAAAAAAAGAGGGTGAAACTTGGGGAAGCATTGAAATTGATGCATTTCTGAGTTTAACCTTATATTTTTTTCCTTTGTTTTCGGCTCACCCTGCCTTTTTGACTGCACCCTGAGTTTTGACAACTTTATAAATAACTTTAAATGTCTTTGGGATTTGAAGAAATTTTTGTTACAGGGTGTATGCATTTATAGCATGACATATGACAAACAATTTACTTACAACCTTTTTTCAAGGGGCTACAAAAATGGTTTTGGATTTCTTCCCAGGTCATGAAATGGCCTAGTGATGACATTTGGTTACCCTACCATGTTTGTTTCAAAATTCATAGTCAATTAAAAATGTAAATAAGAGTGATTCCACTTGGATGGAGTTCTGAAGCAACTTGTCTTTCAAAGAAAAATAAGTGCATGGTGAAATTATGAGACCTTTATTTAGTCATATTGCTTACTTTAACAATTTTCAATGCTCTTACCTTCCATTTGCCATGCATTTGGTATCTATAAAGCATGGTAGTTTGCTTTGTCACACTAAACTCTTCCCCCAAACGATGGCACTTTATGCTGCACTCTTGATAACTTCAGAAAGTTCTTGATGAGTAGGGGTGCACTAACTTGGTTTGAGACTATTTGGAACTGTAGTGTGAAAGTTATTGATTATTGAATCATTTTCTCAATGAAAAATAAACAAAATCAAAACTGAAAACTCTATTGGAATTTGGGGGCACTCTTGGTGTTGTTGAAAAGCCCTTTATGAGTCAGATTTAATAAAGTTTATTTCACAATTTTCAGAGGTAAGGTGTGGAAGACATTGATTTTTGAATGGATTTTGTTGCTGGAATTTAAACAAATTGTAAAAATTGGGTTTGGAAGGAAAAACCAGTTGAGCCCTCAATATGTTCACATTGCTAAATTTAAAAATTTTGAAAATCCAAAAAATAAGGAATGTGTTCACAATAGGCCCAACAGCAAGGTTACATTAGTATATGTGAAGAGTGATTACCCACCTTGATTATTGAATGTAATTGGTTTCTCAACAGCATAGTTTGATAAGTAGGTACTTGGAAAGAAACACCAAATGTAATAGACTTTTGAATGTACATACCATGCCTAGGGTTAGTTTCCACATTGACAAAACGAATAATTAATTTCTTTCAAAAATTAATTTGCTTCTGTAAATTTTAAATTATTATGTTTTTGTGATCGATTATGATAATGTAATACGAGGAGTGAAATTATTCAAATTGCAATACTTATGATGGTTTTCAACACCTCAACTTCATACTTTCACTGTTTCGCTATTTTAAAAATGACAAAAAAAATGACCCTAGCATAAAGTAGTACGTCATTGGAAGCATTGAATTCCAATAATACTTATTATTGAATGTCAGGGATGGTAGAAATTAAAAGAAAAAAACACATGAAAATGAAATTTACAACCCCCTCCTTGGGATGGAGGAAGCTGTCCAAAACCCAGTTATGGAGTAGTTAACCCTACTCCACAAGTATAAATCAAACCACAGTACCTTAGCAGCTTTGATACTAACTATATTATTTTCAGAAATGATGAAATTAAAAAAAAATTCCCAACAACAAAATTCTGTGAAGTATTGAATCTATATGAATATTCTATGTGTCAAAATGAAAAGGAAAATTCTATTTTCACACCTTTTTTGGCTAGATTCACACCTTTTTTGCCGGTCCGATTTTAAACAGAATAAATTTGAGTGCATGAGGAGCAGCCATGCACTGCGCGGTTCACAAAATCATGGGGTCACGAAATCGGACCGGCAAAAAAGTGTGAATCTAGCCAAAAAAGGTGTGAAAATAGAATTTTCCATTGAAAATTTCAAAATGAATTAATTATTGGACAGCCATGTGGCAAAGCTGCCAAGGTGGTACTCCACGGTAGCCAAGAAAACCAGAAACAGTAGTTGGCTAATTATCAGCCGATCCCTTGGGTCCACTTGTTGGTAGTCGTCACAACCGCCGACTCAGCATCACAGGGGGGCGAGGAGGTGTGGTTGGGCTTTGCACCTTCGTCGTCATCGCCCCCGGTTGTTGCTCGTATTTCTACTTCCTTGGAAACTTTTCATTGTACTAGGAAACAATACCTCACCTGCTTTTTAAAAAAAATTGTTTGTTGTGTGTTTTGGTGTCAGTGTTGAAACTTGGTAACTGAATTTCTCAGAGCAACTTATTCCGTGTCTTGTGGTTGGTTGTTGGTTAGTTCTCGCAACAGTTGCCTCTCTGGTTGTGCAGGCGCCAGGAGGAGCAGCATCCGTTGAACTGGCGTTGAGTAGAAGCAAGGGATTCGAGAAGGGAACCGAAAAAAAACAGTGGGTTAGTCGGTCGGCCTGTGTATCAACATGTGAGTAGGTATGTTATTCAAGGAGAATGGAGGCGTATCGGTTCTAGTGGTGGACAGAGAGGTGAGTAGTTATGGCGTCTATGTTGCTGTTGCTGGACGACAGCCGTTGTCGCCCTCCATTCTGACCAACAGACAGCAGCGGACGGAGGAAATAACAGCAGTGGCTGATTCCAGTAACGGTTGGAATTCAGTGGGTTCTTCTTCGTCGACGGGACGTTCCTTACGCAGGATGATGGGTTCTCCTGGAGGATTATTCGATGGACGAAGAAGCGTCGGCGGTGGCGGCAGGAGTAACTCGTCCGTAACCCTCGAGGCGCTAGAGTCTGTGGTGATGCGGTTGATCGATAGGGTACGCGAGTATGGCTATGGGGACGATGTGTGCAGAGATCTCCAGAAGCACTTTGCGTATTTGTCATCTCGGTACTAGTACTATATATGTGTTCTGTTTCTTTCTGGTTTCTCGGTTCTGAGCTCTGCTTTCTAGGGTTTGCTTATGGCACAGTTGTTCTGAGCTCGATTTCTAGGGTTTGATCACTAAACTATCGTTTGTGTTTTTTGTTTTATTTAGCTATACCCTAAATATTGATCCTGAGAGACACGAGGATGTGTTGCTCCACATGCGGTTGCTTCAAGCGGCACGGAAGGCTGCAGAGGAGGCTGGTGGTTCAAGGGGGAGCAGTATATTACTGGATGAACAAGCCTCCTTCTCCTCCTCTGCGGGTCCTTTTATTAATGTGAGGAAAGTTCAACTGTGGTCTGCAGTAGATATGTCTGTGATGATGAGCGGCAGAAATTCGCCTCTGCAGAATAATGGCACAGGAACTGGCTGTTGGGGACTCAAAATCCCCAAACCCACCTTTGGTTCCTGCTCCAATCTTGCAAGCTTAGGATGTGGTGCAAGCCCCAAAGTGCATCCATCCTCAGGAGGAGGCAGCCTGACTCGGTTGGCATTTGGTAATTGGGGCACCACCCCTCCTTTGCAACCCACTCCACCGGGAAGCACTGATCATGCATGTTCCCGTCCAGCTTTTGGTAGCTTTACCAACCCTCTTCACATGGATGAAGATGGTACAGGATACAGCAGTGACAATGAAGATGCAGGCCCGACATATGGCTATGAAATCACTCTGGCTACATCTGACAGACATGGTCTGCTGAGGCATTATACTACTGCAATCAGTAACATTAAAACTGAGTTGAACATCCAGGTGCTTGCTCAATCTTTCAGCACAAAAGTGAGGGGAGCTGTGTTGTGACTACTTTTGATAATCTCCTGAAAATTGGAATGCTGGGTATTGTAGAAGTAAGAGAGGCTGTTTTGTTTCTTTCATGTCTGTTCTTCTTCACAAGTAGAGAGTGTGTCCCTCTCTGCCCATGCAGAAATATCTGTGTGGCTGCTACTAATGAGGTATAGTGTGCATTTTGTGGGGGCTTTTTTTGCATGTGCAGGAAGCTCATGTGTTCAGTACAACAGATGGAATGGCACTGGAGGTTTTTGTTGTAGAGGGCTGGGATGGTGATGATGTAAAGCTTTTTTTCTCACTTTTGATAATGACAGAATCATTTGTGTGAATGTTCTCTATGCATTGTTGTTTTCATGTCTTTTTCATCACCAGATACCATCCTGCATCAGCAATTGTTTTTTTTGTGTGTTTCTTTTTTGTGAGTGTGAAGAATGGTTTGAACTTGCAGGCAGATGAACTCAGATGGGCAGTACTTTTAGCTCTAGATGTTGAGGAGGAGTGGTTGCCTAAGTACATAGATGCAAAATTGAAGGCAGCAGCAGAATCAATTCAATATGAGGACTGGGCAGTTGACTACAATCTGGTATGCTTCTCCTACTCTGATATCATTATGAGATGGAACTGGATGGCAGATGTACACATGAAAACTTAAGGCATCTAATATAAAACTTAAACCTGAAACCTGTTCTAATATGGGATTTAAGTGCAATTTAACAAATTTTGGTGGAGAAACTTAATCTTGCACTTTTTATGTGTAATTGCAGCTCGTGATAGGTGAGAAGCTGGGGAAGGGTTCATCAGGTCAACTGTACCGGGGAAAATATATGAGTCAAGATGTAGCAATCAAGATGATTGCTCTAGACAATGACCATGATCTGGACGCTCAGGGTGCAGACAGTCTTCGGGTGTTTCCAGCATCAGAACTACTCCATACATTTAAGCAGGAGGTCTCTATAATGAGGTGAGCTCTGTGGACAGTTGTAATTCAACCGTGCCTAGTGGCATTTTGGAACTGCAGCCAAAAGAGTATTGGATCTCCCTGCTAGAAGTCGCCAGTGCTTCAGATTGTGTCTGGGCCTTCACTTTTAGTTCTCAATTTGATATAAATGATTGGAATCAAAAGTTGGAGCTGACATCGACCTTCTAGCTCACTGAAGCAGCTGACCTTCCTACATGTGACTTTACTTTGCAGAGTCTTTCCAGCCACATAAGGCCACTTGTAGCTGACTCTTTCCTTTCTGTGTCTCTTTCAAGTTGAGGGCCACTTTCTAGGCTATAGTGAGGTCTGATGGTGTGTGCATGACACATCAGAATGATCCATTGATCATTCAATTTGAAAGTTCTGCACTTATAGTTTCCATATGTGATATGGAGACCCTAGAATTGAGGTTCAAAGAGTTGTGGACTGTTGGGAGAAGTAGCTCAAATCTGTAGCTAAAAGGATCGTTGGCAAGTGTTGTCTACTACTGCCGGGCTATTTGCATGAAATCATGCATGCCAGGCTATGGCACACACTTTAAAGCTGATGGTCATTCACTTGCTTTTGATATTCATGCAGGTTGGTGAGACATAAAAATCTGGTGCAGTTTATAGGAGCGTGCTCCTGTTGGCCCAGGCTTTGTATTGTGACAGAACTCATGTCTGGGGGAAGGTATTCCCTCTAACACCTGCTTTTGGGTGCCTTTGTTGATGGCATGGACATTCTAGGGCCCTTTTCATCCTTCCCACTGTAAAAAAATTCTTTTTAGTAGAAGCATTCTTGTGTGCATAAGTTCAGTTGGATGATTGTATAACCTCTGACAAGTGCTTTAGAAACTGTATTTGATATCAGAGTCAGTGCAAATTGCATTGTATTGATTTGGTGTTGCACGTGTTCAGTGTAAGGGATGTGTTAGAATTTCAAATGGGTGGCTTGGATATACCATCGGCTGTTAAGGTTCTTCGCGATGCTGCAAGGGGGATGGACTTCCTTCACAAGTAGGATTGTGTGCACCAATGTTTTTTCACTTTTGTGAACATGTGCTAGTCCTATTTGCTTCATTGTGGAGTTGGGTTTTCCTTAGGATATGCTTTATATCTATTGTGACATATGGTAACTTTCTAAAGTGGAGCATTTTGTTGCAAACGTAACCTAGCTCTTTGAACTGGGAACAAGGAGTGTTGTCTGATCAGCTGAGTCTAGCTGCACACTCATCCATTCCAGATATGACTGTAGGAGAGGAGTCGTCCATCGAGATCTCAAGGCTGCAAATCTTCTGATTGATGAACATGATGTAAGTTACAAAACAATAGCTTAACTTTTTGTTTTCTTACAAACAGGAAGTGTGAAACTGGTCGTTCAGTAGAGAAGGTCTGCTCAGTCAAATTGGGAGAGACTGTAGGCCAGCCACATTGGTAAAGGGGGATAGGTTTTGGGCATTTGATGTGTGAAGAGATTAGGTGAGTAAGAGATATTACAGTGGGAAGAATACCTTCAACAATCAACCAAATCAGTACTTAAGGCTGATTCCTTTTATGGCTTTAACTTGAGACCTAATTTGCCCTGCCACTCCAGCAACAAGGACTCAATAGCACACAGTAGGTACTAGGTAATGAATGAAAAAACTGGCAATACTCATAGGAGATGCATCATTTGTTTGGCAGGTAGTCAAGGTTTGTGATTTTGGTGTGGCCCGCTTGAAACCCACAACTGTCAGCAGCTCTGGAAAAGGTGGGTGGACTGCTGAAATGACAGCTGAGACAGGAACTTACCGTTGGATGTCTCCTGAGGTATCTGGTTGATGGCACATTTTTTCCTTCTAGAAGTAGGAACTTGCTTGTGAAAAATGTAGTCTTTCAGAAGGCTTTCTGCTTTGGTGCACATCAGGTTATGTTATACTCTCTCCAATGAATTTTCAAAGTTAGTGGATTATCATTTCACAGGATTTCCAATTTGTGTTTGAAAAGGCATGTGCGTGTTTTGGTGAAAGGTGTTGGAGCACAAACCTTATGACCACAAAGCAGATGTTTATTCATTTGGCATAACAATGTGGTATGCTCCTCTTGTTCTTGCCTGACTTACAGTTTTGCTAATTTTGTGACAAGCTAGCTTTGCAGTAAATTGTACAGTACTGGTCTTTCACGATATGCCTCACTCTTATGCTGGTGGCTGAAGTCTGGCAAGTATGTATGTGATGTTTTGAACATGTGAAAAGGGAGGTGCTGACTGGTGAGATTCCGTATGCTGGTTTTACACCACTGCAAGCAGCAATTGGTGTTGTGCAAAGGTCAGATAGCCTTCTATCCCCTGGTTTGGTCATGTTGACAATGTGTTAGTTAGCTTCCACAGTTCCCATTGTTTTTCAGGGCTTTCTAGGGTTTTCACTTCACACAGTTCTGTTGTGAAAATGAGAACAAGAGATGCAATATAACAGTATAACGGATGAAGAGGGTGCTATTGCAGGGGGCTTCGGCCTGAGATGCCTCCCTTTATACCTGAGAAACTGCGTCTTTTAGCTCAGCAATGTTGGCATCAAGACCCCAAGCAGCGACCTGAGTTCTCTGAGGTATTGGTCCTATCCTCAGCTTTTCACTTTCTGGCAATGCCATGGAGTAATTATTTTGGTAGAACATGTGGGAATATTGCTTCTCAAGGTATCCTTCAACTGTTTGAGACTAATGTGAGTTTATGAATGGTATGGCTGTGCAGGTACTAGCAGTTTTAGAGGAGATGACAGTGCAAACACCATACAGGAGGTTGATTTTTGTTGGGAGGAAAGTAAGGGTGACCTTTCATGCATAACATTCTCCTCTTCTTGCCCTCACATTGGGTGCATACAACCCATTCACATCTCTGTAAAGTTTCTGCTTCAATTCTTCCAGTGATGACATTGAGATTGATATACATTTGAAACTTTGAGTCTAGATCTCATGGGGTTTACTACAAATTCCTTAGTGGTTTCGAACAGTGGTGGCACCAGAATGGAAGCAACTACTAATGCATCATCATCAAACAGAACTTTGGGTATGAGCATTTCTCAGCAACTTGTATGTTTCTAATACCGGCTCCAAGATTCATACTGACTGATAGCAGCTCTCAAAATATTTTTTAGATGTAGAAATTTTTGTTTGAAAATAGTGGTTGTGGGTTTTATCAAGTTCAGTACAATTAGGTACTCGCCGACTTCTTTGACCTGGATTTTGTAGTTATTTCTGGATTTAAAATCCCAATTGGCTTTATCCTGCTGTCTAGCAAAACCCTCATTTTTGTTATCCTGGTCAGCTTTTTGAGCATAAGAATGTCAGATGGGTTTAAGGTTTAGGGTTTAGGAATTTATTGTACCAGTGAGTTTTTGTTAGCTTTGTGCATGATCTGTCTTGATACCTGAAGTAGTGGTTTGGACTAAAATGTTGTACTAAAAGTTATACATCTGGGCATGAAGCTTAAGAAATTTCCATGGTTAAAGTGAGTGATTTGCAGTTATTTGAAATTTCCTTTTCTGCCAATGTTTGGAATTTATTAATTCTGAAAGCTGTTGGTTCTTGGCATGTGGTGTCCCATGGTGTTGTGTATATGACAATGATTCATGGTCCAGTTATGGTCCAGTTATCTTGATGATGTGGAGTCATTACTAAATAGAACACTTGGGTTTTGAGCAAACTGGGTCAAAATTGTGGAAATTGGAAAGAGGGTGGAGGGTAGGTATGATTGAAGCTCAGAATGGGCTTTTGACTTTTTTCTGGAGGACCTTTCAGGTAGTATTGAATTACCTTTTGGAACCCTTTTTCACTCTTCCAAAAATTCAAAGAACCCAAACAAATGAACAAACCTTTATCAAGCACATTTCAGCTTTGCTTCTAATTTGCTGAAACAAATATTATAATCTGTGGATAGCCAAAAATTTTGGTAGCCACCTATTCCTTTCCACCAACACAGTAATGTAAATAAATTAATCACCAAAAATGATGAAACTTTAAAGCTATTTATACCATCATCGGTGACATTCAAATGAGCACCATCCAAATACCTCAGGGCAGTGTGTAGGGTGAAGCAGAGGGTCGACATCATCATGAACAGAGACATACATCACAAGGTGTAGGAGGGGGAGGGGTCTTAGTTCTTACACCTACTCCTTAAGAGTGTGAGGGATGGTATGCTTACTTATAAGTGTAAGATCCCTCCCACTCTCAAGAAGTAGGTGTAAGATAGCCTCCTCTTTTTTCTAGGAGGGATAATCACAAATAGGAGGTACCCTCCAAATACAATAGGAAATTTCTCTGAGTGGTTTCCATATCCAAGAAATGTGTGTTCAACTCACAGAACTTCTATCGTTTCTTGAAGACCTCATTTCACTAATGGACCAAGGACCACATTTTTACCTCAACAGTGCATATTAGATTGCACAACACAATCTTAGCAGCAAGGACTGTCTTTATAAGAAGACACTTAAGCACACATTGACCTCATTAGAGGCTATTCTTCTTCTCAAGACACCAGCATCCAGGGCTGACCGGTATGACGAGCCCTCCCTGATCATACGATGAGAAATCACAAAATCTGCTCATAAGGCAAGAAATAACAAAATCCACCTGTATATGGTGGGAAATTATGTAAAACCCACTACACGTTTTATATAAAATATGTTGTACGAGTGGCTTTTGTAATTTGTGTTTGTATGAGCAGGAGGGCCCACCTACTGGCCCACCTCCATCATTACACCTGGTCTTGCCATGCTGCTACGGCATTCCCCTGTACATAAAACAGTAAGGTCCTATCAATTTGCTGGTCATTGTAAACACAAGGATATACTTAGGCCTGCTTTACACTAGGAGTCAGGGCTGAAAAGACTGGGGCCAACTTTGAGCATTTTCTGCTTGTTGTTTGGCCCCAAGTTACTAATGAATGCTAAAACATTGATGTCACGATATTAATCATTGCTGGAGCATTGGCCCTAAGGGTTCCAAATTGGATTCCCAAATTCAATGGTAGCCATTTTTCAGCCTTGGGGCCAATTTCAACTTTTCCGCCAGTAGGAAAGCTTGATTTGGGTTGAACATCAGCCCTGACTCCTAGTGTAAAGCAGGCCTTAGTTGTCATATTGGAACCACCCTTGTGGATTCAAAGGCATCTTTTCTAGCTTCCCAAGGAGAAGCCATCCCTCAATCTGCATGACAGAAAAATTGTGCTCTTCTCACTTTGATCTCAGTAAACTTCCACAGACCAAAAGTTTTGTGAGTGATTCTTTTGCTGCATGTACATACACTACCAAATGATATCCATTTGGTATTCCTTACTACACCATGTTTGTGTATGTAACAGGTAGATCATTGCATATTCGTTCTGCTCTTTATGGCAGGTTCAAACAAAATTGCGAGAAATGATGGAATTATTGAGGTTATTTGAATGCAAGCTAAAGCTGAGAACAAGTAGCCTAAAGAATTGGGCAAGGTCTCCAATTATCACCTGTGAATTGGTTCTCAGTTCAAGCCAAAGCCAGAGCCAAAACTCACAAGGATGCTGTGAGTCTCTTAGCTGTGGGAAGAGCCAAAAAATAAATAAAAATCAAGCACTGTAAAGCAGGGTTTTTTTTTCATTTTTTCCAAGTAATGTGACGGGCTACCATCTGTTTGTGGTGGGCTGGCAAGGTGGCACATTTGTTTTTGGGCTATTGACTCCAATTGGCTATGAAATTTTCTTTTTGCTTTAGAAATGGCATTTTAAAAACTTTGTTTTCATAAGCAGGTAGTGAGAATGTAACAAGTGTTTGGTAGTCATGTGGCTACTACATTAGTCTTCACACTTTATCCAATGGGACTACTGAGTACCAGAATAAGAATGTGAGAAGAGACTTGATGCGAAAGCTTGTGGGGCCATCACATCATTCTTGTGAGCATCCGATGCATTATGCCAAACCAGAACCCACACAGGGGAAATATACCAGCAAACCAAGAAATATCTAAAGGTTCACCCAAGATTCCTCTTGCTCTTCTTCCATGCTGTCAATTAGGTCAGACTAGACAATTTCTTCCCACTCAAATCAGCTTGAGATTGCCCAGCTTCTGCTGAGACAAAGACCTTGATTGTTTCCAAGTGCAACTATATTGAAGTAGAATCTAGACTCTCACACTACCAAAATGAATGGTTTCGAACAGCCTAGCAAGTCCATCTAAATATTGGCCTTTACCGCTGTGGCCAACTATTTGGTCACAATGACTCTATTGAGCTGAGTTCATAATACAGCTGGATAGAGTTGCAGCTAGGTTCCTCCACATAAAACAATCCACATCACAATGAGTCAAAAAAAATTTCATTTTCTGACATAGCTTCACAAAATGATCAGCAAACTCCCGCATTCAGATGTGGAAGGACATTATCAACCTACATAATAATTGCATACATAACAAGACACAGACCAGGGAAAATATTAAAGTGGCCAAGGGTCTTGAATGTGACAGGTACAAAAGGACTGCCCCCATAATCATGACATCATCTTTTTCCAACCCGCATAACCTCCCCTTCCCTCCCCCACGGAACTCCCCTTCCATTCCCAGTTCCACCCCCCACAATAACCTTCCACTCCTCGTAGGTGCCATGTCACCATCCTATGTTTGTTACACCCCATGTTACCTATTTCGGTGTAACCCACCACCACCATCCGCCATCCCCATGAGACTTTTTTTTCATGCTTGCCCATCCACCATACCCGCCCACCTGCCCACCAGTCATCACTGCCAACCTTTTCACCTTAGGGCATCAACGTTGTCCTTCATCATGCACATGTTTTGTGCTTCGTTTAGCACAATACTCACAAGCTCTTTGTTATTTCTCTACATGCACATTGCTGAAGCCTTTTCACAACCATTGTCCTTCTTCTCAATCTCATCATTTAGAAATAACTATTGCAAGTGGTTTTACAACATGCGATTCACCTTCAGGTACGTGCATTGCCTAATTTAGAGGGCATTCCCTCTACTTTAGTTGCAAAAATTGCAAATAAGATTGTTAGTCCTTAATAAGCTTGGTTGTAGAAATTGCAGACCTAAGATTGCTTTTGACCTTCAAGTTCCAAAGTTTCCAAGCACCTCATGTTTGATGCATCGTGTGTTTACACATGGAGATGTTTCCTTCTTCTTCATTATTACTTCTATTTGGTTGTAGGTTCCAAAGTTGCCAAGTGCCTCCATCTCCCAAGGCATTGTTATAGCTATACCACTTTCTCGATCTTGCGTTTTTCCATGTTTCTCTCGTGTGATATTCTTAAATCATTTTCCATCATACTCAACTTCTACTTTAGACCGGGTCCTTGCAATTGAAAAAATACGCAACATTGTTATGCACCAACCAATGTAACATTATTTTTTGGTTGCTATTTCCTTTCCAAAACAAATTGTTGATCATTCTTGTAACATGGCATGTTGGTGAAACCATATAAGTGTGTTCAAGCCATGTAACTTGACCATGTCCTTGTAAAATATTCCCCCTTTCATTGTACCTCAAAGTAACATGTAACATGATTGTTTTTGTTGTAACTTGTCCCACTTATTTACCTTGTAACAATGATAATCTCAATTTCATGTAACAACTGACCAAAGGTATTGTGTTGCCTTTGCAAAATCAGTTGAACCAATTTTCAAATAACCTACAAGACATTTGGACTAGGTATTCATTCCATGGAACCTTAAGCTCCCTTTGTAACATGCTTACAAATTGTTTGTGCCACTTTGCGTCAACCCTATCCTAATTGTAAAATTTGTCTTGCAATATGAAATTTCCTCCCATGTCAATCTCATTGTTGTTCATTTCCATGTCCTTTTAAAAGATGCCCTCTTGCATTGTACTTCAATTAGGTATATGATACGTAACATGGTTGTTCTTGTTGTAATGGTAATTTCAATTTCATGTGACATCTATCAAAAGGTATTTGTGTTGTGCTTGCAAAATTAATTGAATTAGATTTCAAGTAACCTACAAGACATTGTAACAAGGTATTCATTCCATGGAGCAATCAATAACTTGATTGCTTGTGTCATAATTGGTCCCACTTACCTTGGTATGTTAATCTAAATTTATCATAACAACTAACAAAATTTGGGTTGCCCTATTTATCAATTGAACCAAATTTCAAATAACCTACAAATTTTTTGAACCAAATATACATTCCATGGAACGATCAACTAATTTGATTACTTGTGCCATAACTAATCCCATTTACCTAGGTATGTTAATTTGAATTTGTCATAACAACCAAAAATATATATTTGGGTTGCCCTTGAAAATCAATTGAACCAAATTTCAAATAACCTATAAGATATTTGAACCAAATACTCATTCTATGGATCCTTAGGCTTCCCATGTAACATGCCTACAATATGTTCATGCATGTTTGTGTCAACCGTATCATAGATGTAACATGTGTCTTGCAACATGAAATTTCCTCCCATGTCAATCCCATTGTTGTTCATTTCCATGTACATATTGTACATCATTAGTTATTTGATGTAACAATTGATTAGTTGTGTTGTAGTTCTAATTTCACTTACCTTGATACGATAATTTCAATTTCATGTAACATGTGAATTGTTGTTATAAAATGAAAGGGGCAAGAAGAAAGATATGATATGGAAAAGTTACAAGTGAAATAAGTGGTTACATTACAAATACTTTAAATTATGGAAACGTGTGCATGGATCAACATAAGGAAACTTTGGAAGCAATGATGGGGTGTGTTTAGCAGCCACCACCAAGTCCTTCAACTACATAGACATTTATTGGTGGAATGAATATCGTGTAACCCCACAACATGGACTAGATGGGACATGCATTTAAAAAAAGGTTTATGTGGCATATATTCCATGGGATAGAGTTCATGATTTCCTAGATGGGGAAGAAACCAAAGGGGATGTTCAATGGAATAATTACTCTACAAGCATGTGGTAAATGAACTCATACTTAGTTGTCCATAACATGTCAATTATAGGTAAAAACATTAATTGATCATCATTACCTTTATTCACCTATAAGTTATGTGTTCAATAATACATTTTTTATAAAATAGGTATATAAATTTTTTGGAACATATCATAAAATACAAACATATTCAATTAAACATTATGTAGATGTTAACATTTTATTGAACTATGCATGCATGTGGTTAGACTAATTTGACATGTTATACTATGTTATAAGGTTACACATTTAGGGAGATGATTGATCCACCAATGTGTGCCATGGCATTCAATTCTTTTGTTGGTATCACTATGAATATGGACCAACAGATTCCTTTGAAGCCATGCAAACTCTCCAACCCAATATGTGTTCCATGAAAACCAAAAAGAATAATAAAAGCAATGATACTACTAGCCAAGGGCATATTAGGGTCCCCAAACTTCCATGAAGGAACAAAGGGATTCCCATAAAAAATGTTGTTGTTGTTCATTAATTATAAAAAGGTTTTATCTTTGCCCAACAATTGTTGAAATGTGTTATGCCACATTTGAACACATCAACAAATTGGGTCTTATTGTCCATGGTAATGTGAAATGTAGTTACAAGTCAACATTTTTTGCCCATGTATTAGAAGAAACCAAAACCTTTGTTTTTTAAAACCTACGACTAGGCCTCTCTATATATCAAGTTATGAACAAGCACAATTATTGAGTTAAAGAGATCATGGAAAACAATAAAAACCTATCAAGGGATTTATTTCTATGTGAACAAGACATCTGTAACATGGCATGAAAGCTTGCAAAAAAAACTTATGAAAAACATGAAAATGGTGGAAAGAGTGTTCAAATGTGGGTGTCTAAAAACAAGGATAAAGTTTTCTTCTACCAAGAGTCTGGGGTTGAAGTTGAAGGAACCTTGTAAAGTTGTAACATGTTTTTCACAATTGCCATACAAATTGAATGGCATAAAAAAATGATGTTACATCATGGGCATGAAAGTGGTGTGTCTATTGATGCTACATTTGGAACAAATGATAAGAAGGTAACTTCATTTCTCTTTGCTTTAGGGATAGGCAGCCTTAGTAACATGTATAAAGATGAATATCTTAAAATTCAATGTGAGTACATGTTACATGTCCATTGTTGTGGTCTAAATCTTTCATGGCAAATATAACATGTTTTCTTTTAAGAATGTCACTTTCTAATTTGTATTTGCTAACATTGTAATAACCTACAATATGTGTTTGTAGTTTTTCATGTAATATGTTACAAGTTTTGTGGGTCAATTGTCATTTTGTTCTTGATCCAATAGTAACACTATATTTTATGTAACATGTTATATTTAAAGTGTGTTCTTGTATCCACAATTTCCATTAGATACGATGATGGTTTTTAATGAATGGCATAATGGTGTGTCTGTTGCCTACATTATCGCTTCAAGTTACAAGATGCTTGATTTGTCCCTTTGGATGGATGCATTGAACAAGAGCTTGTTGATAATTAATGTAGATTGACACCCCAATGCCTTCATTGTTGATGATGCTTGAATAGAAATAAATAGTTTAAGGTACAAGATGTCATGACCTCTTCTATTTTGTTGCATTGATGGTTTTTTTATTACAAGGAATTTTTTTGAAAACATGTCATAATAAACTACTTAACTATACATGAATGGCATATTGTAGTTCTTTAGACATATTGAGTAAATGTCATATACCTATAAATATTCCATGGAAAGTAGGGTTCAATGCATGAAATCAAAGCTTTTAGCATGTGAAGTTTGTGGGTTATGACCTAAACTAACTTCCGAACATGTGGCATTGATTCACAAATTACACTCTTAATATTCATTGTATGTAACAAAAGCTTCTTACACATGTATGGGCTTATGTTTATTCTATGTAACCAATTACATTGCATGTGACTACGGAGGTGTGGCCTCAAACAAAGATATTCTTGTGCTTATGGCATGTTCAAAGAGCTTGGTTGAAACAAGCATGCATTAAAATTAAGGATACTTCTATTCATGCAAATGCACTCAAGGTGTTGGCACATATAATGTACAACATTGATTGCCCAAATGATCAGAAATTGGATTCATGGGCGAAGGTTGAATTGGCAAGTCTAATGAATGAAATGCCTATTGTAGATTCTTTTTGGAGTTATATAGAATTTGGGTGGCTGCAAAAAAATGAGATGTGGGTGGTGGGTAACTATAACCTACCTTATGCAAGGCAAGATACCAATGTAGCCATTGAGAACTACCATGCAAATTTGAAAGCCACCCTTCATTCCTCCAAGGGTAGATTCCATGGGAGATGTGTGGATTGGGCAATACATTGATTAGTTGGTAATGTTTTGCTTTATTATTGGTATCATTCCTTGTGAAAAACCATGGATTTGTCATTAATAGAATTTTTTTTTTGTCATTAATGTACTCTTGAAGGTGAAGATGATTCCTAATTTTTGTGTCATGTTACCCACCATGAATTGTGGGGCGGCATTAGTTACACCTAGGAAATGACCACATAAAAAGTATTGGGTCCATAACCTAGAACTCAAATGGGCATCTTGTGATTGCCCATATGCACAACATGGGAACATTTGTAAGGACCAAGTGAAAGTGCTTCAACTTCTTCATCTTAAACTTGCAAAAGGTATAACAACATGTTACTATGGTGCTTTGAAAGGGACAGTCCATGGAGGTTGCCAAAATCTATTAAGTCCTACTACAATAAGTAGCTCACCAAATAATGCACAATACATCCCACCAGCCTCAAGGACACTATAAGCAACACCCAATGTGGACTCAGAGGATGAAATTTGTCACCTTCAAATTGAGTTGGTGGAGGAAGCACAAGATAACCAGCTATTGTTGGAACATTTGCTTGCTTCATTACAAACTATTAGTGGCGAACAAAAAACACTTCAATTAGAAATTCAAAATTGAGTGTTACATCCTTCTCATAAGGTGTTAGCATTTAAATACAACCTAAGCAATAATGGTTAGAACTTGAAATGTTGCAAAGATTTTTTAAGAAAGGAGTACTAAGCATGTGAAAAATGGGTTATGGAAATGGGGATTGTTATTTGGTGAGCGTGTGAATGTGAACATGAGAAGGTGAGTAGGATTGAATTTTTTTGGAATATAATGTTGACACATGGCACATAATATTTTGTGACATGGAGAAATATTTTTCCACATGTACATGGATGAAAAATAAAAATGAATGAACAATATTAATAGATGAAAAAAAAATGAAAGGATAAAATGGATGAAAAATGAAAACAAATGAACAAAAAAAAGGATGAAGGAAACTTGTTCATAACTAATAATTATGTGTCAATCCAAACTTTACATGTTCACAACCAAGAGGTATGTGTCAATTGAAACACCACTTGTTCATCTTTAAGAAGTACGTGTCAATCAAAACACTACCTCTTCATTTTCAAGAGCTATGTTCCCATTAGGAAATGAAACAATATGAGGTCACACATTCTCTACACCATTTCAACTTGTTTTTATTCGAATTTAGTCTTTCAAACCTCTTATGTTTAGGTTCATTCTTGTTGCTTGAAAAATCAAACTGCATTTTATGGTTACCACTCATTTGCAATTACCAAAGATTTATTTTACAATGGCAAAAGGAAAATTTATAGCAATGGTCACACCAAACACCTTGGAAACTATGATTGAATACACTTTAGGTTGACCTAGGTGGGTAGGTCGTACTATGTACCTACCTACCTAGGTATATAAGTAGGTTGGGGAGGTTGATAGTTTAAAATTATGTATTATTTTATTTTATTTTATTGAGTTAAGCCATTTGATTGACTCATCCCATGCACACAACTTTCTTAATGTGAAATTTGATGACTACACTCCTTGTTCATATAGTGTTCAAAATAGGAATGAAGAACAAACAATATGGGATAAGTTTTGAAATTACAACTTTTTCACAAAATAAATTGCAATTCCAAAACTTTCCTCATGCCTTTTGTTCTTAGTTTTTATATTTATAAACAATTCAAGTACATAGCTCATTAGGTAATTAGATAACCATTTGATTAACAATGATTAAATTTAACATATATTTAAAATATAAACTATACAATATAAATATTAAGTATTCATTATCAACTATTTAATTAAATAATAAAAGTTTAATATGTAACTAACTATCTATTTAAATTTTCACAAGTTGTTAATACATAACTCAAAGATAAATAAATAAAAATTAATTCAGATATAAAGTTTATAAATTACATATTGTGAATAATTATGTTCACTTAAAAAATAATTATGCATATACTATAATTAATTCATATCTGAAGTAATTACAATGATTTAAAAGTAATGTAACATTAATTACAGTAATTAATTTCTTTTATTGTAAGAATATAAAATGTAAAATGTAAAAATCTATGTTTTAAAACGAATTATTTAGTGTAACTTATAAGTAATAAATATAATCATTTATAATTACTTATTAAAGTGAATCATTATAAATAACACTAGTGAAAAGATCCTTAAAACTCAATAATAATAATAAATTGAAATATTAATTTTAGATTCCAAAAAAGCAATTCAGAATTCAAATATCATTTTTTAGATGAAATAATTCTTTTAATTTAAATTTTAAAAATTCAGAATTGAAATGTCAATTTTTAGATTCAAAGTTGAAATGTCCATTTTTCAATTTAAGAAAATCTGAATTGAAATATTAATTGTTAGAATTGAAAATAATAATTTAGAATTCAAATATCAAAATTTAGATCAAATAAGCTTTTTGAGTTTAAATAATTTTTTTTAAAAATTCAAATAATCTTTTAAAGAATTGAACTAGCAAATTTCAGATTCAAATATCAAATTTCAAATTCAAATAGTTTTTTTTCAAATTCAAGTAAATAAACAAATAATTCAAATAACTATATATATAATATGAATTCCAGTAGCAATTTTCAAAATTGAAACATCGATTCTAATGTTTAAATCTAATTTTCATAATTTGAATTATAAATTTATACTCAAACAAATATTTTTGAATAAAACTAATAATTTTAAGTATTCTTATTTAAAACTTCAAATTCAAATATTTATTTTTAGATTCAAATAAACTTTTTAGAATTGGAATGACAATTTTTAGACTCAGATAATGATTTTTAATTAAACAGAAAAATTAGAATGCAAATAAAAAATTCAAATTCACATAAATGTTTCTTAAATTTAAAATTTAAATTCAAATACATATACATTTCATAACTGAAATATTAATTTTCAGATTTGAATAATGAATTTCAGAGTTCAAATATTAGTTTAAAAATTCATTATATGAACAATATACATGCATACACATAATTAATATACACACAAATATATATTTATGATATATGTAATATATTGTAAATATAATTTTAATACAAACATAAAAATACATCCCTATGTCACTGTAAAATACATTTTGGATGTAACTAATTTGGTGACTATTGTGACTAATGGGACATATCGATATATTCATGGATGAAAATAAACCTGCCATCCAACTTATACGATGAAGTTTCCAATAATTGCATCGTAGTTGTAAGAGTGACCAAAATAGTTGAAATTTTATTTTATAGTTGTAAATACTCTTAAACTTAATCACAAATGATTACAAGTCACATATAGTTGCAAACGAAGTGGTTACATTTTGGCTGATTTCTACTATTGAACTAAGGTCGCCAAATGGGTTGACCCCATCAAGTGCCAATCCCAACCTAACATTGCGTGCATCGCCACCAAATTATGGCCATTTTTCATTGATATGTTTCCAAGCAACAAAATCTACCACGCTCTTCACAATGCCATCTGAACTAGCACCAGCCTTGTGCCATTGCAAGAGTTCAACCGCTGATTTACATTTACACATCCTCATTAATCTTGGAATTAAAGGAAAATGACGCAACACTTTTCGTGGGACTGTAGTTGACCCATCAACAAACCTATTAGTTTGGCATTTAGGACAACATCAACATGTTCATATATGTTTCGAAAGAGCACACAACCATTCTTACAAACATGTATAGAAGTGTATGTCAAACCAAGAGATTTTATTATCTTGTAAGCCTCATAACTTGTGGTTGGTAGCTTGTTATTTTTTAGCAATAACATGTTTTGTAACAATGAAAATAATTCGTCCATGAATGTATTTGTATTACCATGCATTGTGCTTAGATTTAATAACAACAACATGGTTAACAACATGTTACATGAAGACCTTTCATAAAGCAGGGTTGCTACTTTTGCAAACAACACCTCCATGAGAATCTTTATGTCTATTTCATTTTGTTGTACCCCACCATGGTCTACATCATTTTGTTGGGCATCCCCATGGGCACCTTCTGTTCCCAATGGTTGACCAACTTCACATGGGCTTGTATTCTCATAACACACTTGTTGTAATCCATTGGCCTTAGCAAATGCTTCAGTCACTAATCTTTGAATTTGGACTTGTACATCAAGTGTTGGTGGATCAACAAGCACATGTCCTATGTTGTGGCCTTTTAATGGCAATGCTTCACCATCCACATATTGCCTTCCAATATTGTCTAGTACTGAACTATAATTGGTACATGTTGATTATATGAACAATATAAATACCAAATGTAAGTTTTGTTTTCACAAATGCAATGCACATAGATTCTCCAACAAAATTTCACAATTAAATTATTAATGCAACTTGGTCCATATGTCCCATTTAACTTATTGCATTTTATCACTAACCCAATTTGAGATTATAATTTAACTATTTAACACGGTTTCATATAATTTGGCTATGTTATTACTAGCCTAACCCAAATGAAATGTGTAGCAAAATGTCATGAACTCCTAATTAACAACCAAGACAATTCCTAGATATTATAAATTTCAATCATGGCAAAAAAAATTATAACACTTCATGTGCATTCATTTTTATAAGGAGAATCGCCTACCACCATGGGCCATTGAAAATAAGGATCATGACTAAAATATCGCAATTTTTTTTTTATTATGTGGCAATTATATCGTTTTGCACCATAACAACAAGTGCATGGGTGCTTATAGTTCATTAAACCTTGTTTTGTTGCTTCACGCTCTTCAACTTCACATAGAAGTTGGGGATCATCAACTTCAAACATTTGTGTGGTAGCCTTAGTAATTGTACTATTTGTAATTTTCAATAGTCCAAGTATGCACAGATAGAGTTCAATGAATAAGAGATTAATGAGAGGAACAACAACACTACATATGTTTGACCAATCTATATTACACTTACTGCCAACTCTTCTGCAATAGAATTTAATCAAGAAAGAAAGTTAGGATCTTCATACATTCATCATTTAAATTACTAGTGTACTTGGAATTAATTAAGTTGATAAGTAGTGAAAACAATGAACTATAGTCTATGAAGTTATTTCATGGCCATTATTTAGATGCATAATACCTTGGAATATTTGTGGCTTAAAGTCACATCACACAAATCTTGGAATAGCTATAGAAGGTGATTAATTGAATTCAACAATCTTAAAATTCATGAAGTGAAACCAATTGCCTCAATCAATCAATCCTAATGAATTAATCATACATGTATTTTTTGTTGGTTAATCACTTTCAACTATCTATGGCATAGAAGTGGACTAGTGTTTATATCCAAGTTCCAATAATGCAACATAATGTACAAGTTATTGTGTACACATGATATGCATTTAAACAATGAAACATAATACACTACCTATATACATAATGTTATTAAATAATGCAAGAATTTTATAAGGCATGCCATTGGTCCATCTAGAATATGACAAATTATCATGCCACTTAACAAGATATATGATTCAGCTAAATCATATTGGCTCAACATACTTGGGTGGACACATATTGCATTTTGTATCTAGGGCTTACGTGGCAAAAAAGACTAGCTAGTTCAAATTTGAAGAACAATTCACAAATGGGGTTATGGCTCAATTGATGCAAACAGGTTAATAGTTCTAATAGTTGTTTCTGGGGAGAGGTTTTTGCTTTCAAGTGCCCCATGAATGCGAGCTTGCATTATTCAAAGCTCATAAATGTTATATAAGGTTAAGTTTTACATTTTCCATTCATTTTTTGAACTACATGGCAGAGTTGAAATTTTCTTACAAGAGCAAATCATACAATACATGAAACAATAATGTGATTTGGGAGAAGGGGTGTTATGTACCAGGTGTAGTAGCAACTGCAAATTGAGTAAAGCTAGAATTGGCGTTAAGATGGAAACCTTACAACACAATGAGGAATCAAGAAAAGATTATGAAGATGTGAGGCGACGCATTATGGTTGAAAACCATCAAATTTTTTGCAACATTTTTAGCCCAAATTGGTGCACAACTTCTTTTCCTCTCCATTTCCTCATGGATTTGCTCTAACAATTCTTCTAGACAATGGTTTCTTGTCAACTAACTATGTGGTCCATAAATTACAAAATAGCCAAACAACACCTTTTAGACAAGTCTCGTTCGTGGTAATTGGAGAGCCTATGTCATTCATACTTGGGCATGAGCTTTGTGTCATTTAGGGGTTGATGGACTTCCTCACAAACTTCCAACCTTTTTTTTCCTATTTATTTTAAGTAGCATATTCAACTAAAATCAATCATATTGCATGGAAAAAATGCCATGTAAGTAGCACCTCCACTACTAGGAAAGTGGGGTGTAGTTCACTAGACTATTTAATTGTGGAACCATAAAAGTGAATTAGTTCACTATAATTTCAGTGCTTTTACCTTCATTGGTGAAAATGGTTCACTATATGGTGTACATGTTTATTAAGGGTGAAGTTTGTTTACTAGGTTTGTTTCTTTAACGTTAGATTGTTTATCACATTTCAAACCCAAAACTT
>Ga0209208_10002238_pt1 | contig 27685 bp, 22 predicted proteins | sample S1TSphfallax_3_FD_187694 | JGI IMG/M metagenome (GOLD analysis project Ga0209208, IMG submission 187694) | Host-associated microbial communities from peat moss isolated from Minnesota, USA - S1T2_Fd - Sphagnum fallax MG (SPAdes) (version 2) | ecosystem: Host-associated > Plants > Peat moss >...
GGGGGGGGGGGGGGGGGGGGGGGGGGGGGGGGGGGAAGCTGAGGGCGGTCAGACTGACCAGCAAAGCGTGAACTGACATAATACCTTCCATAGTAAAATCTTGGTACCACTCACGAGTAACGACTTTCATGAGTTAATCTGTCTACATTAGCAAAGTACGCAGCACGAGTATCCTCTGTTTGGTCATAAAGGGGCTGAGAATTCTAAAGCATAGCTAAAATAATACATAAACGTCTGGGTTATCACTTGTTGGAGGGAGCTTTAAGTTATAATTTTTTGAACAATTTTTTTTTTTTTTTTCCTCTAAAATTTGAATCAGTTTTCTTGGGCAAATGACTTGGTTAGCATGTAATTAATTGTCAATTCTCCTCGTACATTGTTTGGTGGATAATAATGTTTAGATTAGTGTTGGGTGGTTCCAATTGGTACCTTCTGCTCTCAAACTGATTCTCAGAAGCAAAATTCATTTGCCGATATAATCAAACGATATAATCAGTTTAAGAATTGGACCGACGATTTTCAATTGGTTGAAAATCACATCTAATGAGAACTTGATATCATTAAATTTTATTTTTTGGAGAATTGAATCAATTTTATGAGAGAACCAGAACCCAGTTCTCTGGTTAGATTAGTGTTAGTAGTTAGTAGGTATATTATGTTCATTTAGGGTTTAGGTTAATAGTTAGATTACATTAGTTTGTAAGCAACGGTGCCCATTATATAAAAACCCTTAAGGGGTTTAGTAATCAAGTTTTTGCTCTTTGCATAATTAATAAAGAGTGAAGATAAGGTAGCTTCTTTATCCAATTTATTATCATCATAAAAATATATATGTTACAGTTTTTATAATTAATTTCAATTAGTGGGAAGCTTAAATAAATTTTTAAAATCTCTTAGATTCACAAGCAAATTTATTCTTTTTAATGAAGTATTACAATTTCAAAAAGTAATTGTTTTTTTGTTATAGCAAGCAAATTGCTATTAAGATGATTTCACGATAGTTTCTTCCGTTGACATGGCATATCTCTCAAATCATTCTTAATGTCTTCTTCCTTATTGTGTTTGTTTGTGTTCTTAATCAATTTAGTGACCATTAGTTATTAAGTGATGTTTTAAATTATGTCATCTTCATTTGTTTGAAATTGAGAAAAAGGGGTTTGTTATTTTTTTTGAGTTTGATTTTTTGATTTTTAAGATAGGAAAAGAGGCTTATAATTTTTATTTTTATTTTTTGAAAAATATGAGAAAAAAAATACTCATAACATGTTTTTTATGTTGGATTCTAGGATCAAAAAATTATAATTAATTTTTTTATTTATTGGTCTTGAACAAGGCAAGGCCATTGCTGAAGAATGTGATTAAAAAACCTTGTATCCTATGTTAAAATGTCAACATCATTTGCACCTTGTTTGAAAATGTCACTATTGATCAAGGTGTTGATGAAGATTACAATTTGGACATTTTTGAGATGAAAATAAGCACAAATGAACTTAGCAAAAGAGTCTATTAACAAGGAATTTCTCAGTTTTAGGAGGTTTCAAGTGGATGTGAAAGAATCAAATGTGTTGTTTGATAGTGAGAAAAACATGAATCTATGTTTCATACAATTGGATTATTTACTTGTAAGATTTTAGGCATTATTGGTTCACAAATTGAAACTCAACTTTTTCTTTTCTTGACAAGAATATAACTAATTTTAGGAGATTGCAAACATCTTTTAAAATTTAAATAAATTAATTTGTGTGAAGAAAAATTGACCTAATGACCTTACGATTGGTAATAAACCTTTTTTCCAATTTAATGGAACTAATTGAAGCTGATGCAAAATTTAAAAAGGAGTTAGAGAAATTTGAAAAAACATTTGAAAGGGATGAGATCTTAAAAAAATATAGTTCATTTTTAAAAAAAATTGTATCATTTTAATCACTCTTTAGACAAGTTTGTTTCAGTTTTCAATATTTTTAACTTTATAAAAATGAATTTAAATTTCAGATCCAGATTGTGAAAACCAGCTATGAAAACTGATTATTATCACATTTGTGAGGATTTTCTTATTTAAGAACTGGCTTGATTAATTTTTAAAAAAATTGATACCCTTGTCGGTTATCATAAATCTAAAATAATCTTTTTGAAGAATTGAGTTGGTTTTTTCAAATGTTAGGAAAAACCAAAACTGACAATTCTCATAAAACAAAAAAAAATTGCCCAGCATTGGTTTAGACATTGAAAGAGGGGTTGGGAGAATGAAAGAAAAGTCCAAAAGGAAGTCATTTTACAGATATCTCTAATGGATGAAACAAAAGTCAGTTAAGCTAAGGTTTTTGAAATTTTTTTTTACCCTTGCATAATAATAAATCCATCCTGTTAAATAAAATTTTCTACATCTTGAAAAATAAAATGATCTAAAATCTGGGAGCAGATAGGGGGTTTTTCTTCTCTTGCAATTTTTTGATGTAGCCGAAATGGTGATCATCCATAAGATGATTTAGCCACATTCGGTGATAAGAAAACATGAAAGTAAAAAACAATATAGCATCCTTCTATAGTTCTATATTTTTGGCTACTTGATGCAATTTAGCATAGAATTTTGCGATCTTTTGAATTTTTGAAATAGAAATTGTGGAATTTGGCGACTGAAAAACTTTAAAAAAAACACCAAATTTTCATCAATTTCAAAAACAATTAGCCCAAAATAAAAACCCTGAGATTCTGGATGCTATAAAATAGAATGATCTAACCTTTAAATAAATTATCTATCTTGTGAGTTAATTGATCATCCTGTAATACATTGTCTATCATGTGAATACATTATCTATCCTTAAAAATAAATTAATATCCAGGTCCTGTAAAGGGCATTATCTATTTTGTAAAGAATGTTTTCACTAGTTATGAGTTGGGTTATGAGTTGGGACTCACAGTTAATGGATGAACTGAAACCAAGTTCACCTTAGGTTTCTTCTATCCCTGGGTAATGAATCCACCCCTGTAAAATAAGTTTGCCTAAATCCTGTAAAAATTATGTATCCATCCTATAATAAAAGATTATTATTTCGAAGCTGGAAAGAAATTCATTCATCACTGGGGAAAATTGTACAACTTTTGTGGACTCTAAACCCTAAATCCTTTGCAGCACCTAGAGTCAAACCTAGCTAGGGTTTAGGGTTTAGGGTCCTTTGTGTGGGCATTGTGTAAAAGGGGTCATTGTTTGAAACCCTGAGAGTGAAAACCTGCAATGTTCAAAAATTTCTAGTATTGCTGGACTTTTGGAGAAGTCTGACCTGAGTTTGACCCATCAAGTTTTGGAATCTTGGGGCTTGGCGTCTGCCAAATGTTATCTGTTTGCCCCACCCCCTCTACGTCCCCCGCCAACAAACGAGCACCGTCCGGCGCCCTTTCGGGGCCTGACTTTGCAGCCCCTGCGGAGAACCACACCACCCGTGTGGTTCTGTTTCTGCCCCGTAGGGTGGACTTTTTTCGAATGTACAAGTTATTGAAATAGAAAAGAAAACCGACTTCTCTCAGCACATGTATCTACTTAAGGTGGGCGCATTCACACCTAATGTTAAGTCAGTGGTTAAGTGAAAATCTTAGGTGGCATGTGAGGTGGCACCAAATGTTAAATGGGTGATTGTTTAACAACATTAAATGAATGTTTAACTTAATATAAAATCTTCGTGGTAAATAGGGTTTTATAGAGACATAATACTAGAGTCCTTAACTCCAAGTGTGAATGGACCTTTAACCGCATAAAGAAACACGGGTATTTCAAGCAGAAGTAATAAGATGTTGAGAACATTGTTACATTCTTTATCTGAGTTAAAAAGATCATGTTGAACCATGCTGCATGGTCTTTTATGCAGAGCCATGCATGTGCAAGAGGACAAGAAAACCCTAAAAACATGTGCAAGAAGACAAGAAAAACAAGCACTGGACCGACAGAGCTAGATCTCTGAACTTCTCGAGCATCTCTTTCTTAAATCTCTAATTCAAACATGGGTGATTTTTAAAATGAATAAATTTGGTGGCTATTTATAGCACTATAACTTTATTACCAAGTTATGTACTAAAAGTGAACTTTCTCAAAGTGTTTTTTTCTTTTCAATTTTTTGATGTACAACTACAGGTCACTACTTTAGACGAGGGGTCCAAGGTCCAGGGTTTAGAATCCCTTTGTATGAAAATCATAAATGGGACCCATGGCCTTTTAGGGGAGGGTCCAAGACGAAAATGTGGTAAATCTAGGCTCAACCTACATGGTACCATTTTGGATGGCAAATGAATTGATTCCAACAGAAAGCTCATTATTTGAAGAACCATGATGCAAGCCAGGGTTCAAGGCAGGGTCCAACTCAAGGATTCAAATGAGTCCTAATTGGTTCCTAAGAAACCGGGATCTTGGACCGCATCTAAAGTGGGCCTAAGTCACGACCAGTGTTGTGTGGGTTTAGGGTTTAGGGTCTTGGCTATTTATTGGAACCTTTATGGAAATTGGAAAACCAATTCTTGAAATATGGTGAATTTGGGCCATTTTTTCATGAAAAATCCTTTTGTGTGAGTCCAAATTATACTTTTCAGGTTAAAAACAATGAAGTTTCACCCCCAAAAACTAAAGATGATTCCTTCACAATATCCATTTGTTTATTTATCAATATCTGGAGAACTTGCACAATGGATGAAAATATGAACAACTTTGTCCAATTTCCTTAAAAAAGGCATCCAATGAGAAAGTTGCATCAAAGACAAAAATCCAAGGAATTTTTAACCACAAGTCCAAGGAAGGCATCTGAAAAAATTACAAAGTGGATGAAATTTTGGGAGCTTGGCTTACTCCCAAGCAAGACATTTGACAAAGTTCCATACCTATAATAGAGAAATTTGTAAAACCCTGTGTTTGCCTGAAACATAGACTAAAACTCCTTTTAGCACCAAAGTTGATGCTAGAAGGAGTTTCATGCTGACATTTTAATTTGCCCTAGTGCTAAAACCTTCACTATTGGTTATCCCTATGTTGTGTGCCTTCATTATTGTTTAATGTTGTGTCCATTTTATGTTTTTTTTTGGCTTCACCTTTGAATGTTATGAACTTCATCCTAGGTATTTATTTATATTTATTTTTATCAATTTCACCGCTTTTTCAGATAACTTTCGGTCGGGGATGAACTAGGGATAAAGAATGAAATTAAGGTTCAAAGACAAGATGACTTTAAAGAATAGTCCAATATGTTGCACATGTTTCGTACATGCCTTTTCCAGTATTTTATGAAAATCTATTATTTGAATTTATCTAAAGTTTATGGCTTCAAACTATTCATAATTAGGGCCACTTTAGATGAGAGTCTAAGGTCCAAGGTCCAATGAAATAGAGCAATCCTATTGGTTGAGAGTCATACATTGGACCCACGACCTTTAGATGAGGGTCCAAGACCAAAAAGTGGCAAAGTGAGGCTAAACCTACATGACACCATTTTGGAGGAAAAAATCAATTGGTTCAGACCCAAAAAAAAAGAGAGCTTATTATTTGAAGAACCAAGTTGCAAGTTAAGGTCCCAGGCAGGGTCCTACTCAAGGATTTAATTTGCTTCAAATGAGTCCAAATTTGTGACATCCTAGAAGCTATAGTTTAAATCTGGCAAATTTTATAATAAAAAATCTTCTAAATATGGCAATTTTATACCATTTTTTCCAAAAAGATCTTTGAAAGATTGACAATTCCTTTTCTTGATTGCCACATGATGAAAATTCTCCCAAAAAACAAAACTTTGCTCTTTTACCATTATATTTACCTCTTTTTCACATACCCTTCAAAAAATTCTTTTTTCACATGTGAAACCAAATGATTATAAAAATTAAAAGTTAAAGAATTAGAATTTAGTTAATTAATATTAAATTTTACATTAAAAGATCAATAATTAAAAGTTTTGAATGATCATAATTTTTTTAAATATAGAATGTTTATCAAAGTAAAATCTAAATATGAATTTAAATTATAATTTTTCTGAAATCTCACTATATAACCTTGGATTAATCTAGAGCTTTTTTTTTCCTCGGTCACAAGGTTCTAGTTATTGCATTTTCATGGTATTACATATTACTTTCCATCATCCAACAGACTTTTTTTTTGTTTTTAATTCATTTTTTACAAACATTGGATTTTCAAATTTGTGAAATTGGTGGAATTTTTTTGAACTCTTGGCTGGATTGCAAATTGTTTATTTTGCAAATGGAAACACAATGAGATCAACATTTTATTGAGTTTGAAAATCTGGATATTGAAACAAACGTGAGATACATTTAGCAACCAAAGGAATAATGACAAAACATAAATAACTGATGCTTAGTCTGGACTAGCTAGCCAAAGCATATAATATTTTGGAGATATCTATTCTGGGACTCTCACAAACTTGATTTTATTTTTTCGGTGATGGGCCAATCAAAGATGCCCATCTCATAAAAGAGAAAACAGAACTTCAGGGGGTTCTCAAAACTAATTAATATGAGTTACAATATACTCCCATGTTATAGTACCTCAGCAAAGTCTTTTTATCACTTTACATTACACTTCACAACCAAGGCTTACAAATAAATCATTTCTGATCACATGTGTCACAAGGTGACAAGTTTTGAAAATGTGTGTGACAAAGTATTTGAAAAAAATTGTAGTATTCAAACATTGAATGACCATGTATTACCTTGGATTTGGATGATTTACAATAATCATGGTTTGGACATGGTTTAGTAGTTGAGGCGGGGTTGGCATGGGTAGTTGAATCTCATAACCTAATTTAAAGTTTTCCCAAAAGAATTGAATTTGTGATCCCAGAATGGACTCATCACCCATTCTAATTAAAGGTTTGTCGAAAAGGACCCAAGTTGTCAGCTTCATGGGCTTATTGCATGGATTCTTGGTTGCTTACAAAGTGGAGAGTCTGACATTTTTCCCTCCACAAAATGGGGAGGTTGGTCATCTCCGTCATGTAGGTCGTTCTTTGAGGGTGGAACACAATTGGTCTTAATTCTTGAAATACCATAGCCTACCACATCAACAAAAATATATTTCATTTTATTTATTTATAATAGTATTATTTCATCATCCACAACAGTCTTAAGTGTGATATTGTCATATGAGTAGTGAAATTATTCCAATCATAGCCTATGATAATTATGATAATTCTCAATACCTTTAGCTTGATATTTTTCACAAAAAAATTGTTTCAATAGAGTTATCCATAAAATTTCACGATTATGGGGCGAGAGCGGCTAGTTTCGGCGTAATAGGGCATCAAACCTAGAACTGGGAATGAAAATTGTACAAAGCAAAATAACTGGGACCCAAACTAGCTTTCCCAACAGTTTCATCATGGCTTTCCTTTTTCCTGAGCGCCGACACTGCTCCTACCTGTACAACAACTATAATTACTCTCCAACTTTCTGCATCAAATGCTCAGTTTAGACATTTCATACTGAGATTTAGTAAAATTTCATTACTTTGCACTGAGAGAGGGGATAGGGGGTGAAAACAGGCCCAAAGCCAGGGTGAAGAGCTGATGACTTCATTGGCAACTCAAATATATAAAGGGTGATTTGATGATCAAGCTGACCCAAGAGTAATGGGCCCAGTTGTTTGACCTATGGACTTCGGGCTGAAAACATTTGTACCATGAAAATGAAGGTTGTCAATAGCCTGAGTATCTCAGCCCATGATGTAGGCCATTTTAAGTCACAATGTTTGACCCTTAGGTATATGACTTGTACCTATACACACATACCCACTTGGTTTTTCCACAACCAGCTGACCCAATCCTGAAGGAAGCAAGTAAGTACTACGGGACAATCATGTCCCCGGCCATTGTGTTGAGTGCATTGCCAAGATTGCCAATTACATTGGGCAAGGAGGTAGGTGATCATCCCAACATAATGGACAAGGCAAAGACCATTCCAGGGCACGAGGGTCTGGGATGCCAGAGATTCAAAGATCTTTTTAAAAAATGCAAGTTCAACAAGAGAGATTTTGGTCACTATTAGAAGTGTATGATGAACTGGTGGAGATAAAATCATCCACCGAGAGTTTAAAAAAGTTACCTACCGCATTGTGACTTTATTATACTCCCAACAGTCCTTGGGTAAACCAGCCTTGAGACTCAAACCCAGGTTCTATTTGAGTGTGAAACTGGAACCAGATTCAGAGTTTTTGAATAATAAAAAGGTCTTTTTTGAAAAACACCAGAATCAGAACCAGAATTTTTTTTGAAAAACCAGACTTGAAACTAAATTCTCAATCCCATTATGTGTTGAACTGGAACCATTCTAATTTATTTTTTAGGATCATAAAAACAAAGAGTTTCTGAACACTGGTTTAAGCCAATGTTGTTCGGTTTCAGTTTTTGGCTGGTTCTTGTTTTAGTTCTTTGTGCCAATTACCTAGATCATCGGTTTTAAATTTTGGAAAAATGTTTGTTTCCACACTCCAACTGAGAACCAGTCTGCGGCTAGAATTAGACCCAAAATTGGAACCAGTCCCAAAACTCAATTTATACAGGTTCCAATTCTTCATTTTAAAAAAATTTCTGACTAGGGTTACACATGTTGTTAGTTTGAGAAAAAAAAAACTCAAGTTTTTTTTAATAATAAATTTGGGGGTTAAGTGGGGGTAAGAACCAAAGAACCATAGGTTAAAACCCCAAATTTGTTGGGTTTTTAAACATTCCAATTACACATTCATTAAAATTCATCTAGGGTCTCTAAGTCTAAATTCAACACTTTTAGGGTTAAAATATTAGCCTTTGGAAGGGCTTCACTCTCAAGAAGGCCAAGGTACCAAATTCAATGTGTAGGTGATGCAAGATGTTATACTCCCCAATTGAAGTTCACCACGCTTGCCATTTTGTGCCTTGCATGGCTTTGCACAAAACCGTGTGATTCATATTTTGATGTTTGACATGTTCTACAACTCTTCATGGAATTCAGACCCATTCGTGCACAAAAGTACAATGTAGCTATTATTACTAGCCTACTGAAAAACCTGTGCAATCAATTTTGTATATATTTTTCACTTTTCAAGTTATTAGTCAATCCCTTCCAGAAAATCATACAAGGACTCACAATCCATTTTTTACACCCCCCGGCAAAGTTCAATGGGTGTGTTTACCATTCTCCATATTTGATGGTTCAACTTGACCAATGGGTGTTTACCATTCTCCATATTTGATGGTTCAACTTGACCAACAAGGACATTTACAAAGTTAAGTTTGATGACTAACAAGGACATTTTAAATGTTTGTTTAATGACCAACATGGACCCAAGGTTTTTTTTAAAATCAAGTTTGTGATGTAACCAAACGGGTGATTACCCACAAGATAATATAGCCAAATCTGGCTACAGGGAAAATATGAAAGTTGAAAACCTCAAGAATCCGTTTATGTTTTGGCTACCAGCTTGAACCTGGCATAGATATCTAGTGATTTTTAAATTTATTGTGTTTGAAATCTGGCAAATTAGAGCCATTTTCTTCAGAATTTTTTTCTATATGTGCCAAATCATATTTCCCAGGTTGAAAAACAGAAAAAAAGTTGCATGTATCCATTTAAAGATTTGTTTGAATTCTTTGTGTGAGACTAGACTTTGTGAAGGAAGGTTAGATTTTGTTGTTTTAATAATTTAAATATAGTCAAAATTGGCAAAACCTTTCTATGGATGATTGTCATCTTGGCTACATTACAAATTTGGTTTAGAAACACTGACTGGGGAACTCAAATTATATCCATTACCTGTCGGTCAAAAAGATGTTCACACTTATATATATCATATTTGCACATTCTGAAAGTTGGGTTTTGTGCCCAACAGGCCACAGATGAACCAGCACCCACCAGTGCACCATCCAGTGGATGCCTGTTATGACTCAGTTGTGGATGATCCTCAACTGAGTTACTACCCAGTTTCATCCTGGTAACCTATTCTGTAAGAAGTAGGCCTAACATATAGACAGGTAGGTAACAAAATAGGGGACTAATAGGTAAGTAGATAGTTTAAACATAGTAGGTAGGGGCTGTTATTTACTACCTACCTGGTTGATAGGTAGTAAATAAAGCAACTGAGCTTACCACCATGGTTAGCTACGGAACTGGAGCCCAACAGATAACTGTTTCCCAATCACATATCATCCATCCTTGATGGTGCACTGGCGGGTGCTGGTTCATTGTGTGGCCTGCCCAACATAGTATGTGTATCCCAATTTTCAGCAAGAAATATTTTTTTATTCAGAAAACATTCAAAAACATGTGTTCTTAAATATGCAATAATAAAGTCAGCTACCCTATTTCCATGCAATAAGCTTACTAAAGGCTAGAGGCTTGGAGTCATCACTCTACTAAGGTTACATTCAGACCTGATGGTATCTTGCACTACCAATTTCCAAATTCAAGAATATGGCACACAATCTTTAGAGTACATATCCATGAAGGGGTCAGCCACCTATTGTTTGACCTTATACACTAAGATCAAATTAATGGGGATTGGTGATTCCATCACAATTTTAAAAAAATTAATCCAAAGGATCCAAATTCAAAAATCCAACTAACCTCAAAGGGTAGAGATGTATTTTTTAGGTTGCAACACCCTTCAGCTTGCAAACTGTCCCAAAACAAAGGGAAAATTCCTACAACCTTTCCAAAGAAAATAAATTATATTGTATTAAGGAACATTGTTTATTTCTTTTGTTTACATGTCATGAGATTGAAATGCCCCACACCCCCCCCCCCCCCCCCCCCCCCCCTCCCCAAAAAAAAAAAAAACTTAAAAAAACCTAAAGTCGTCATCATCATCATCAAATTAAGAAGAAGTAAAAATATTACTATAATTTCTTCTACGACTAATTTGCACATCACAAGACTAGTGCAATCGATCACTCGATGTGGGCGTTATCGATGGACTTATTGTAGAAGAACGTTAAATTCTAGAAATTCAAGCTTTTGTGTGTGTGTGTGTGTGTGTGTGTGTTTTGTTGTGTGTGATTTTCTTCACCTTTGTGTAGTTTTTTGGTGCTGGATCGAGGAGGAAAAGGAGGAGGAGGTCGTAATTGAATATTGGCAATTTTAAAGGATTTTGATTGTTTGTGTGTGTGTGTGTGTGTTTGTGTGTGTGTGTTGTGGAGGGGGAAGGGGGGCGAGGACGGTGGTGTTGTGGAGGTTGTTATGGTCGCAAGATGGGCTTAATATAGACGGCGATGAATGAAGGGCGAGATGCGCGGGGTTGGACGCGGTGGGGTCCTGTGGGCGCCGATCGAGACCATCGAGACGCGCGTGAGAGTGCGAGTGGTAGCGGTCGTGGTGGGGTTGCGGCCGCACCCCCAGTGCGCGCTGTAGATGCGGGGTTGAGATGGTGGAGGACCCGGGCTCTACCCCCCTCCTTCCCTCCCCCGCGCACACCCGAGCGGGACCACCACCACCACCACCACCATGATCAGTCCGTCCCTCCGTCGTCGTAGTCGCAACTGCAGCGAATGGTGTAACCGTGGCAGCGCCAAGAACGGGCGCCAACTCATACGCCGATTGCCTGTTCAAGGGTGACCCCAACATACCAACACACGAAAGGGTGCGCAACGGAAGGGTGTGGAAGGGCGTGGAACGGAACTGACGCCTGTTTTCTCCTGTTCCTGTTGCCATGTCGTGTATGCGTGTGTTGGTGTGTTCCTTCCGCTGTGGTGATGGTGGTGCAGCAGGCTGTGATGATTGTTTGTTTATTTGTTTTCTCTAGTAGTTCTTTGTTTTTGTTCTTGAATATGGTAGTGGGTTCATCAAGCTTTGTGCATCATGGATTGCTGCAGATGATCTAATTCTTATAACTAGAACTAGTGGTGAGGTTAATGCTGCAGCAGCAGCATCCGGCCCCCGATCGAGCTGCCTTCTTCTGCAGGCCTTAGTTTGTTTCGATTGGAGACAGTTGATCTAGAGCAGGAAGAATCCTTGTGCAGGTTGACAGAGAATTTCTGTATCAGCTACTGCAAGGAATCACATCCACGGGGGCCACTAGAAAGTTCCAGCAAAGTCTGAGGAAATACATAGTTGTAGCTAAGTGTTATATCGATAATCATGGAGCTGCACAGCTGCAGGATGATGATGAGAAGGTTGAATACAGAAGCTCCTGCTGCTGCGACTTATGCGGGGTGATCACGGTGTCGCGTTAATACTTATATAAGAACTCACTTTGTGTTGCCGTCCGTCAGCACACCCGACCGCGTTGTTTCTCCAGACTTAGCAGCTAGCGCTCGATCGTGGAGGTTGCAGCAGGGGTCGGCCGGATGTAAATTTCTGGGTCGAAACGCGTTGCGAGAGATTAAAGGCTAGGTCGTGGGGGTTACTCATCATCAAGCGGAACTTGCGGAATCTCTGACCATTGCGCCGACGCTCCTCAAGTGTAATTGTGGCGCAAGAACTCATGATGGATGTGTGAATCTAGAGGAATATTTGCTGCCTCGTAAGACCCTGAATCGTCGACTGGTGCTGTACCTGAGAGAGAGGGGGGGGGGATGAGTTGATTAGCAAGAAGTTACAAAGAAAGAACATACTCATGTTCAAGGGCTGTGGCGGCTTATCCAGGTTTGCTAGGAGAATTGCAGCTGAGATATTAGTCTAAGGGAAGAAAAGCACACAGTACGTGATGGATACGGAAGCTGCTGCTGGCATGAGTTCGTTTTCCTTTGATCGATTGTCAGAAAACAAAAAGGAGCTAGGAGCGCTTGAAATTGTTTGTTGTTGTTGTTTCTGCTCCTCCTGCTGTACCGCGTCTTGCTAGGGATGTTGCCAAGAATATTCATGTTGTTGCAGCTGCACTAGTGTTGTTGCTATCGGCGATTTCTTTTAGCTAGCTAGCTGCCGCCACCTTAATTCTCTATGACTTTCTTGCATTACATGAATTCGTTCCTCATGCTGCTTGTTCGTGTGGATCACAAAAACCAAATTCTGGAACTGGAACGTCTCATGGGAATGGTATTAAGATCGTTTCAGCAATCCTGCTCCTCGTTTAGTGCTCTTCAGGAACGGTGCTACGTAGGTTCTTAGAAGGCAGTGTCTGAGCAGCCGTGACAACTGATTTCCAAGTATCTATGGTGTGGGGTTGGGAATAGAGGACGAGCGTCGGACTGTCGAAAGAAGCGCCGGCCTGCTGTCCAAAGCTGGACCACCACGTTGCTGTACTGTGCGTGCACTACCCTTGAGCAGCAAGTAAGCTTTGTACCCCATCGCCCAAGAAGGCAGAGCTAATTCAACCTCGCACTATCTGAATGAGCTCCGTCTCATTCTGGATCATCTTGATAGATCACAAAACTTTTGCTTGCAAGAAGCTGATCTGCAGACGCACGCTCAGGACGTATTATCTAGGATTGTGTGATTCAAGATTACATTTCTGCTACTGTCATTGCAAGTTAGAATCGAAAAACTTCTATTTGAACCAGGATTTAAGGTTTTTCACAGCTTCAAGAGATCAGAACCTTTAGTGCTGCGCTGCAGGTCAAGCTTGGGAGCTAGCTGGAGATTGTTGAACTTAGCTTGAATTATTGAAGAGCTAGGTCTGCGACAAAGAAATCTTTGGTAGATACATGTCACTTGGAATCAGGAAGAACGTTTCAAGCTCCTTCTTCTAGACACTGGTCAACACGCTGCTGGACGAATTCTAGGTAAACTGCTGCAGGTCCGACCCAATTGCACCATGAAGGTTTTTGTCTTTTGTTGAACCCTGCTGATCAGACGGCCTATGCGGGAAATCTTCAGAGCAATTCAGCTTGAGTATTTCAGAGCTGATCTTTGGAAGCTTAATTAGTAGAAGCTTGAGACCAATGTTGTTGTTAACAAGAAGTCGTGAATATTTTGTTTGTGTTGCGATTGTTGCGATTTTCTTCCTTTCCTAGGCTGATCAGCTGCAGTGCTCGAAAATCCTTCCGGCGCTGGAAACCGCGAACTAGGTATAAGCCGCGAGTAGCTAGCTACCTAGCAAGCGATCATGGGAAGGGTGAAACTGGAGATCAAAAAGATCGAGAATCCCACGAACAGGCAGGTGACATACTCCAAGCGACGCAATGGGTTGATCAAGAAGGCGTACGAGTTGTCCGTGTTGTGTGACATCGACGTCGCCCTCATCATGTTCTCGCCCTCTGGAAAGCTCACGCAGTATTGTAATTGCAGGTTTGTCGTCGGATCTTGCTTCATGCGTTTTTTTGTCTTGGCTCTAGTAGTAGCTACTAGGGATAAATTCAGCAAAACAGTTTTCGAAAAAACACCTTGGTGCTGATCCTAGAGCAAGCAATTCCAGAGAGACCAGCGCAGAGACACACAGACCTAGATACAGATACCGCGAGATCTAGAGAGCCTTGAACTGCTTTGATTGGCAAGAAAGTTTTTGCACAAGCCCTAGAAAGGTATGACATCCCAGTGGTGAAGACCTCGATGCTGGAGCCTTGAATGTTGTGTTGTGGCGATGATATTGATGGGGTTCCGCGGATCCTGGCTGCAGTATTGAAGATGTGATCACGCGTTTTGCGAACTTACCATTGCACGAGCGCAACAAAAGGTGTGTGCACTATTGTACTTCGTAACTTCCATGATCATCTTCCTCTAGACTATATCTTCTAGTCCTTCCAGCTGGTACCTCATATTAAGGAAGGGAAAAAAAGGAAAAAAAAACCCAGTCTGCAACTTTCTTTCCGAGGAGGACTAGAACTTCTTCGAGACTACCACCAGGTCGCACCTCGAGTGGATGCAGAACTTGACCAGCTTGAAGTACTTAGACATTATGATGATCAGCAAGAGTTCCAAACAATTGTAGATCATGGTGGTTGGGTTCATGCATAGAGCTCGGATGCTGATGATGATGATGACTAGAGTGGATCCGATGGCTTCTGGTGGGGGCGCAGTTTTGAAGATATGTTGACTCGCTTCGCGAATTTCCACATGCACCACGATCGCAACAAGTACACTAGGTGTGTGTAGTGCACCATGACCAACCTTAATCATCCTCAGGGAGAAGAAAAGTTTTCGAGGCCGCCCTTGATTGATCAAGTAGATCAGTACTATATACTATTCTGTAGAAGTCGAAGCTTGCACAAGCAGCTTTGTTCGAAGTTCTTAATCTAAGCTTGTACTAATTGCTCTACAAGTTCTTCACAAAACACAAGTCGCACCAGCAGTTGAGCAGCTTCTCGATCGGCGCTGGCTGGTCCTAGCAATGCAACGGCTACTTGCAGTACCGTGATTCCTGCAAGCTAGCTGCTGTTCAATGCATGACAACTGCAACGTGCATCAGTTGATGATCCCTTTGAAGTTGAAACTACAAATGATGACTTGCAATAACGCACTTGTCTGTCTGTGTGGGGTGTGATCCTTCCCATCGCGGATACCATTGATGACGATCATGGATGCATTCTCAACCATACAGAAAGAGCGAGAATCTGGAGGTACGAAGCTTTGGAATTCAACGAGTTGCTGTGCCCTTTCAAAGACCTTCTCTAGAAGCTCTTTGAAGACCTGTAGAAATCGCCCACATGAATCAGTCTTCTTACTGCCTGTACAACAAGATTGTGGGAAAAATGCACGAAAACAAGTTGTACTTGTAAATTTACAGAATCGAGTTCATCAAGTATGCAACAGGTTCAATTCATGTAACCCAGTCTGAAGCTTGATAATTGTGCAGTATCTACACAAGGCATTGAAGAAGCTCTCAGGAGAGAAGGATCTCGCGTTAAATCAACAACTTCCTTCTGGATCAAGGTACGATCAGGCAAGACGAGCATCGAAACTGTAGCTTCTGAAAGCAATTCACGATCCTCCTGCTGCAGCAGCTCGATGATCGATGGGCGTTTGAGCTGTTCGTCTAGAACTTACTTTCTCTCTAAGATTTGGTGTACTGTTGTTGTCGTTGCTGCCGAGCAATTCTATATAGCTATGGCTAGATGCGAACTAGAGAAGTCTCTCCGACGAGAAACTGTTTAGACTGTTGTTCTTGACTTTGATTCAAGTCATGGCCGGCCTGGTGGGGAATTTTGTTGTGCATGTGTGTTTGTGGTTGTGGAATTCTGAACTACTACATTTGAACACCATTGCAGCAAAAGCTACGAAGTTGGAGTGTTGCAAGATGAGGTGAAGAAACTAACACATGAGAAAGATCTGCTACAACAACGAGCAAGGTGAAAGTCTAAGTCTACCCGCATGATTCAACTCCAGAGCTTCAGAATCCATTCCTTTACAGTTATATCTGAGCTTGCAGTGTGTCCCTTTGTTAAACTTAGACCTGGGCATGATTCAACTAGAGAGATTCAGAATTCCTTTACAGTTAGAGCTTGCAATGTGTCCCTTTGTATCTTGGTTCAATGATCTTAACTTGCAGTTAAACTGCTGCACAAGCCAATTAGTCAGATTTGAAAAGGTTATTACAAGGGGTCTAGAGTGTATTGGAAATGTAGAATTCACATGCTGTTATTGTTGCGGTGGGCTGGGGGTCTCTGGGAATCAATTCAATCCATGGATATGCAGGCTATTTCTAGCAGATGAGCAAATCATTCAAACTGTGACATCCGTGCAGCAGCTTGCAAACATGGAGACAGAACTAGAACAAGCTCTTGAAAGAGTGCGACGACACAAGGTACATCATTTTCAATTACTGAAGAGTTGTAATATAGTACATCTCTGAACCAAAAGCTCTAAGAAGACTTTGTCCATTGCACTTTGCCACATCAGGTCTTGAAATCTTAAATTCTGTCTCCTTGGAACCTCCACAGATGTATGAAAATGTTTGAGCACCATAAACATTCTAGAATTCATCAACAATTTTGTGTAATTTGGTGTGTTTGTGGTTTCAAACAGAGCCTTGTCACCAATGCTTATGATCAAGCTGCAAATGCCATGCAGAGACAGGTACCTCATTGTTGTCACTGAAGCTTTGTTGTTGTTGTGGCTTCTCTGAACAAATCAATCTTTGGATAGACTTCTGGAATAATTTTTTCTTTTTGTAATGCCATAGGGTTCCTTTAGATAGGTAAGAAACGTACTATTGAAACAATGTGAAATTAGAAAAAATAATGCACATTGGTGAAAAAGTATCTTATCTTCTATCATCCAACTAAAACCATTAGAAGTTTTCAACAATTTTATAATGGGTTTTGTTGCTACAATGGATTTTGTTGCCAATTTCTAATGTCCAACTGTGACAGTTTAATTTCATTCCTTACTTCATTGCGCCTTCTTCATCTCCCAGGGCTCTAGGGTTTGCTGCTGTATGCAATGTGATCTAGTTTGATAGAGAAGAATTTTGACAAGGGATCATGATCGAGTTTGAATGTTATGATCGGCTCTGACCAATTTTGTTGTTGCTTGACAGCATGAGTTTATGGGCAACATGCAGTTGATGGCCATGCAACGAGGGGGAGCCATGACAGGTGCACAACAAGCTGCTGCTGCAGCTTCCTCATTTTTGCAATGGAATATGCCAGAACAACAGCGCGATCAACCAGCAATTCTTCAAGACTTTATGGAGCATCAGTCCAATGCAACTTCCCTTCTACCAGCTCAGATGTCAAGGTATCACTATCCTATCCATCTCTATGGCCAAAACTCTCCTCAAGAACACATGATTCTTGTGCACATCAACAACCTTGCTCAATTCTGCTTGAACCTCCACTCAATTCTCAAACACCTTCCTCATAGCACAGAGCATCTGTTGGTCTTGGAAGTTCCTTGTGTTTCAGATTTTTGGTGGAACTTGAAGGTGTTTTATGGGTGCATATGTGTTGGACATTTAGGGAATTGGGAAGTAACAGCGGACTCGCAAGCACATCCGGTTTCTTTCCAGCGGCATCACAAACTAAACTGGAAGGTGGTAACAGCATGGTGGCATTTGCTGCCGCCACTACTTCCAGCAGCAGTGGGGCTACTGCAGCAGCAGCAGAAGGAGTAGCTGAGACTTTCCTGAGTCCAACTGAGCAACAACAACAGCATGGCAGTAATGCCAGTGTTCCATGGCATTCTTCAGCTCATCAATCACACCATCATCATCAACAAGCCTACTCAGGATCACAATATCCAACAGCATACTTCAGCCAGGTATAAAACAACATGATCACAAAACTTCCTCAAACCTCAAACTGTGATCATCCCAATGCTCTCAAGTAGTTGCCACCACTTTCATGAAAATCTTGCATTTCTTGAGTCTTTCATGCATGGCCCTGATTCCAGCTAGAAGAAGAACTTTAGAGCTTCATTGGCTTCATTGTTAACAGTCTAGACTTCCTGTGAATTTCTCTCTCCAGAATCCGGATGCATGGAAGTAGTTGGAGCATCATGCAAGCTCTCTGAATGGCAGCAGCAGCAGCTGGATCATCTCCGAGCTTGTAGGAAAATTTCAAGAGCTTTTAAGGGTATCTAGAGCACAGTTGGCTGTGCCTGCTGGAAGTCAAGTTCTTGAACACAGGTCGTGGATTTTGAAGGAGGGACAACAATAGCAAATGCGTTGCTGTGACATGCAATTTGAAACTTTGTATTTCTTCCCAGATTTTTTTTTCCCCACAAAGTGTAGAGAGATGGCTGTCAGCTTAGAGCATGTCTTGATCACTGGATGCAATTCAGATCAGATGTCATGGGTTAGGGTTTAGGGTTCCAAATCAGTTCTAGGGCGGTGCATTATAGATTTTTTGGTTCAATAGTTTTTTCACAGGATCATCATCATCATCGAAGCTCTGCTACAACTTTTTGGGCTGTTGTAGAGCTCACATTGATTTGGGAAGTTGCTCAGAAAACATAAATTGAATTGGGTGCACACCCGGCTCTTTGAAAGAATCAAACCACCAATTTTTTTTGGGTGAATTTCATTGGCTTTCATGTTTGTGATAGTTTGAGCAATAATTACCCTGTGATTAGCTCAAAGTTAGAATGTTTGATATCATGGACCTCAGTGTCCTTTATTCCCCACCTGCTCCTGCCTTGATAAGTTGGCAACACACAAAACTCAGATCCCACAACACTTGAGAAAGGTCAAGCACTATCCAAAGAAATGTGTTTTGAGTTTTGTTGAGTACGATCAGGTAGGAGCAGATGAACAGTGGAGCAAAGTTTAGATAGATAGATAGGTAGGTAGATAGCCACTACTACTCTTACTTGGTATCTTTTCAGTGGCAACTGATGGTTAAAATATTGATCACTCAAAAAGCATATGGAATCCAAGTCTCAACCCATATGCACACTTGTGCATGCTCACATACAACATTGATTACACAAAAACCTTGTATTGCTCAAGCCTCATCCCATGTGCACATTCATGCACATGTGCACAAAAATATTGATCACACAAAAGCTTTGCATTGCTCTAGCCTCACACTATGGGCTTGGCTCTGCCTCACACGGCCCTTATTTCCATGAAGCCCGCCCCCTCAGGCTTTACCCTACACTTAAACAACCCATGGAGTTAATCAGGTGTGTTCTAAAATCCTCAAAGAAATGGTATTACATTCATAAACAGTCATTAGTACACATAATGAACTGAAATGAATACTCACAGCCAATTCAGCAAACTGTTGCATGAGATGTCTGTAATTGTGCTACTCAATTATTGATTACACAAACTTGTGAAGAAGTTTGGCATTTCCCTTCGGATCAGCTCCCTCTCTTATACCCGCATTTTGGTTCCATCACTTGAATGGGTTTAGGGGCCTACCCCATTGAATGAACCCATGATATGCTTCTGGACCAACTTGAATCAAGTAATGCTTCAGAAACTCACCTGGATCCTGACCAGAATCTCACTCCCAGTATGATGGATGAAAGACCTAAACACATTGCAGATTCAGTTGAAAGTGTTGGACTCTGAGATTCATTTGATGTATAAACCCGTTATGTGTTCAAACTCTGCCACACAAATGCCTATGTAAATTTTGAACTAAACTCCTGAATTGAAACTTCTTAACTGATAACAGGCCATATACAGCAACTGTCCATGTCCCACAATCTGCAGAGTATGCCCATGCCTTCCCATAACCCACTGAGATCCTCCCACATTTCAACACAAGGCCACAAATGAAGAAGACTGAAACAAATGCACTCCATGTGTGCATTTGTTTCAGTCTTCTTCATACTAGGACTCAAACTTGCACTTGAATGTTTGCAGACAGAAGTAAGTTTGAGTGCAAACTTTTAATGAGTCATTTTCGGTTTAGGGTGGTGTGAACATGATTAATGAAAGGCTTATGAGAGGAAAGTGTTTCCTTCATTGGAATAGTTAGGTTTGTTTAGTTATGTTTTATATGTTTTAGGTGCCTCCTAGTGATGGAGGGAAAATGCATTCAAGTGTTGGAGGTGCTTGGTTGGTTTGTTGTTAGTTCCTAATGTGTGGTGCGCAATGTTGGTTCTCATCCATTGTGAAGTTTTGCTCTTGAAAGTGTGTGTGGTGGTTGGAAGATGATGATTGGTATGAGAAATTAGTGATGGTAGAAATGGTGTGTGGAGATGAGATTTAAGGAGGTGACCACTATTGTTGGAAAGATCATCATTTGACATTAGAAAGAGCTAAGTGTCTTACTATTTCCTATGATTTGTGTAATATGTACATGCTAAAACCAAGGGAGTATTCCCTTGAAGCAACTTCGAAACAGTTTGGCTTCCATTAGGTTATCATGTTTTCTTCCGTTGCGCATGTTGTCGATGAAGGTCTAAACAATGCTTAAGAAATTTTTAAAAGGAAGTATGTGGTGGGAGATGATGAAAATAATAGAGGAATATAGAAAGGAATGAGGTTACAAGATTTGTTAAAGAAACAAAAAGATGTGGGAATAAATTGGGAAAATTTGACAGTGATGTGTCAAGGTTCTATCACCAAAGCATTGGATAGTTGTTTTGTTGTTTGAATATGTAATCTATTGGTTGTGAAAAGGAGTTTGGTTCAATTTGTCGTAATAGCCCAAAGTTCATTGGGATATTTTTGTCAAGTGTTATTGAATGGGGTGAAGACCATGAACTAACAAAGTTAATGTATGCTCACTTGAAAATGTCTTGAGAGTAGTGATTCAATGCAGAAAGTTGGGAGAACAAATATTCATGAGTCTAAACCATTTGTCGATACACATAGGGATCCTATGGATGTTTATGATTAAGTGATAATGCTAAAAGTTGGGCTTGAAATCCCTTGATGTCTTGAAAGAAATTCCAAAGGTATTTTTTCCCATCACTATTTTTTCTTTATGTAGTATGCGTAGAATAATATTGTTAGATTATTGATTGACTGATGCAAATTAGAAGAGAAATAATTCAAGCGTAAGCCATGATCTTGACATGGTGACACTCAATATTTTGATGACGTAATGCTTGAATGTGTGTATCATTGAATTTCCAAGTAATCACTTTTTAAGCTACACCTAACTTTGGGCCAAAAACAAGGTTGTTTATGAACTTGAGGTGAACCTTGCGGTGGACATGGTACAAAGGAAAAAAATGAAATGAATCACCTTGAGTTTAAGCGTCTTGCTAACAAAACAATGTGTGAAAGGTCTTTTAATTGTGAAGTTTTTTTTTGCATCAAAATGCTTCAAACATGAAAGTTCAAACAATAAAGGGCATGAGGTTTAAAGCGAAAAAAACAACAAACAGGAAACTCCAAAGCTCTCTATTAGTTTTTAGTTTGAGATTTAAGTAGAAGAAAGTGTGTGAGAAGCTTCACAAGAGAAAAAACATGTGAAAGATTTCAAAAGAGAAAGTGTGTGTGAAAATGTTTGGCATGGAGGCCCTCTAGCCAGTGATCTCAAAGGTGGACAACAACATGGAACTTGCATGGAAAGAGAGGTAGCAAAACAAAGGTCTATGGATGGTGATTGGTCTTGGATTATTAGATGTTGCACACCATATTTCTTTTAACCATACCATCTCCCATCACAACAGTTCTATCAGTTCTTCCTAACTTCAAGAATGTAATAAGTTGACCAAAAAGTTTGATAACCCTTTTTTCCACAATATAATGTTTGATCGATGCACATTTTTGTTGTGAAGTTGGCTATAGATCTTGAAGTACCTCATGGAAAACCCTTGAACATTTATAATCATCCACAATTCCAAGAACCCAACAAGATTAAATCTACACCTATAAGTCGTCAACCATAGTGGTTTTTGGTAGCAAAGCAAGCCCTAGCAAATGAGAAACTTGCATCCTCAGACATAATGGGCAATCAAGAAACCATTCCATGACATAAAGGTTTGGGATGGTAGATTCAACGGTTTTAAAAAACATCATGTTCAACAAACACACTTTGGTCATTATTACAATTGTATTGATCATCATTAGAAGATTATACCATATAATGTTGATCAAGAAAATGACATAATATGCCACTCCAAACCTTAATATGCAATTGAACTTAATAGATGTAAGAACTTTTTCAAGGTGTATTCTTAGGTTTGTGAAGTCATTAACATTCAAAGCAGAATTGCATTGTGGAATGATTTTGAGTGTGATTTAACTTATCGCATTTTTTCCAAAGAAAATTAATTGACTTCCATCATGTACAACAAGCAGGTAGGGATTCCTTTCCCCACTAAACTAGCTAATGGGCTACCTATAGTGTTCATGAGTACCTTGCCTAATGCAACTACTACAAAACATAGTGAAAATTTGAAAACTATTGTGGAGGTTGATACACAATTGTACACTTGATGAGCTAAGAGAAGCCTTACATTTCAGGATTCCTCATGGTCACAACTTCAAAAATTGATTCTCACATTGCCATGCAAATGTTGAATGTTCACCCTTTGATATTATAATTAGCATCATTGTTTTTCATGATGTTTGCTATTTGATGAGCTTGTCGAGGATTGGTGAAAGTGAGTGGCAAAGAATATTCTTTCACACAAGTGAGAGATTAAAAAACTTGAGCTTTGTGTTGCTCTGCACTACTAGTGACAATCACCTTTTTCTTTCTTCTTATATTTCCATATGGTTTTCACTTGGTTCATCATTATTTATGTCAATGTCAAACTTGGGCTTCATGTTCCTTTGCACTACCAATGATAATCAACTTTTTTTTTTCTTTTTGTATGTTCCCATATGGTTTTCAATAGTTCATCATTATTTACGTCAATTTCAAATTTAATTTAATTTGAATTACTATAAATATCATGGACATAAAGGTGTATGTTAATTTGCTTTTCCATATCCATGTTGTTGGGCAAGGAGTGAGGTAGTTATGTTCGAGAATGAAGTAGCTATGATTTGTTTGGAACCTACAATGGACGACCATGTGATTAATTTCAAAAATCATTCATCTATATTAGTTCTTTATTTTTCTCATCACTAGAATTTAATTTGAGTTAATATAAATATCATGGACATGAAAAGCACATGTTTTCCATGTTGGTGGGTAGGAAAAAGGAGTGAAATAGTGATTAATTAAGAAAGGAATGAGATAATTATAATGATAGGAGGTAATTATTAGAAAAGAAATGAGTTGGATTTGGAAATGAAATAGGTATGAGTTTTCTTTGGAATTTTCTAGGGACAACTGTTTGAAGGATTGTGCAAAGTGTCCCATATAACACTTCTTTGAAATTTTTCGTCACTAGAATTATAAATTATGTTGAAATGTGACTTGTCTTTAGATTTTAAAAATTAGAACATTCATAAAATATTATTCTATTGCATTTTAACCTATTGTGATTAAAAGTTAAAGGATGAAACCCTAAATTGATGGAACAATACCATTAATCATCAAAAGCAAAACATGACATAACTTTCAGCAATTGATGGTGATGTGAAAGGAAAATATGGGTTTTTATGGTTATTTTTATCTTTGTTTGTTTGTTTTTTGGTTATGAACACTTTAGGTTTTTTTTTTGGACAACATTTGACGTGTTGTGATTCCTATTTTGGATGCATTTTTAGTGGTGTGGTTATTTTCATATTGTCGTTTTGATGGATGTTAATCAAGGAGAATAAGCTTGAACTAGGGATACAAGGTGGAACATTTCAACATTGGAGGCAAAGCTAAGTACCTTGAAAGTTTTTGTTGTTAGAATTGGCAATGGGTGGTGTTGAGATGTTTTTATCTTAATTAGCTATTTATGTTTACTAGTTTACTAAAAGTAATGCCTTTTCTGAAAGATTATATTCTCATAGAGGCTATGAATATTCCATTATGCATTGAGCTTCTTTAGGAAAAATGCAATTTTAATACTAGAAGTAAAGGTTGATGACCAAGAACGTGATGATGAAATTAAGGGATTTCAAGAATAGTTACAAGGCATCTCATTGTGTTGTTTGTGGGCATCCATGTAATTAGATTGTGTTTAGTAGTCTAGTGGCTATGGTGAAAATATTTGTACTACTAAGAACTTCAAAGAGGTATCTTGTTCCTACAACATTTGGGGTGATATGGGGAAGATTATTGAAGAGCATAGTATTTTCTTTGTCAAACTTTCTAAGTCAAGTGAAATTGTGTGGAAAATATTTTGTGTGGAAGTTGTCATGTGTGTGGGTGAAGTTGGGCATTGTTTTGTGTTTGAAGGTAATGAACTCATTAGAGTTTATGATCAATGGAGTTGTTGTGTATGGGGTTAGCCCTTTTGTGTTTTCTATGGGAACAAGAGTGTTCAATATGGGAATTTAGGGGTCTATGACAAATGGAAAAGCTACAACTAACTTGCTGAATCATGAAAGTGAAATCAAAGTGATTTGATTCATGGAGACCCATAGATTAAGATGCATTATTTTGATAACAAGTTCTTGAACATACAACCCATGATATTTGCATTGATTATAGTAACTCATAGTTATGAAATTTATGTAATTTTGTTTCATCAATGTTGTGTTGACCAAGAAAGATATATGTGACCCTTCATTTTTTGTTACATTATCTTTGGTTAAATTTAACTCTTTCAACTTCATTTTTATTTTAACGATGGAAAAGTCCATTTGAAAATATCATAAAATATCATATATATAGTGAATCATTTCCATTTTACCTTAATAACCAACATCAAAATGGGAATGGAATAGATTGTATATACAAAAATAAATTAGGTATGGATAAATATTTAATTTTTAAAAATAATTAAAGATAGAATTTGATAATAATTAAATAGGTTTGATCAAACTACATATGGTTAAACATTTTGAGGTCCACACTTGACTCTAAAATTGGTCCTTTTTGTCTTTTTTTTTAACAACTAGCATAAAATCATTGCATTAAAACAAAAAAGAAAAACAAAACAAAGCTAAAGTTTGGCAAAGGAAAAAACCAAACCACCTAATAAAGAAGCTAATGGGAAAGGAAGATTGATAGCTCCATCACACCTTAAGATTACCCTTGACACACAAAGTATGATGAGGGCCCCAAAGCTTTTCAAAATTCGTTAAATATTATTTCATAGTAGCAAAAACCTTTTGATGAGTTCAAGAATATCCTTCCATTTCATGTGTCCATAGTTAATGAACCCTTCAAAGATCAAACATTTGCATCTTTGATTTGAATAATAAATGTTTTTATTATTTCTTTCCATCTAGGTGCACCAAACCACCACCCCTTTCAAAAATGTCCATATAAGGGTGAATTTGCAAAATTTGATATGAAGCTTTTTGTTGAAAAATAATTGTTAAAAGTCAAAAGTTTTTATGTTTCCTTGATTAAGAGGAACTACAAGGAATCTACAAATAAATGACTAATTTTTAGTCTTAATTACCACACACAACTTATTATAAGGCCTAGTTGCCTTGGACAAGTCATATAAAAATGCAACTTACATGAATTTTTCATCCATCCAAACTTATGTGGCATTGCCATTTTACGACTGATTTTATGATTCAATAATGTAGTCCCATTGTTTATATTTATATTTATATTTATTATTAAAACAATAAAATAATACAATAATACAATAATGTATTTATATTATTATTAATTTCATTAAGTTCAACTTGTACCATGATGACACGTCATTACATAGGCTAAGCTTCAAATTTTAATTTAGGTTGTTAGGTAGGCCACCTATTGTGCATACATAAGGTCATCTACTTAAGATCACCTAATAGGCACCCTATGTTGGTTAAGTTAAAGAGGGAATATTTGGTTAACATTCCAACATTAGCCACAACTCATGACATTTGTGGGAATTGATCCTTGAACCTTAAGGATGGATATCAACTCCTTTACCACCCAGCCATCCCACTTATTGTGATAAGAAAAAAAATGTGCATTCTATTTAACCTACTTCATTTAAAACATTAGATAAAACATCATTTTTTAATTTCGATATCTTATTATTATTTTTTCCAAATGACAAGGTTAAATTTTTAACTGAATTTTTTTCCAATAATATACACAAATATTTTTTCTCCTTTCAAAAATATAAATTGATTTGAAAAAAAAAACTTGAATTCAATCACATGATTTATAAATCAATAATATAATAAATAAATTTCATATCTTACACTTTCATTTGATTTTTAAAGTTATATTATGCCCAAAAAATTTGATATATCATAATTTTACCAATAAATTTTAATTAAAATGTGTGATGTATAGTTTATTTACATATTATATGTATAAATGGAAATAAATTCTAATAAATATAATAAAAGTGCATTTAATAATTATATTATTTATGATATAATAGATTAATCTAGATAATCAATTTTGATTTCTAAATATTAATTAATGCCATATTTAATTAATTAATTTTATGAAACAAAAAATTTATTACCTTTACATTTATAATATCTTAAGTTTTACTTAAAATTATGATAAAATTTTATGTAAAAATAAATTATGTTTTTCACATCTCAAACTTCTATTTGATTTTATAAATTATATTATACAATTTTGCTTATGATAGATCACAATTGTACCAACAAATGTAATTTAGATGTATGATATATAATTTATTCACTATATAATGTTTATAAATGGGAGTGGATTCTTTGAGGATGAATATTAATATTGATGTAATATCCAAATTTTTTGTATGAATATGTAGGTTTGAATTAAAATATCAACTTTGGTATGAACCTTGATATTCAAATCTACACCAACCCAATGTAAGGTCTAGCCAATACCCACATGGCATATTCAAGGTCTAGGGTTTTTCCATTTGTCATACTTTGACTCATAATACATTTGTCCAATCTTGGCATTACCTATATTATGTTTCATACTTAAATCAAACATGGTTTTGTAATGTTGTACTAGGTTCTAAGTATTGTTTTAAAGATTTGGACCTTGCATTTATGCTTAGACTTGTGAATCAACTTAGATATTGTAAGGTCAAGGGTCAAAATCCTTTAAGGTGTACCATTGAGGACAAAATGGAAGCAATATTTATTGGAATCTTATATTTGAATCTTCATACAAGAATTTTAAAACGTTATATATTTTACAAGTCATTATTTTTAACTATCACATATTTAAGACCATCAATATCATGCACTTTGTGTCTATGTGTATGGTGAAACAATATTAATAAAATAGTATAGAAAAGGGTGACATGAACATTATTCATAAAATCATCTTGTCTTCACCTTATTTTAGGACCTCCTTTCACCCCCAAACCCTTTTTTAGTGGAATTTGCAAGGTAAATTTCTTTTTATTAAATTTAGGTATGAAATGCTAAAACATAGTATTTAAAGCACAAGGTTTGAGAGAGTAATTATTGTAGTTGTACATGTAAGAATAATGAATA
>Ga0209208_10002240_pt1 | contig 27670 bp, 21 predicted proteins | sample S1TSphfallax_3_FD_187694 | JGI IMG/M metagenome (GOLD analysis project Ga0209208, IMG submission 187694) | Host-associated microbial communities from peat moss isolated from Minnesota, USA - S1T2_Fd - Sphagnum fallax MG (SPAdes) (version 2) | ecosystem: Host-associated > Plants > Peat moss >...
CCCCCCCCCGCCGGCGCGCGCGAGCTTCATTGGGTGGGTAGTTGTTGTTGTACCCGATGCTCCTTCCCATACCTGTCTGTCCAGTGTCCTTGCAAGAGCGCGCGCTCGATGATTGCAGAGTAGGCGTAAGTACTGACGTATATCGGATTCAGCTGCAGCAATCAGTGATTTTCAAATTTAAAGCAGTTGATATTGCAATTCCCGCACACGCACTCATCGAAGTTTGCGACGGCGACGACGTTCAATTTCCATGCAAACTTTGTCTTTTTCTTCTTCGCAATCCTCAAATATCCCCTGAACACTTCTTCTTCTTCACGGCTCTGTTGCATGGACAAAATGCCCAGTACAAACTGCAAACTTCTTTCGCAGATTTTCTGAACGAGAACCTAGTATCGTGCATGCAATGCCCATGATCACTTGTGTGTGAGAATCATTTGGGTCGTGTTTTTTTCCTTCTTCTTTTCTTGGTGGTGGGAGGTTTTGGGTTCTTGTGGTTATGTTGGGGAGAGGTGGATCAAGAGTTGCTATGCAGCCGCAAGCTGCTGCTGCTGCTGCTGCTGTTGCTGGTGGTGGTGGGGAGAAAGGTGGAGAGATGAAGTACCACAGTCTCAGTCGTCGGGAGCTCCAGGCATTGTGCAAGGAGTACCATATTCCAGCCAACAAGAGCAATGTGGCGATGGCACAAGCTCTGGCTGCATTGCACAATACTACTGTGAGCAGCATTGCGTCCATTTTGCATCCACAGACCATCTGATCCTTGCTTCCTCTCTACACAGAAGTCTCAAAATCCTGGTTGCAATCAAGCACAAGAATCTGTTTGCTTGTTTGACGAGGAGTTTTTTTCTTCTGCTGTCTGACGTTGTACATCTTGCAGGCTGTTCCAACCCTGGGTGCGAAGTTGCTGACGTCTGGAAGGCCAACCACTGTGACCATACCACCCCAAGGTAAGGATGCTCAGCCAGTCTTCCTTGCTTCTTCTTCTTCTGATGATGGCCCATTTCCTCCATAAAACGTGTGGGGAGCTTGCCATGCAAAGAATTCTGTCCTTGCAAAAAAGAGTGCAAGCAAGTTCGAAACCCCAAGAGCTTCACTCTGTTGTATTGCATGTCCATGTGCTGCTGATGATGCTCGAGGGTTTTATGGGTAGGAGCAGAAGCTAGGTTAAAACCTGTGGAGAAGAAACCAAGCTCAAGCTCAAGGATTGTTGGCCTTGCAACAAGGTCTGACCGTGAAGGGGATGCAAAGAAACTACTGGCAAAGAGTTCCAACAAGAAGTTGATTACTGACCCCACTTCCTGCCAAGCTGCTGCTACTAGGGTGAGCTTCTCTGTCTCTGTCTCTGTGTGTGACATTTCAGTGTTCTTGCATTGACTGAACCCCTGGTTCAAGGCTTCCATCTGCAGTAATTTTTATGTTACTACTGTTTTGATTCTTATGCTATGCACAGCAGATGGTTACAAGGAAACCACAAGCTCTAAAGCTCAGACCTAAGAATGTGAATGGCTCAGAGAGAGTCAGCAAAGAAGCACACATTGAGCTTTTGCCTTCCATTTCGCCAATGGAGAAGAGCAAGATGGGGCGGAGCATGCCTGTTTTGAAGAAGAGAGAAACCTATTGCAAGGAGACAATGACAGAGAAGAGTGATCGTGCTGCTTACAAGCCTTCAGGCAAGGAGAACCATGCTGCAAGAGATGGAAAGACAAGGCTGAAGAAATCTTCTCTGCAAAAGGAAGAGGTGGCACCACATGCAGTTCAGAATAGTCTGCAACCTGCAGAGATGAAAAGGAATGGGACCATCATGAGCTTCAATACCATTGTGAAATCTGTTCCACAAAAAAGTGTTGCTGATGTGAAGCTCTTGTCTTCAGCTTGTGATTCTGGTGCTGTCAAAGCTCAAGATGATGGTAAAGAGGCCAGTATTGTTGTCATCCAGGAAGGTGCAGTTCTGGAAGAAGGTATGTAAGTGTTTTTCCTTCATGCTCAATTTTTGTCTCTTCCTTTTTCCAAGGCTGCAGAAGGCATTGTTGGAGTCTGAGAAAGCATAGAAATACTTCACACGTTTTGGGGATTTGCTTCTGCTGCTTACTTGAGATGAGCAAGTTCAGATCTTGAAGATTATGCAGCAGGATAATTCAGGTGTGTTGGGATTTCTGGGAAATTCAGAAAACTTTCCTGTGATGGTTGAGCGGCACATTGGAAACAGAAGTTTCTGTGTATATGAGAGTTGTCCAGAAGTGGTGCTGAAAAAACCATGCAACAGCAAGAAGGTGACATTGTCAGTTCCAGTAAAGGCCACAGAGCTTCTTGAGCCCAAGGTCAAGGAAGCAAGAGTTGCTCCTACTATTGCCCAGACAATTGCTGAAGAAGCAAAAGTTGCTCCTTCTATTGGCCAGACAACAGCCAGAGAAGCAAGAGTTGCTTCTACTATTGCCAACACTACAGCTGAAGCACCTGCACAATCCTTGTTTCTGGAAGAGCTTGGCAGGGAGGAGGCAGCAGCACAGTGTAAGGAATCTGATGCTGAATTTGTGTCTGAACCCTTATCTCCTAAGAAAATCGAGTCTACAAAGAGTGAGAAGTCTTCATCATCCCTTTCAACACCAAACAGTGTGATTGACTATATTTTGCTTCCACCATGGTCTCCACCAAAAACCTCAGCTACAGAGCAGCAGCAGCAGCCTCTGTGCCATGGCCGGTCCAAGAGGCTTACTGCAACAAAGAAGACAGGAGCTGCAAATTCTAGAGAGAAAGCAAGTGTTGTCAGAGGACGCTCATTGAGGAAAAATGATTATTTGATACGAAGTTTGCACAAACTACGTACATCAATCCGAGACAAGGTGATCAGGAAGGAAAAAAGTTGACAAACTATGATCATCATGAACAACAATTTTCAACTGAAATTTTTCCAGACAAAAATGGCAAAGGTGACGATGGTCCAACAATCTGTGCACAAAATGTGACAATTCCATTGAGATTTTGCAGATGCAAATTCCTCATAACTCTTGTTAGAGGTTTTCTTGAATGCCAATCTCTGGCAATTTTGTTGAATCTAAGGAGCTGTTTTTCACCATCTCTCTTTTGATCACTGCTGCAAATTTCCCATATGAGTTTCTGTTGTGTGAAAATGTTCAGTGGAAATATTGCATGTTCTTATTGATGTTCTTCATTCTACTACTACTACTACATGAACGTATTAGATCAAGTAAGATTAGATTGATTTCATTTTCTTCATGTTGATTTATTTTCAGTTAATTGTGGGTTCTTGATTATGTGCAATTTGCAAAATCCAATTTCCTGACTCTGGGCACCCACAATCAATTCACAAAGAGGGGTTTCAAATTTTATGTTGAAGAGGCACTTTTAAGAGCCAATGAAGATGGCAGATTAAGAAAGACATGATGTTTGGGAAACATGTGATTTAGTTTATACTTGTCTTTATACTAGTATCAATACCAGGCTTATACCTGGCTTATCCATTATGGCAACATTTTAATAGACTTTTGGTTTTTTAGTGTCCAGTTTTTCTTTCATGTTTATGGATGGGGAGAGGGGCAAATTGGTAATGAACACTCTATGTAGGTGTGGTAAACAATGACATAAGCCCACAAATAAGGGGTGTGTGGAGTTGCTCTAACAACACATAAAATGTGAGATACCAAGAGAAAGAAAGGAGATTTGAGGAAAGGGTCTTAGAGCTGTGAAAAGCAACACTGGAAAATTTTCATATTATTGAGCTTTGGGTATGTCATGAGCCAAAAACCCATGAACATTTTCAAACTGTGGACCAGTATTGCTGATGTATTTGTGTCAAGTCTCAAAGTGTAGTGTTTTTTCTGTAATTGGAGGATTTGTGGGTGATTCTGTTTGTGTCTTCTTCATCCTGATCTGTGGGAGATGTAGTTGTGTACTACAAGCTTGCAATACTTAAGTTGTTAGACAAAAGCCAAAACGATAACAAAATGGACAGCCATCAATCAAGCAAAGGAGTAAGTGTGATGACTCTGCGTGCAATGCTAGTTACTGCATGGTGATCTCAAGTGCTGTCTTGAAGAATATGAGAATTTTGTTGTTCCTGAGTGCAAGTTTTTGTCCATATGAAGAAAATGAAATCTTTTGTTTTTCTTGAATGCAAGTTTACGACATGTTTTGCAAGAAGATGAAGTTTTGTTGGTTGTGCCTGAACTCAAGTTTAATACATCTTTTGAAGCGACCTACTTTTTTTTCCTGAATGCAAGTTTGATACACACTGTTTTGAAGAAGATGAATATTTTTTTCCCTCCTGAATGCAAAGTTTATCATCAGCATGTTTTCAAATGAATTTTATGTTGCTCTTGAATGTGAGTTTAGTATACATGTTTTGAAGAAGATGAGATTATATTGTTCTTGAATGCAGGTTATACATGGTTTTTAATGCTTGTGCAATAACCTAATTATTGGGTGATATTATAGCAAACAAATTCTGGTTTTCTCAATGTCAATTTGTGGTTAGTGATGGTTGCAGGGATCAGGAGGTCATCAAGATCACAAGGAGCATCCCAAGAAGAAAAAAGAGATATTGGTGTGTTGTAACATTGACACATTATATTTTTTATTGGGTGTGCACAAGTCAATGTCCTTGTACATAAATGGGTTTACTACACTTGCATTACACATTTTCTTCTAGCTTCTCTTGGTTTTTCTTAAGGTTAAAATTTCTTATTTTTCAAAGGGTGAACCCTTAAAACAAATGTCACTGAAGTACTTTGTTGCACAATGCTTTTTGTTGGGAGTGTTTGTCCCTTTGATGGGGAAATTTTATGAGTTTTTAAAATCAATTTTGTTGTATTCATGCACATTTTATCCATGTTAGGTCTTATGATTTTTTTTGGCATTCTGGGAGAAATTTGTGATCAGCATCTTCATGGACTAAAGTCACGTCAGCTGACAACAAATGTGCATTTACTCGAGCACTATCAAACCCATTTATCAACAAGAAGTATCAAGAAAAAAATCATTAATGTGTTGATTAGCAGGTGGAGGATTTGAAAACTGCACCAATGGATTGGCGTTTTCCCACCACCAATCAAGCAAAACATTGCTACACAAGCTACAATGAGTTTCACAAGTAAGATATAGTATTCACAAGTAGAGCCAAATACCAACATGATTATTTACCAACTATTATCATATTTTGATATAATGAGTTTTTTAATAGGAAAAGCCCTTCACAAAAGCATTTACATACAACATTTATGACCAAAACTCCAAACCTATTTGAAGGATACTAAAGATTTTGAGTTTAAGTTTCTATTGATTAGAGCCAAAATATCCTTCACAAACATAAATTCATGAAAGCTCGTGTATGCAAAGTTATCAAGAATTGCAAAATGGGGTCCTCCAGAAATATTTGTTACATCTATGCATGATGCATACTACATATGTTAATTGGTTATGCAATTCAACAGATGTGCTGCTGAGAAAGGTGAGGATGCAAATGAATGCCAAAAGTATGCAAAATACTACCGTTCTTTGTGTCCTGCTGAATGGGTAAACAATCAATGCTTCCATTTCTCTTCCAAATTATAATGGTGTTCTAGACAAAATCAATGGAAACAACTTCATGATTAGCTTATCAATATTCTACCTTTTCCTTGGGTGTTTTTTCACTTTTTGTTTTTGGTGGGGGGAGAAGGGGGTGTTGAGTAGACTTGTTGTCAAAGAGAAGTTCATAAAAAATAGATACATATATTTTCCTAATGTGTGCAAACTTGTGAACATGTTATTGCTGAAAATTAACCAAATTTGTCAAAATTTGTGATCTAGATTGAGAAGTGGAATGAAGAACGGGCAAATGATATATTCCCAGGTCGATATTGACAAAATAGGTGGTCATCATGATTGATTTTTCATTGAAGAAAGTTTTGGCTATGTAGTTATATCATGCCCCACTACACTTTCCTCCTTCCAAGAAAAATAGATAGACATTGGATTGTTGGTAGATGGTATGGGGTACACAAATTTTCTCCCATTGACACAACACTTTCACTTCATTTGAGATGTAATGGCTCCCACATAACTTATTGCTCAATCTTGTACACAATTTGTGTTCATCATCTACTTCTGGTGTATCACTTCGAGTTTGCTCATAGCACAGCAAGCATGGCATATCATAGAAGTTGGAAGTTATACCTATTTATTATCTTAATCAAGTGCTAAAAGAGAATGATGAAAAGTATGTAAATTAAGAGTGAATGATTAGGGGTGTCAATTTATTCACAATTAATAATGTTTGATTTTCCTTCTTACTTACATAAATATCTTATTTCCACAACAATTTATGCCAAGGAATGAGTACCAGGCCCTGGGGCAAATCCTAAAATAAGATTAAGTACTATGGTCATGTGGGTGTTTGGCAACTAAGGAGTCAAATTCAAGTGTAGACAAATTTATGTCTTGACTCTCTCAAGTCTCCAAAGTATACCAAGAATCTCGTCCCAATCAGGCCACTGGTGAGGATCCATGTGCCAATCAATAACTGTGAACTCATTCTCTCATCTCAGGGCTCACATCATGAGGAAGCTTGGGTCACTAACCCAACGTACTAATAAGCAGCTTGATTTTTCTCTTCGTATTTTCAGAATGCTCACTGCCCTGAATTTTGCATTGTACCTTTCAAAATGTGGAATGCCCAGAACAGCTTGTTACCTGGAATGAGTCGAAAATGTGGAAATCTCTATATTTTCAGACCCTTCACCTATGTAAAGACCAGCTTGATTTTTCTTTTTGCTTCCTTTTACAAATAAAGATTAAAAAAATAGGAAAATCAAGCTGGTCTTTACATAGGTGAAGGGTCTGAAAATATAGACATTTCCAGTTGATTCATTCCCTTGACCTACTGGCCTCGAGCTGGGATCTCAAATCCAGAAGGGTCTATTTTCAGACCCTTCTCCTCTACGTAACCAATTCATAGTCTGACAAAGGATGCCCTTGAAAAGGAATTACCTCAGTTAGTATATCATAACAGACCATACTGAAACCGTACACGTTCGCAGAAGGTGATTGCGCAAGTTTGACAACTGATCCATCCCTCAATGCTTGTAACATTTTTGGTGCCCTCCAAATCCTTGGTCCCACAACAGCATCTGAGCTCTCATAGTCCTCAACTCTAACATTTTAAACAGAGTTGATCTACGAAGATAAATTCAAGGATTTCATCTATGGAGTTGAACACAAGGATCTAATTCATCTTCCTCAATTATCCAGAGTTGGGCAAAACAAAGATGTTGGAGGCCTAGATGTCTTTGTGTATCAATCCACATCCATGCAATTGGCTCATCCCATATGCAATTGACTGCATCATCCCTAGTTGTTCTTTATAAGACTCAATGAGCTTATTTAGCTACCCAGCTCCTAAGTAAGACAACAAGCCTTTTGGAATGTGCAAAATGATTAATTGCAGGGGTTCTTTCTCCTGAATGAGAAGCTTTATAAAGCTCACACTATCCTCAAAGATGAGAGTTGTTTGCAGTGTTTCTCTCTTGTTGGCATGATTCACCCCAAGGAAAGAACAAGCATGTTGGCATGCTGGTTGATGTGCTGACTATTCCACTTTCAGGGTCTCTTATTTGCTGACTAATTGAATTTTTTGTTTTCCAATGATTTGCTTGAGTTGTTGATGTACATTTCTTTATTGTGATATACAGCACTCATTTATGCTAGTGGGTGTTTTTGTTTTTCAGGCCCAATAGATACAATATTGCATGGTTCTCTGCAAGTAGGCAAAACTCTGCTGCTAGGCAGTCAGTCAGTCGTTCTCAAGCTGCTGCATCAGCACCTCTACCCTTGCAGGGGCAACCACAACATGCAGGGTTGCAAGTTCAAGGGTGGAAACTTCTTGGTTGAGTCTGTCAGAGCTGCTGCAACCTGAACAACACTGTCTGCACCCTCATAGCAACAGTCTCTGGCACTTGGAACCCAAGCATTTGATCAGGAAGTGGGCAGAAGGTAGGTTTTGATCACTAGAGGAAACAGGGCGTCTCCTTATCTCCCTCTATTAGAACAGGGTATTGTCTCCTTTGTTTAGATCCTTGGGTGGTCTATTCATGTGATGGGGTCATAATTGATGTGCACTGGTCTTGCAGTTGGTTGACCTCACAAGGGACAGTCTATTCAACATTGGCAAATGGCCAGTCTGCTGCGGGAAGTCAAGGATTTGTTTGCACGGCTCAAGGTGGAATTGTGGGTACCACTGATTTAATTTGCTTACTTGATTTATGTTGGTCCTAACTCATTTTAAAGAGCTAAATTTTGAAGAGATAGGAGAGCTGCTCAAATCACATTTCTGAAGTTACTTCATGCCAGGGTTTAGTTATTGGCCTCACTAATTCAGCAATCTGTGCAGTGGGTTTCGGGTTTAGGGTTTATTTTAAACTGCACAAAAGTTTATGATGTGAAGGTCTTATTGTGTCCCCACGTATATTACAGCAACCATCGATACTGAAGGGTTTGGACAAGCACTGAAAAATTGAGACACTGGTTGCCGCTGCTGAAAGGTGTGATACACCAATTCAGGTATTTTTAATCTGAGCTAAATAGTACATGGTTTGCCGGAAAAAGCCACATCAATTTGCATGCAGTCATGCTTTCCCACTCCTTGTTAAACAAAGGCCTTCCTCAGTGTTGGCTGATTGCTTGTTTTTTAGCGTTGCATTGAGTTGATCTGATCCAGCTTATGTTCTTTAATATCAGATCTGACTGGGGGATTATTGTGCTTTGGTATGTTCTTGAATCTCACCAGCCACCTTCCTCAGAGGTTCAAGATAAAGTGGCATTCATCATCAACAACATTTTCTTTAACAAATATTGTGTTTCCTTGCAGGTAGTTTTGCTGTGGTCAGAATTGATTGAGTCTAGTTCAGACGGAGTGGTCAATTGTCAAAAATCTATGGAATTGGTTGGGGAAGTTGAAAATTGGGCATAACCAGGCTTGAAGAGCACATGAAGCAGACCCTAAGGCACTCATTACTGACGTTAGTGCTGTGCTTTTTCAACCTTTCATGAATAATACGTGTGTGCATTGTTGTGACTCATCTTTCATCTCGATCAGGTGCAATGTGAAAGCTCTGGTTAGTCTGGTGTTACACCTGTTGTCATCAAGCCAATCCACAGCAGAAGCAGCATGGTAAACACTTTCTGAGGATTATCAGAAAGTATGAGGTATTCCTTTGCATCCGATGAGTAAAATTCTGAGAGTATTGTATGAGATATTTGCTTTTCTAACCTAGACAACTCTCTTTCCAATTTGGATTTTGCAGGCATGTGAAAAAGGACTCATGATTGTGATCTTTCCATTTACTTCCAAGGTGATCTTCTCACATTGTGACCTCTATTTGTCTGGCTACACATGAATAACTGTTAGGAGGACCAGATTTAGTGCGGGATGCTGATGGATAACATATTTTATACACCATCTGCTAGCAGGCTAATTGCAAATCAGTCCTACATTATGAGAGCTGATAGCAGTGTGTGTGAAGGTCAATCATACATATACGTTCAATCATATTTTGTTCGGATGTGTGAAGTGCAGATTCTTGAACACTGCCAGTCCAGTTTCACATATCAATCTCCCAATTTTTGGACATCCTCAGTCTCTTGACTGAAGATCTTTGCGCTACCCAACTTGAAGATGAACCTTAAAGTATTATTGCTCTATGTTTACTGTGCTTAGCTTGAGATTCTTTAGGGTTCCAAGTTGTCAACCTCTTGAATAGATTTTTAGCTTGTAATTCTCTAAGGTTCCAAGTTGATCAAGTTCAGCGATCTGAACTCACATTTGCAAATTGCCAAACTTGATTAGCATGTGCTTAACTTCCCTAGCACAACCCCTGTTTTTTTTCAGAGTACGTAAAGGGATGTTGGGCTCATTTCTGGAGGCCATGATGCCAATGGATATTCATGGCCAAGGGATGTCCCTTCTAGCAACCCTAATCTCCTGGATGAACTTTTTTCCATGAAAGTTCAGCAAAGAAACTTCATCCATTAAAATTTTATGAATGATATTTTACAGATGTTCATCCATGAATTGGATGGCTTTTAATGCAAAAAAATTAAAATTGTGAATGAACTACACTTCATGGATGGAACAAAATTATAAATTATATTTGTTTGATGAACTTTATTTCATCTTAAGACTCTTGACTTTTCATGGATGGACTTCCATTCTATTAGGATGGCTTCAAATCCACAATCGTTCACAAAAATGGATATAAAGAAAACATGAAATTTGAAGTTCAAACTCAAAACCTTTCAATTTGCTCTCAATATGCTCAAAAAGTATATTAGAGGGTAGTTTGAACATTGAAAGGCCTCCTCTCAAGCTTCGAAGTATGGGCAAAGTATGTAAATTAAGAGTGATTAGGGGGTGTCAAGCTATTCACACTTAGTGTGTTCCATGTTGTGCTACTTGTGGATTTGAGGATCTTCCAATATTGGTCATGGGTGTTTTTTTCATGCCCATCTTTGAAAAATGTGCCATTTTTTAATAAAAACTTTGGACAACATTTTGATTTGTACTAAGATCCACACAAACTTAAGTATGACCTTCTTCAAATATGGCCATTTTGAAGTAGAGATTTTAGAGCTTCATATGTTGTCCTCAACTTAACCTAACTTCATTTGTCCGACTTAATGTTTCAATGGATTTATGTTTGAAATAGAAGTTCAAGTTATACGCTTAGTAAAGGCATTCAACCCTCAAATGACTTCCCTTTTAAGTTTAAGAAACCACTCATTGCACAAAAAAATCAAACAAAAAATTAATAGGAAGGCTCTCCATGACTGAGGATACAAACACATTAAAGTTTTTTATAAAGAGGTTTACAACATACATAATACATTATACCCAAACCTAGATGCAATTTAGGTTACATTCACATTCTTAGTGCATGAGTACCATTTGGAGTTTTCCTATTGTTGAATAGAAGTTTAAATGGGAATGGAGATGGTGTGTAGCTAAGTTTCCCTTTGATTAATATATCAAAATTAAACAGATCCCTTTGATTTGAAGGCCATATCTTGGTCACTCAAAAACAAGATTGTTAAAGTATTACAAATTGTTTGAAATTTCATCCTTTGTTTTTTTTATATCGTGCAAGGCTTCGTCCTCCCACCAATGGAGGGTCGTTGGGCCGTAGCGTCTAATTCCAAGTTTAAGAACATGGTCCATTATATTCATCAATTCTTGCTTAATTCTTACATTGAATAGTTTGCAAGGATTCAATTTTGTAAAACAAGACATTGGTAGCACAAATTTTGGGTCGATGCTAGTTAAAATGAACCAAAAAGTGGCAAAAAAGAAGAAGTTTCATATAGTCCATTTTTATTTTTATTTTTAAATTCATGAAATTGCTAAGTAATTGGGCAATAATAGTCCATTGATTCCAAGCCATTTTTTTCTATCCATGCTCACCCCCACCTATAGATTATTATTTTGTACATGTGTGCAAAAGTTTAACATAATTTTTTTAAAAATTTCAACATGACATGGACTTCAACATACACCCCCAAAACCCCAAAAAAATCACCCAAAAGTTCATGAAAGAAAAACATATAATTGACATGGTGTGAAATCTTTGAAGTTTGTTTTCATTAATATATTATTTAAACTAAATGTGATTTCCTAACAACTATTTGTATCAATGATTAGTCCATTTGAAGTTCCACGAAAAAATTGTAGGTAGATGTTACAACTCATAATTTTAACTTTCAAAGTTCATAACTTATTCAATTTTATAAATAATGGATAAAACAAACATGCATTATATACACATTAAATTTAATAACATAAAATCAAGTTTGTAAATTGATAATTCCAACATTTAATAGCATACATTTTACCTTGATCAATTACACCTACATTGTAAAAACTATATTTGTGACATCCATATTTTTCAATGTAGCTTACATTGACTCATTTATGTGTTTCAATCCTAGACCTTCTCCCTCTCTTATGATGTATGTCCGTCATTTTTCAAATCTATGAACTTTCTTGGAACCCTAAGCCTAAAATATAGTTGTAGAACATCCACATAGAACTTGAAAAATGAGGACAACTTGTCCATTTTGGGGTGCCATCCTTTGCAACTTTGCTTCCAACTCCTTAAGATCTTGCCCAAACTTGACATTGGCATTCTAGGGAACTCTTCTAGTACAATTGGAGCCGATGACAACAACCTCTTCACACATTGTTTTTTTTCTCAAGTTGAATATTTAGTTCCATGACCTTGCAAAGGCCACAACAGCAAGAATTATCACAACATTATCATTGTTGTGATTTATATTCATAAATTCCACATGCACTTTGGACAACTATGAATGAAAGACTATTTCCATACACATGCAATAGGAGTTTGATCACATGCAATATAAAGTATTAATGAAAGTACTGGTCTTAAAACTCTATGGATGTGGTAAACAAAGCTAGAGGCTCAATAATGGGGTGTGGGTGGAGTTTGGAGATGCTCTATAAAAAAAAAAAAGTGAGATATCAAGAGAAAGGAAAGAGATAGAGGAGGGGTGGGAATGGTGATACCAAAATTTTGAACAACAACAATTGGATATCATTGAGATTGGGTAATTTCATGAGCCAAAAAACACATGAGCATTTTCAAACCTTGGATTGTGTCAAGATTGAAAGTGAAGTGTTTTTCCTATAATTTGAATTGTTGACAATTATGTGTCTTCTTCTTTGTCTATTTCATCTTGATCATTAGGAGATGTAGTTATGTACAAGAAGCCTCCAATACTTTAGTTGTTAATAGAAGCCAAAACAACAAAAAAATGGGCAACCATCAATCTTGTAACAAAGTATGTGTGATGATTTCATATGCAATGTTAGTTCATACATGGTGATCTTCAATGTTTTATTTGAAGAAGACAAGAATTTTGTTGTTCTTGATGCAAGTTTATTGCATGGTTTGAAAGAAGATGATTTTTTAAAAAATAATCTTTCTAACATGCAAAAGATTGTTGTTGTCACCATGCACATATAAAGAACATCCTTGATGTTGTTTATATCACCACTCTCAAATTAGACCCTTGCATGACCTTTGCCTTTAGCATTGTGGTAAACACCATATATAGACTTTATTTGAGAGGATCCTACTACTGACTTGACCTAATCTAAAAATTTGGGATTTTTGGAGACATGAGTTATAACACCAAAATCTAAGATCCAATTTGCATCACCATGTTCCATGGAAAGTACATATTGTTCATAATCTTGTAGTTTGAAAGATGTTAAATCTTTATCAAACAATTTTTCATTGTGATTTTTTTAAATTCAATCTTTTCACCTTCTCCATCAACATTGTCCTTTAGCATGTTTACTTGTTGATGTAACTTCCTCACATCCTCCCACAACTCTAAATAGTTTTTCCCCCAATGGTCATTATTGAAGTAACAATTACAAGTACCTAGTTTCTTGTGGAAACTAGTTGAGGAACATGACCTATATTATCTCTCTTTTGAAAACACTTTTGTTCAATGTATTTTTACAACTTCACCCAAAGTGCTTCCTCTTCTAAACATTGTTTGTTCTTCACACTCCTCATTTGTTCATGTACTAATTTGACTACCAAGTCTTCAAACATGGGCAAGTCTTTCTAAGTTGAGATTGATTAACCAAAATGATGAAATCTTGGTGGTAAAACATCTCACATAACACATTTCAACCGCAACTTCTCCAAAGGTAACTAGCTGATTGAGTAGATAGTTGGCATTGATGAGAAAATCCTCCATTGATGTTGCTTCATCTTGAGAATTGTCAACTTGTTTTGAACCAGCATCCGCCGAGATCTTAATATTTAGTTTTGAACAATTTTTTCCAAACAAACCAAATGTCCTTGGGTTCTTGTACTCCTATGACATATGGAATAATTTTATCCATGATGGACAAGGTGATGATAATCAAGGCTCTCTCTTTTTACTTGCAAAGATTCTCAACTTGAGCAACAAGCAACACTAGCAATGTTGGTGGTGCAATTCCAAATGTTGAGACTCCAAAAGTTGAGTAAGAAACCTATACAACTGAAGGCTCCATAATTTCCCATAGATCTTCTTGCATTAGTATGAGAGAGATCTTCAATTTCCACAAACTATAGTGGGTCTGACCCTTTACTTTAATTTCTTCAAAGATGTAATTTTCTAACAAAATTGCCATCAAGGGAATAGAACCACACACTTTGTACAATGCTAGATTCTTGTTCACAACTCGTTCTAACATTCAAGAAGTTACACTCTTGCATGCTACTGGATTCTTCTTCACAACAGGTGTCACCACTTTCTGCATGCCTAGGACCCTTCCTCACCAAGCTTTGATACCATTTTGGAATTGAGAGAATAAACAAAGCTTAATTATTGCAGAAAGGATTCAATACAGAATACAAAACAACTTGATGGGAGGAGCCCATCCAACAACATGAAAGGAAAAGAACAACCAACAAATTGACACTAAACTAAAGCCGCAAAAATAGTATCACCACAAAGTTAAGTGGCATAGCCTACCAAATAATTTGGAGTGGTGGAAGGTAACAGCTAGAAATAGTAGACTTCTGAGACCTACAACAGCTGGTATGATCTATTTTCTTTAGAATATGCATTTGGGGTTTCATTGTTGGATTCACAGATCTTTTGTTTGTTCACATGCAACAATCTTTTTGAGCTCATCCCAATCAGGCCGTTGGCGAGGATCCATGTGCCAACAGCGGTGCACTAATTCCCTCATCTTGGGGCTCACATCATCAGGAAGCTCTGGTTGTTGTCCTGACAGAACCAGTTCATAGTTTGACAAAGGATGCCCTTGAAAAGGAATTAGGACAATTAGTATCTCATAACAAACCATATACCAAGACTATACACATCCACAGCAGGTGACTCGCGAGTTTGACATCTGATCCATCCCTCAATGCTTGTAACACTTCTGGTGCCCTCCAAAACCCTGTTCCTGCAACATCATCCAAGCTATCATAGTCACCAACTTTAGTAAAATAAAGCTCCCTCTTCGCTGGTACGAAGGTATTCAAGGATTCATCTCCCTCTTCATTAGTTGTCCAAGAGTTGGGCAAAACAAGGATGTTGGAGGCCTTGAGGTCCTTGTGTACCAATCCGCATCCATGCAGTTGGCTCATCCCAAGAGCAATTGCTTGCATTATCTCTACTTGTTGAGCATAGCCAAGAAGCTCATGGTGACTGTTGATGAAAGTTCGCAGATCACCTCCCATAAGTTCCATGACTACTGATACTTTGTCCTTCTTATCCACTGACACCCCAATCACGTCGCAAAGAAAATAAACCCCTACACAAGCATTCATCACCATTTCCATTTGTCTCAGCAAATCGACCGCATTAACTCCACGACCTTTGTATCCTTTGACGGCCACATTACGACCAGTTTTCAAGTACTTGGCCAAGAAGATTTTTGCCTGGCCCCCTTGAGCGATCTCCTTCACGATTTCAAGTTCCTAAGGATGTATTCGTTGCACAAAGTGGAAACAAGCTTCTTCCTCATTTGCAGTCTCCACGTGATTTGGATCCTTGGGTAGAAGCTGACTTCAAAAGTCCCCAGGTGCTGTGCTGGAATATATCGGTTCAACTATTGAATTAGTAACCTCAGTCGGCGGTTCTGTACTTTGTGCTGTTGCAATAGATGTGTCCTTGTTCAGTGCTGTTGTAGTAGATGTTTCCTTGGTCGGATCCGAGGAGTTGCTGCTGTTGAGGTGACAAATGTCTGTGAGAACTTCAATCGGCAGCTTTGTACGCTGTGCTGTTGTAGTAGATGTTTCCTCGTTCTCCTTCGAAGAGGAGGAGCTGCTATTGAGGTTACAAGTGTCTATGATAACCTCAATCGGCAACTCTGCACCCTGTGTTGTTGTAGTAGACGTGTCCTTTTTCATCTTCGTGGAGCTGTTACTGCTGTCGAGATCACAAGTGTCTGTCTTCACCTCATCTGTCGCGCTTTATGATCGGGAAATTGTTTGTTTTCTGGATGGCAATCTCAGTGCACTATTGAAACCGTGTTGTTTGCCCTAATTGGCATTGGTCTGTCTATGGAAGAGCATTCGGGGGTTTGTAGAGTAGTAAGGATTACTCAACGATTTCTGGTTCAATGCCGAGTCACATGAGCACATTTAAAGGTAGCTGAAGTTTATCTCTGAGGTCGAATTAGATCTCGAATCAAAGACATTGTTTGTGGTCTTTGAGAAATTGCAGTTCAGTTCCACTGATGAAGAAGGCCCATTGATGAACAACTCATAAGTAGTTTGGCTTCCAACCACCATTGACAACTAGTCTGATCCAGTCCTCTTCTTTGCAAGAGTCTCTTTGAATCTCCAATTCCTTTACCAATTCACTGATTTTCTTGGTTCAAGCTATCTGCTTCAACAGCTTAAACTCTGGAACTAGCTGGCATCGAGCTAACATTTCATTCCCTCTTGTTGAGGAAGAGTTTGTGGGTTTGACAGCAGCTTAAGGGCAAAGGTAAGGTGTACACATAGACTTCAAGGAGGAAAGGCAGGGTCGTTTTGGGTAGGGAGAACCCTACTTTTAGAGCTGACGTTGGGGTTAATCCTGGGAGGGATGAACTGCTAACTAATGTAGGTTCATAGGAATGGATTGAATACATTGAATAAGATATTGCGCATGTTGATTGTAGGATGCTGAGAGTTGGACCAACAGTCACACACCGTTGAATTGACTACTGCAGAGTTTTCAGTTCTACAGGATCTTTACAAAAATCTTGGTGTGGACATGAAGTATGTTAAGCCTACACAACTTCTGAGAGGCTGAACACAAGATGTAGAAGGGAATCCTGACTTCTCTGACAAGGATTCAGCACTTGTGCAGTGGTTCCAACCTGTGGTACCCATTCCTCCTGAGTAAGCTGGAGGAGCTCTGTTTGTGTCAGGCCTGATCCAATTGGAAGTTGAATTGCCCCCTGAATTACCTGCTCCAGTTCCACATCCACTCTGGCCACTGCAGCCTTGAGTTATCACACATTTACTTCAACCTGAGCTTGACACTTTTTGCAAAGAAATGGCTATTAGTACTCTTCTCATGATTTGTGATGGGTGTCCGTGTCAGTCAGCCAGTATGCAAAGTAGGTTAGAGTAGGTTGCAAAGTCTCTTATCCAGCTTTGGAGAGTCCCAGAAAGAATTTCTGAGCCTTGTGAAGTTGTGGTTCTGCTCAAGAAACCCATGTTTCCCTATTGAAGTTGGTTGGGAGGTTTCCCTGCAGTAGTCAGTACATTCAAGTTATTGCTGCTTCATTCCATTGCCTTTTCATTCTGATTTCACAGACAGAAGGGAGAAGAACTTTTCTTTGACCTCAATAGTATGTGAACTCAAGATGCAAGATTCAGAACATGTAGAAAAAAACATTCTATATGCCTTGTCCAGACAAAATAAGGTTTTGGATCTTCTCTGTGTTTGTTATTCCTTCTACAAACAGACTATGAAACCACACAGGACAAAAGACTACTCAACAGGACAGTGGATGAGCTATTGAGAATGCAAGAAATCTACTTATGGCTCGTGGATATTGACAGAAGGGAGGATGGGATCAACAAGCTCACAAAAAGAAAGAGATGGAGAGCTCACAAGCAGCATGGCAACTGTAGTTGATATTGTGGAAGGCAGAGGCTGAAATAGCAAAACCAAGCCTCTCTGGGCAACTAATTCACTTCTGTGACTCTATTGAACCTGTCTAAACTGGGCACTGCACATGTGATTCCAGAGGATCTGAGCATTGTATGGAGACCTGACACCTGCATAGTACCTAACTTCTCTTACATAGAATCCAACATAAACAAACAGCCAAGCTGGTATTCTGCAAGATCCTCAAGACATCTTGCTAAATGTATGCATCGCATCTACTCTAGAAGATCATACATTTACAATTTGTTTCAAAATATAGAGAGAAACAGTCCTGTTTTTGCATTTTGCTTCACGTTGGACAGTTGAACAATCCTTGTATTTTGACAAGCTCAAAACTTGCTACAAAGTATGATGAAACACTACTGTGCAGACAGGAGAGGGAAGAAATGATTTATTGATTCACATCCTGTCCATTCAAATGTTAAACCTAGCAAGGAGTTATGTTTGAGCACTTGTGGTGTAATCAAAATTTTCTCTATTCTTCTTACCAAAAGCCTCCTTGGACCAGCAAGTCATTTGGCAGCTTGCTCAGATGCAAGCATTCAAGAACAATTGTGACTTGCCTAATTTGTATTTCCTCCACACAATATCACTGTGCATCTTTGAACATCATTGTCTGAAGCATATGATAACAAGATCATTCCAATGGAACAGAAAGACAAAAACAGCAGCAGTAGCCTAAGCCTATTTCTTACTAATCTTTGGAGGAAGTTGAGCAAGATGTAGTGCCTCAAAAGGATTTGCAATATGCAACCAGATCTTCTCCATCATTTATTTTGGCTAGGGTTTGGAGTGTTGTTCTGGATACAAGTGCAGGGTTTATTAGTTAGGACGTATGAATGGATGAGTTCAATCCTACCCTGTGAAGTTTTTGTTCTCAGTCTTCTTATGTGGTGTTTGTTTGAGCATGCATTCTGCAAACACTTCTACTCTTGCTGTTTCCAGGCATGAACAAGAATTCATACAAGCAAAGATTGAAGGGTCTTGCCAAAAACTGATCCAGATTTGTAGCTTGGAGCTTTGGAGCCTTTCTTGGTATTTGTAATGGCCTGAGAACTAGTGAGGGCACAGAGTGTACTAACATATCCAATAATTTCCAGAAGCAAGAGAGTACTTCAACAACAAAGCACAACTACCATGCAGGAGAGCTTAAGAGTGACATTGAAGTGCTTGTGTGAAGAGAGCATGCAAAAGCCCTAGAAGCAGATTCTTACTTAGAAAGAGTGTAGTTCCTGGTGCAATGCAGTCGAGAGACAAGATGGTTATCACCTGCTGCATAATGGAATTCCTGTATCTATCATTTATTTATTTTCTTTACCAAATATGAGAACAAGCATCAATTGATCTGGAAGGAAACCTTCAAGGATCCATTTCTCTTGTTGTCAAAATGAATTGGCATGAAGGAAATCTAATGCTCTGAGAAGGAAGAAACCACTAAAGTGAAATTATACAAATAGAGGTCCACGAGAGGAGATGCAAACAGCAATGATTCATTGGAACAAGTGATTCCACTTTTATACTTTACAGCTTACTGAGCAGCTCACTTGTTTTGTGTGAATCTAGACACAGTATGGTGTAGATCTGCCTGATCCAAGGTTTGTCATTAGCACATTCCCTCTCACATACTTTGCCTTGTGACTGCAACAAGGATAGAACAAGACAATCAACATGATACATGTGCCTGTGTGTGTGTGTTTCTCAAAAGACAAAAAAATCGGAGGCATCATGAAGTAATTTTGAGCCATTTTGAAAAATATCAGAGCAATCAATTTGCAAAGGTATGTGTAGTTTAGACAATTAGGTTAGTTTTCTAAGTAGTGCTTCTGTGTGCTCTTTCTTCTGACATGCAACAACACCACCTTCTGAGGAATCAGAATATCATCTCAGTATACCTCAGTATTATATACATAATCTCAAAATGCTTCACATTTGTTTTTCTATTATTTCAAGTCTTATAGCATGGTCCATTTCATTCATGGACTCTTTGCTTTCGTATATTGAACAGCAATTGAGGATTCAATTCTTGAAAGCATGACAGTGGTAGCACACATTTGTGTGCCTGCAGTCATGCACTCTCTTCCTCATATATGTCCCTCTCCGCTTATATATGTCCCTCATTTCTTTGATCTGCGAGCTTTCTTTGAACCCCAAGCCTCAAATCTGGCTGCAGGGCATCCACATGGAGCTTGGAAAATGAGGACAGCTCGTCCATTTGGGGGTGCCATCCTTCGCAGCTCTGCTTCCAGCTCCTTAGGATCTTGCCCAAGCTCCACACTGGCATTCCAGGGGAGCTCTTTGACAATTGGAGCTGATGACAACACCGTCCTCACACATTGCTCTGTCTCGAGCTGAATATTCAGCTCCATGGACTTGCGCAGGCCACGACACTGAGGATTATCACAACGTTGTCGTCGTGACTTACACTCATAAATTCCATATGCCCCTAGGACAGATATGAATGAAAGAATGGCTCCAGCAGCATATGCAATAGGAGCTTGATATACTACCTCCCCAATCAGTATGAAAAGTGCTGGCAAAACTTCTCCCATTTGGCGGAATACAAATGCAAAGTAAGGTGTGAAGAGAAAGCCACAGGAACCTAGAACCAAGATCAAAATGATGATATCAACTGCTGCCCCTGTTGATGTGATATGGTCACAGAAGGGAGGCATTGAAGCTGTCCAGGATAGTGGTGGGCTCTGCTTCCTAGGCCGTTGCTGCTGATGTTGGTGGTGCTGTGAATGGACCATGATCTGATCAGGCAGTGTCTGTGTGTCGGACATTCTGTAATGGTAATCTAAGGCCCTATACGATGAACCCCAGCCTTGGCAATCCACCATCCCCACAAATACTACACATGTGTTCTCTTGAGCTGTAGGCAATTTCCAGCCTGAAAAATCAAGATGATGAATGACTGATCATCATCACAAACAACACACATACACAGACAGAAATTTAGTAATTATCTTAAAGAAACAAGCTCAACAGACTAATTCTCATGAGAACTTCAGAAAATCACTTGTGGCCCTCCCCATGACACTTGATCCAGGTTTCTCCAATTCCACAAGAAAACACCACAAGGAAAATTAGAGACAATAGAAACAGATGCGGCAGAGATTGCCACATGACCTCCGCTTTGCATCAGAGAAAAGACAACTATATCCTCTCAGATAAAACAAGAGTTCAAACTCAGAAACAAACCATGAATTCAAGAGGATTGTGGAGAAAAGTTGCACCCATGTACCATGTATCCAAAGAATCTATCAAAGCACGAACACTACAAACTAAGATTTTCTTCCCTTCCAATTAGTGCACTTCTTCCTTCACATCAATTACACCAAGATCGAAAGGAAATCCTACAAATCCACTTTCTCTGCACACAGATCTTTAGAATGAAGGAATGACCCCAAGCACTAGAAGATATAAATGTGCAATTTGCAACTTTCCTCGCTCTCGTCTCGACACGAAGTACACAGGAAAACGACTTTCAACAGCAAAGATCATAAAAACTTTGAAATGGGAAAACCCTAGATCCCCTCATATTCTTCGCAAATGAAGAGCATACTTGGATCCAAAATAATACAAAACGCCACAAATCCCACAACAAACCCTCAACTCGATTTCCCCCTTTCTATTTGCAGCCCATGAACACCACAAATTGCAAAACTCCTCGCAACTCCACCAACTCCATTCCCCCTCTTTCTATTGCACACTATGGACTCAACAAATCGTAAAACTCCTTACCATAGCCATCGATTTGACACTTTTGTTGCAAAGCCTCTCCCCCCAACCCCCCAAATCTCAAAACAAATTGTGCATATACATCCAAGTACACACTATTCTCACACACACAACACAAACAAACTTCCAAACAAGGAAACAAGCTTCTAAACAAACAAGCTCCTTATGGCAAAGCGAGGGCTTGTGTCCCCTTGTGGCAAGTTCAAACTATAGCAACAATCAAAATAGCAAATGCTCGATGATGAAGTTCCCCCAAGGAAAGGAAAGAACTCAGAAGTAGTTCACACAGTAACACCTGGCGATCATTCCTCAAAATGTGGGACCAACTGAAAATTACCTACTACGCCGTTCCTAAAGTTTCGTCCTTACCAGGCACAAGAGCCAACAAACAAGGTTTCCAACAAGAACGTAAAAACGGCGACGAGACAGAAGAGAGGGAGAAAGAGAGAGACAAGAAAATGACCTCGTGTAATCCAGCTCTCGCTCTGCAGGCGGAATTCACAAGGAATTCGCCACACCCGTCACTATCAATTTCTCGTGGAATAGGCGGAATTCACAAGGAATACACCTCACCCATCGCTGTCAATATCTCGTGTTAAGCGAAATATCGCAATCATCGCACTCATAAAAAAGGATTCTTCTAACTTTATCACGTTCAGGGTTTCTTTTGTTTCCAATTTTGTGATAATTGTTTTTTTTTTTTTTTTTAAATTGTGATGTAGCCAAACTGGCCATCGTCTACATGAGGATTTAGCCAAATTTGGCTAGAGATGCTATAGACAGATATGAAAGTAGAAATTTTTAAGAATCGTTTTTAAAAAAAATTTGGCTACCTGCTGGAACTTCTTGTAAAAATCTGGCCGTATTTTTAAAGATTTGATATCTGGCTAATTAGGGTCTATTTTTGTGTTTCGCAAAAGGCGTTTGAATGTGTCAAAATCATATTTTTCAGGTGGAAAAAAAAATGCAAAAATTCGCCAAATTTTTTTTTAAATACTGCAAGTTACATGATAATGATCACATCCAAATAATTTCTTCACAAACTAAACAAGCAACCCGTAGGTGTTTGTGTAACGGCTCTGCCACCCTTTCGGCATTTTGAAAGCAGAAAGAGTTTTAAATAGGAAGTGTTTCATGAAACTTCGCAAAAAAATGAACTCACAGTTCACACTAACACGTGGTGAACATTCCTCATTAAATTATCTGTTAAATACTTGAAACATTTTTTTGGTGAGAATATGACCTTTGGGTTGGTGGAAATCGTCATAATCATGGTTGACTGACGACATTATGAATAATTTAATTACTTCAAATTACATCATTATAGTGGAAAACTATTTGGCCATGAAAAATGTAATAATTCCAAATTTAAACAAGGAATTGAATTTTTGAGGAAAAACGTAATTTTTTGTTTTGTCAATGTTGAACCCGACGATACTTTAAATGCATTTGGAGGTATTTCATATGATTAAAAGGTTGAAATATTATTATGTGTTGTTGCAAGTGATACTTAGAATTTGATTTGCACAACCCCATCATCATACCCTTTTAGAGAAGGGTACACCCCCATTCAGGGTTCCATCAAGAACGTGCCCTCCTTCTCTTAATGCCTTACCTTCTTCTGCAAACTTTGTTTCAACTTTTACCATAGGAACTCTAATGAAATGTTTCCCAATTTTTCCATATTATCATCCAAAGTTACGGCTTGTGGCTTGTTGAATTATTACTTTTTTCAACTTATTAGGGGAAAGGTCTTTTTAGAAGAAAATGGAGAGGCAAAGCTTTTGGCCAAAATCTTTAAGAATAATTTTAAAAGATCATGACCTAGGTATGTTACTTTTTTAATATACATATTACCTAAAAGATGAGAAAACATGAAATGTTTATTATTTGGGTACTACTCCCTTCTTAAACATATCATTAAACATGCCCTCTTGCTTGTGTGTGATGACATCTACATGTTGTAGGTTGGGTTTGAATAGGTATCAAACTTAGCAAGACCAATTTGTGGGTTTTTATGTGTATGGGAAGGTCTGGTCCCAAGGGCCTCCCCTAATTTTAGGGTTACATAGCCTTGAGGGCGGTGGGTGTAGGCTTGAAAAATTAAGGTAGGCCCATGGGAGCAGGCCTTCCTCATCCTTAACAAGGAAAGGTTTGTAAATTCAAATGGCAGAAGGTCTATGAACAAAAAGTTGTGAAAACTTGGTATTTTTTCCAAATTATCATGATATCTTTGGGGAATTTTTTTATCTATTTGACAAAATGAAACCCATTTTTTTAATTTAAAAAAAAACAGAAATTAATAGCCCAATTTCCAAGTTGTTATAATCTATTTTCATATGTAAACATTCAATACAAATCTTTGACATTTCCAACCAAGATTAACTAATATGTAATGCAGGATCAGTTCTGTAGATATTAAAAAGATAGTGCAATGTTTCAAATCCTTTACAGAATCAACTTTGGCTACATCTATAATCTTTTTGACCTTGTCAAAAAACAATTTTGAAAAAGGGGATGATTGCTTTTGATAAATCCTTTCACACTCATTGGTCCAAGCAATTTCATACCATATCATTAGTACACTGTACCATGTTGATGATGCCATTCACTGAAAAAAATAAAGAAGTACCATTTTCACAACACTATAAATGTATCAAACACCTAATGAGATTCAATGGATGAGTACCCATCCTCACAACACTATAAATGTATCAAACACCTAATGGGATTCAATGGATGAGTACCGATCCTCACAACGTGAATAGATATAGTTTGCATATTCAAACTGGTTGATATATCATGCACTATCATGATTCATGATTGCTTCCCATGTTCTTGTGAGTCATTTAGTACTACACCATGATAAGTGTTACCTTTTATATACAAATCAGCTATGTTTTAAGGTTATAAGTCACCAACTTGCAAAAAGCCATTGTGTTTAGGCATGAGGATCAAACTTGGTGAAGGGAACAACGATCAACTCATTTCAAAACAAAGCAGAAGTTGGATATGGTAAAGAACACCAAAGTATTGGATAGATGGTTAACAAAGTGTTCTAAGAATATCTTTGTATATTTTAATTGCAGCAAAATACAGAACTCCATTTATTCCATGTGTGATTTGGATAAACAGAAGTGTCAATTTCCGTTTATGTCATTACTTTGAATTCACAAAATGAATTCAAGTATATGTGAACAATATTTCAACACAGAGTTGTTTGATTCTATAATTCTTGCTGCACGAGAACTTCCACCATACCTTCTGGTCATTTGCACACCATTGTCTACTGTGGCAATCTTTTTAAACATATAAAAACTTGTACTTACAAATACTTCAAGATAGATGAACACTTTGCAAAACCCAATTTATTTGAGGGGAAAAAAAGAACGGATTCATGAAATATAGATACAAAAAATGGAACGTGCCAAAGGAAACATATAAATATTTAAAGCAGAAAATTTGTAGAAACGAAAAGCCAGGATCTGATTGAAGGAGGACAATATCTTGGATTTTAGGGAAATCTGTCCAACGAAATTTGGACCTGTAGCTAATGTTAATGTGAAATTTCAATCAAAACCAATTATTTCTTTTTTTAATTGAGTGCCCAATAAAATAGAGGACGTGGAGACCAACACCTGTTTTTAACAAGATAATACAAACAATCTATCAATTAAATATGCCATTTCAACATTAAAACCTGGGACAAATTTGCTTTGAAATTAAAATATTTCAATAATTTGTTGAAAAAAATTTAATTATAATAGACCCTGCATTTTGGTCTACTCTTTTTGTTTGTTTATCTTATAATGACTCTTTGTAAGAAGAGTATGAAAACTAAAGATAGAATTCTTAATATGTGGGTGGGTCCATGATGGTTGCATGTTTGTCATTCGATCAAACTCTTTTGGCAAAGTTGGGTGGTTATACATTGCTAAAACACCTGGAAAGTTCAGATGTGGCTTGAAATGAATCTAACTTTACTTTCATATTGAGAAGCTAACTACAAAATCATGCTCATCAAGAGTGAATCTCTATGGTGGAAAGATGGTCTCTTTGTTGAGGTCCAATCATCCTCTTCGATTTACATGCAGCAACAAAAAAAATAAAAAATCATCTCTTGATCATGGAACCTTTTTTTCTTTTGGGTAATGTGTTTGGTGATGCTCCCCAAGGCATGAAATGAACACTTACTAATCTTCATCAGTATTTCCTTGACATGGTGAAACCCCCCCCCACACACACACACCCATTTATAAGAACCCTACACATAGGAAGCAGGAACCATAAAAACCTAACACACCCTCTGCAAGAACCCAGGAATGCAAGAGGGACAAAATTGCAGATCAACTTCATTTTGAGTTGGGTCCAAAATACATAATTAGCTTGGTGTACTGTAGGTTTAGTCATTGTTGCAATACAGCTAGTTTCTAGTTTAATTATTGCATATGCACACAAGAACACAATCCAGTGCTTTCTTCAATCAACACACATGTTTTCTTCAATCAAACAAGAACAAAATCCAGTGCTCACATCCCTAATCAATTAAATAGGCTGATTAGAAAAGAGAAGGCAACCATACTTGCCTACAATTTAAGTATTTGCTTGCTCCTAGCTCCATGGCTACTGCACCCAAGTGACCATTATAGAGCAACTGAAAGTTGACAAGTGTATATTTGAAGAAGTCCATTTTTGCATCTGACACAGTTATGTTCAGTTATTGAGGAGTCTTGAGATTTTTACAGTTCATGGGCGGCTCATTCAAAAGCCTGGACTTTGTGCTGGGGAAGAAAGTACAAGCAGAAATGCTTTAAGTAAAGCAACTTCCTTTGATTTATGCTTGCATTGCATCAGGCAAGTCCATATGGCAGTGATAGTTTTTTGCTTCACACTGCAAGAAACTTAATACTTGATGGTAGATACCCACCCAGCAGACCCTTCCCAGCAAATTCATGGAAGCACAAAGACTTGTCTTTGCATGTCTGGAGGATTTTTTGGTGGAAGTGGGACTAAGGACAGAAAAAGCAGGCTGAACAGCAAAGATTGTATTGCAAGCAAGGTGTTTTGTCAACTTGCTTTTGAACATTCATAAAAACTTCAGATTTGGTTGTCATTTTTCAGTCATAGATATGGACTTGATAGCTTCTATCAACCAGCTTTGAAGTTTCAAGGATATTGTACTTGGGATGATTTTGGGGACATTATGGATCAAGACTTATGTTGGAAAGAAATTATATCACAAATAGCCTAGTTTTTTTTCAATTTTGCAATATTGAAAATATGGCATGCCTTTCCAAGAAATGAGCAAGATAGGCTTAATTTACACTCCAAAAACACTTTTCCCCAAAAAAAAATTCCCAAATTTTTTTTTCCCAGAAAAGACAAAAATATTCCCCCAAAAAATCAGGCATACTGCAATTGAAAACAGCTTCCAGAGGAACTTCTAATTTGTAAGGAAATTTGGGGAAGAAATTCAAGGAAAAGAATCAGAGTGAACCAACAATGAACCTCACACCATGAGGGATGGATGATGTGTGGAAAGGACACTTTTCCATTGGGTTTCAGTTCCCTAGGTAGCCCAAGGTGGATAGCTTTGTTTCTGTTTTTACTACCTACTTACTAACCACACTTGGTGCTCACATATTTACATGCATCATCTACATGCATCTACTCACTAAATCATGGCCCCAGTGAACCAGCACCCACCAGAGCACCATGAAGGATGAATGGTAAATGGTTGGGAAACAGTTTTCTATTGGGTTTCAGTTCCTCCGCTAACCATGGTGATTAGCTCAGTTGCTTTTTTTTCCTACCTACCTACTAACAACCCACAAGTAGGCTGTTATTAGGTAAGTAGTAAAAACAGCCCTTAACTATGTATAAACTATCTACATACCCAGTAGTTACCTATTTTCCTACCTATTTGCCTATGTATGAGACCTATTTCTTACAGAATTGGTTACCAAGGTGAAACCAAATATTAACTCGGTTGAGGTTCATCCACAAGTGAGTAATAATGGCCATTCAGTGGATGGTGTGCTAGTGGGTGCTGGTTCAGTGTGGCCCTAAATAACCAGCTTTTAACCCTACCAGCCATTCTTGTAAAGGACCTATCTATCCTGTCACAGACCTATTGTTTAGGCAATAGGTTACAAGAGTGAAACTAGACATCAACTTAGGTAGGGTTCATCCACAACAGACTCACAATAGGCTTTTGTTGGATGGTGCAACCAATGGCCAC
>Ga0209208_10002241_pt1 | contig 27664 bp, 19 predicted proteins | sample S1TSphfallax_3_FD_187694 | JGI IMG/M metagenome (GOLD analysis project Ga0209208, IMG submission 187694) | Host-associated microbial communities from peat moss isolated from Minnesota, USA - S1T2_Fd - Sphagnum fallax MG (SPAdes) (version 2) | ecosystem: Host-associated > Plants > Peat moss >...
TTCACAGAAGTTTAAGATTTATTTCAGCATTTGGAAACTAAAGAGCTGAAAAGCATTTTATTTTCACTATTTTAAAAATAAATTCACCAGCTGGAAAAAAAAATTTAGCCCAAAAAAAAAAAAAAACAACCAAACAGCTGATGCTAAAGAATCCTGAAATGGATCTGAAACCCGCCAAATACCCAATTTCATCTGTTATAGGGAGGAAAGTTGACAAGGAAGAAGTGCTAAACTTGATTGAGCAAGGGAAAAGGAACATAAAAAGAACATAAGCCTGCCCAATACGATAGGTAGGGTGTACTTTGCAAGGGGTATTAGCCCAAACCAAAAGTGGTGACAAACTCTTTGAGAAGAGAAATTTCATGCATCCAATGGTAAGGCCATGTATGCACTCAAGGTGCCTCGATTTTTTTCCTTTTAAGTTTGGGTGGGGAAGGATTGTTTTTGGTTTTTCCCTAATTCCCAATGTGTTCCCACTATGTTCCCTTTAAGTTCCCATCAGGTTGCCAATATGTTCCCCCAAGTTCCCAATGTGTTCCCCAACATGTTTTCCATAGCACCTCACCTTTACCCCATATGCTTTGGCAAATGTTGTCCTCCTTTCACCTATACAGGTGGGCCAAAGGGGAGGAGGAACTCTATACTTCAAAATAGAAGCTTCTATTTTGGGGGACCAATCAAACTGGCTTGTTGCAAAAAAGAAAAAAAACTTGGGAGGCACCTCATCCAGTTAATAGACCCATTAGTACTAGGGTGTCCCAATTGGGAAAGAATTGGGTAACCAGATTCATAGTTGATACATTGTCAAATATAAAAGCCCATCAGATTCATGCCACTTTTGTTTGGAGCTTGTTGATGGAAAGATGACCAACCATCCATCTGGCCTGAAAGTAATGAGTCATGATTGGAGTGATAGCCACGAGCCTACAACCAGATCAAATTTTATTCTGGCTTCAAGAAATATCGCCTTTGGGCCGGAATAGTACTGAGATGGGTGGTGACCTCCACGGAAGTCCCGTGATGCATCCCACTTTCTGGGAGTTTGGGAACGTGATGTTCCCCTTGTGGTTTTGCCGTCTTAGTTGGTTCTTTTGTCTTCTTGGAGGTGGGTCCTTCCATTTTGTTCCTTGTATTCGCCCTTTTTTTTGTTGGGTGCTTTGGGTTTTATTTCATTGCCAGGGTTTCATCAATTAGCAGTGCTGTCACTGCTTGCAGGTTTGGAAGTAGGTCCCATTGGACACTAAGGTACTTGGGGCAAATATATCAAGCCTGATGATGGCAAAGCATGCTGATGCAAAATGGATCACTTGCAGGCTCATGACTCCATCCTCCTCCAGAATGGCCCAGTAGGTCCACATAGTGACATTATCCACCATTCATAAAAAGGACACACACAATGACATCATTCATATTTTTGGACAGATTCTGTTGTTTTTTATGCACAAAAAATTGGGAAAATTATGGAATTTTTTTTTCTCTTCTAGTGGAAATTTGACTAATTTTCCTAATTTGTTTGAAAATTTTCACCAAATGGACAGAAAATTTCCTTTGAAGCCCATATCATAACTGGTGAAAGTCAAGCTTTTAGATTGGTAGGTAGAGATTTATACTGTCAAAATTCATGACATGGTGAAAGCAAAAGGATCCACAATCACACACTAGGGCTTATTTGTAGTCACTTCATTTTTTGGTCCCAGAACAAGAAGTTCCAAAAGTATGCATATAGAGCTCCTCTCAGGACCAGGTGTTGTTTCTTCTGCTGATTTTTTGCTGGATGGTGATTTTTTCCCCCAAAATGGAAAGATATTAAGTGTTTTTTGGGTTTTTCAATTGTCAAATTTGGAAAAAATAGAAATTGAACAGAATTTTTTAATTCACCAGATTCTATACTAGGTTCCATCCAAACAGGCAGCCAAAGAAATAGAAGGATGCCTAAATGTTTTTTTTAGGTTTAAATGTTTTATAACAAGATTTGACTAAATCATCTTATGGATGATTGCCACTTCAGTGCACATTACAAAATTGAGAAAAAAGACATTGGTGCAGGCCCAGACAAAAGTGTGTTCACAAAGCACATCATGAGTACTACCACATATAAAAGTATGGCCACACCTAGGGCTAACTTTAGTGTTAAGCTAGTGTTAAGGATGGCAAATTTAAACATTGGTCCACACCTAAAATATTAACTAACATTGAATTTGAGGTGGCATATGACATCACATTGATGATAATATGGTGGTAGTAACCATTTTTATGTAGCAATAAATTTTAAAAAAAACGATTTAAAAATCAAACATTGATCTTAATTAAAGTCTTCAAAACAATGAGAAATTAACTCAATGTTTAGTGCATGCATACTCTTTTTCTTTGTTTTTTAATATTTTTGATTGTCGATGTGGGAATGGCTAGGGTGAAAAAAGAAAAAAAATTGAGAGGAAAAAAAAAAAAAAAAAAAAAAAAAAAGGAGAAAAAAAAAAAAAAAAAAAAAGAGAAGAAAGAGGGGAAGATTACCCTATAGGTGTGGACTGATAACTCGGTGTTAATTACCATGGAACAGACTCACAAATGAACTTGTTGAAAAAATGTTAATGAGTTTTTTATGGTAACTTGTCACAGTTTAACCAGCGCACCATCCACTGGATGTGTGTTATTACTTAGTTGAGGATAAACTTCAACGGAGTTAGTATATGGTTTCACCTTGGTAACAAATTCTGTAAGAAATAGGTCTCATATATAAGTAGATAGGTAGGAAAATAGATAATTACTAGGGAAGGGCTGTTTTTACTACCTACCTTCTAACTAACAACCTGGTTGCAGGTAGGTAGTAAAATAAAAAGCAACCGAGCTAAACCACCATGGTTAGCTAGGGAACTGGAACCCAACGGAAAATAGTTTCCTTACCACTTACCATCCATCCTTCACGGTGCACTGGTGGGTGCTGGTTCACTGTGGCCCAACAACAGCAGTCCATGCTCACTGAAAGAAAGACGATGTGGGCTTCACAAGCCCACAAGAATTCGCACATGGATAATAAACAAAAGTAAGAGCGAATGAACAGTAGTAAGTCTGTACGACAAAGATTCATGTACAGGTGAACAATTTGTGTTTGGCCACTACACTTTTGTCCTTCAAAACTAAGAAGAAAACTGTGGGCCACCAAATTATTTCTATTGAAGTAAAATCAACAACTGTGAACAATAATGTTGCGATGTTTTCAACATTTTTTTATTCAAAAATTATTTTTTTGAAACAAATCGAAAGAACCCATTGCAGGAAGAAACCATGTTTTCAACATTGACATCAAACTATAATGCACTCTAACACATATGCTGGCATAAAGTGGGTGATTGAGAGAACTTTTAAATAGTCAGAGGGACCAATTCAGTCCTTCCCTTTGCTGCATGATTCTCCAAGTCGACGCAGACATGAGAACTATCACAGAGAACCTTGCCATTCATGGAATTGTTTCCCCCTGCAATTTACATCCAGGAATGAACCATTGGCGGTTGATTCTGCCAGGCTTGTGAACACTAGGCTCGCCTTGCTCTGGTGTTGGTGAACATAGCAGAATTGGGCACCCAGGGCTGCTCCCAGGTACAAAAACTAGCACTCACTCACCCTCTGACATCCTGGAGGCACAACTATCAGTTCACTTATAGCACAAAATTGCATTACTGGCAGATTATGCTACTTAAAAATGGATCCCAAGTCACCCCAATTAAAGGAATCTGGTGAAAATTTACTTCCATGTAGCCCAGTGTTTTTTTTTTTTTTTTTTTGGGTAGAATAAAAAGTGGCTACATGATGTTGAGGGCTCTCCAAAAAGAAGGCTCCTTTTCTTTTGGGGATAGAAGTTGTTCTAGCAAGGGTGATGTTATTGTGAGAAAATTTTGTTTTTATCAAAAACTAGTGATGACTATTTGAATTATATCCTCAAAACCAATGGCTACCTAAATGGACATTGTATCATTGCTACGTCTATGCACTCATTGTAGGGTAAGTTGAAAGCATAGAAAAGAAACTTGTGTCAAGTCTCAAACATAGAAAATAAATAATGCAAATTCAATTTTCAAAGTGTAATTAAGATTTTAGATTTTCATACATGTTACAAATTACAATCACTTCCAACGAGTTGGACCCCAACCCCTAGAGGCTTTGCCCGTTGCAATAGAAGTGTCCTACACCCAAAACCCAAATATGCCCCCACACATTATCATATAAAAGCAAGCAATCAAAACCAACCCCTACAAACCCACCTGCTATTACACCAAGCTTGAAGCTCTTAGAGTCTCCATTTTTCAAAGTCCACTATCCAATCCCACTATTCCAATGCATACATTGCATCCAACTTCACAAATCCACATGGGTTGAAAATGGCAGCCTGTGATTTGAAAAAATATAATCAGCCATGAAATTCTCCAATCCCACATGCATACACAAATTGTAGAAATTTGAAAAGAGCACAAATTTGCAAATACAAAAGTTGAATTGAAAAAGCTTTGAGTTTGAAAAATTACGTTCAAAGTTTAATAACCATGTTTGACCTTGACAACTTTTCATGATGGAATCGCATCATTGTATGGAAAATTTTCCAAAATGTAAAACTTTTGTGCAAACATACACACAACTAAATCCAAGTGATCATTAAGTCTATTTCTCAACTTGTTTTTCATGAAAGCTAATGTTGAAAAACATGTCTTGTCCTTCACTAAACCTATTGCGTGGGCAATAGCAATCTACACAACCTTGAAATATTCAAATATTTTCAAAACTAAAACTTGAGAGGATGTGTGATTATGCCAAAGCTTAGTCACAGGATTTAGAGCAAGGGGAGGCTTTAGAGTAGATTTGGGATTGTTTTTCATTGTTATTTTGAACATTCAAGTTGAACATCCACTAAAGAATTGAACTGGTGGAAAATTAAAGGCTTCAAAGGAATAGCTAGGTTAGAATATAATGCAATCAACTCCCCTTGACAAATCTTCACTTTAATCACAAAATCACACACAAAAAATCACATAGTTGGTTATATTTGATAAGAGAATGGATGGATTCAAGCAAGGGCAAAATGCAATTTGGCATTTTCATAGTATGGTGTATAGTCAAAATTGGAAGTACATATAATATCAAAAGTATTCACTTATTTTGAATTCTTTTAAAAATCACATATAATTGATTTGAGCTTTAACAATAATTTTTTTTTATACAAACCATATATATGCAATTGATTCATGTGTTTATCTATATGTAATTGTACATCAATAATTTGATAATTTCTTAAAAAAATACCTTGTTTAACAACATTTTACAACTTAAAAAGATCATAGTCATCAACATTATCATAATATAATGTATTACTAAACATTTATTTATTATATAATAAAAACATTGTGTCTTTATAAAAAAATTGAAAGTTTTCATCGAGAATTTTTTTCGTTATGGTTGTCTCTTTTGTCCAACAATTTCCATTATTTCAACAAGTTTTTGGAATTCAAGACAATGCTTAAGACTCATACTGAAATTGAAATGAAAGGTTTGGAAGAGCCTTTTTAACCTAGATGTACAAGATGCAGCTTATTGATCCACGTTTGCATAGCCAAGTTGGTGTAGTGTGCTATGTAATGCACACCCACCATATGTGATGCATATCCATTGTGAAGTTGCATAGTGACACTTGTGTTAACGCTTTGAAAAACGAACACCCCATCAACACCAAATGACACCAACTGACTTGCCATTATTTCTTTCCCCAAGTCCACCTTCAATGATTAATGCTTCAAGGTTCAAGTGTGTCATCGAATTAGATGTTGTTCCCTTAAGAATTTTCTTAAGGAGAAAGAAAAATAAGACTTTGCCAATCTTGCACAACATAAACATGCGCACTTGCCCACGTTTGGTTATTAATACTTGTAATTTCCTCACAACAAATTGAGAAAAATTGAATTTCTACCATAGCTCGTGGAGTGGCATTCAACACAACATTGTGCATGTGTTCAAACACGATCCATCTTGAATTGTCACTTTCATGCTTGTGTGAATAATTTTAAACCTACAACTACTTGAGCATAGACTTTGTGCTTTCATAGGTAATTATAGGATGACCATCACTAAGGTGTAAAATGCAAGTAAAATGCAAAAGCTTGCATTTCTTATTAGTCACCTTTACAATATTTAATTGAATCAAAATAGAATCATGGGCTAAACTAACATATAAAACTTCATTTTTTGCAAAGTACCATTTTCCAATTGCCACACCATGACCAACAAGCTTTGCTTATCACTTAACTTCATGTTTAATTAAAAAATCTAACTTTGGGACAAGAAGTTTTTCCCGGTCTTATATTTGTGCACACACTTTGCACATTATTACAAAAATAAATCCATCCTTTCCCTACAACAATTTTAGCCCATGTGTACTTTGCACCCTAAATGTTTTGGAACTTATGATGGACATCATACTTTGTTTGATTTGTTTTTTTGTGAATTTATGCAAAAATTATAATAGCTTGATCATGATCCGTAGAAGGTGGAACAATAAAAAGTGGAATAGTAAAAGTTGATGGTAACAATGCAATTGTTTGTTTGTTGAACCACAAATGCAACTTCATAAGCTAGAAACTTGTCATTAAAAAAATACCAATAATGAAAATTTGATGGTGGTTTTAAAGGTGCCATGATTTCAAAAGACAAAATGCAAGCACATTACTAACTACAAGCATGCACACTCCTAGGTAACTTACACCTTGTAGACAAAGGACCACAAAAAACCAATGAAAAACACACAAATAACCCTTTCGATGAATCTCAATCCCCAAAACACCTACCCATTGCACAAGTAGTGTAATGCAAACTGAAATAACAAACTCTATGTGCAAAATGCATTATTTTTGAACTTTGAAGCTTATGATACATACCTCCATGAAGTTTATAGGTTGTTAACTTGAATGTTATCAATCAATTGTTGGAAAGAACTTGAATCATAAAAGGAGGTTAGAGGTTGGCAAATGTCCATCATTGTTGCAACTTGATCAACAACTTATCATTGCAACTTGCTGTCAATGATCATTAGAATTGAAAACATAAACTTAAGATTTGGAAACAATTATCAACCTACTAGGCTAAGCCTTGTCACTTGATGCTTGAAAATTTGAGCAAGCTTGAATGTTGAGGGTTGAACATGTTGCTTTGCTTGAGTAAAATTTTAATTTTTGGAAATTGGATTGATGAACCATGAACGCTATGCAAATTGCATCGTAACATTGTCACTATAGTGTCATCTCGAAGCATTGAAAAAGAGATCACCTTAGATATGTAAGTACTAAGGGTATAACATGATTCTTGAAACTCAAGATAGTTTGAGTATTGATGAATAATTTCACTATTCACCTCATAATTTCCTACAAGTTACTACAACAAGGTGGCAAAAAGTGGCGATTGCTTTTGAAAGGGGATCACAAAGTGATGGCAACGACCCCCCTTTAAAGTGGTATTCTTGGGCGAAACCCTTAATTGCCATCACAATAACTGACTACAATGCTAACTACTAATCATGATAGTGACTACATTACCTTATGATGATTTGTCAGAGGCTAAAAGTAGCTGGCCCTAATCAGTAATTTCAGATTACATAAGAGATAAATGGTGTAAAATTAAGGCAAATTTCAGATTTTCTATGACCCAGATTTAGGGAAGAGTCTCAAAACCTTTTTTTTTAATCGCAAAAAAGAGCCTAAATTCGCCCAAAAAACAAACACCGATGTAGCCAAAGGTCAAGGGATCAAAATGCCCATACTATAATAGCATGTAGGGAGGGCTTCAATCTGACAACTCTATGTGATATAGAGTCGTCAGTTAGATCCCTACAACTATATAACATGTAGAATGTTAAGCAAAACAATTGGAACAATGTTAAGTCAGCTCCACTCCACCACTCCACTGGCAGCACTAAACTGGCTGGCATAGTAATACTTTGATGAAGTGCAGTTCTTACTCCAGCTCCACCCATGCTCAGTATGTGTACCTCCAACAGGAGCCTATTTCTTTTTATAAAATTATTATGTATTTCTTTATTTTGACCTCACCCATAAAACTGAAATTGGAACTGCAAAAGATCAGAGATTAATAATAGCAACCCGCGTGGACCAATCAAAGCATCTAGCCAATCAACAGCAGGTGTTAAGGTTTCGTCTGTCTTTTTGCCAATCTCAGCAGCTGGTGCCAAAATGTTGTGTCAAACCATTTTGCTGAGCCAAACCAGCACGTTTTGAAAGTTAATCTTCATCCAAAATGTACCATAGAGTGCACCATTCCAGATGCTCACTTATGGTAAGAGAGTGTTTGTGCAAAGGATCCAATGTTTTGCAAAGGCATTGAACATCAGAACGACTGTTCTCCACTGGCCAGTCATGATGAATGGCACAATTGATTGGGTTACCTTAGAGTTTCACCTTGTTACACATACAAGTCGTTTTATTACTACGGCCATGGAGATGCTCAAAGCCTTTCACTCTCTGTATAGTAGTTTGGGGGGCCCAATTGCTGACATCTCCAGTTCCAGGCCTTCATTAGTGGTCAATTAGTCCTTCAAGCAAAGTATTGCATCAAAAAACATAGATGCACAAGGCAAGAGACCCAAATCAACCCCTATTTTCAGCTGTCTATTATGGGATTCCTCGTAGTATTTAGCTGCACCGTCCTACCTACATATATGAACAATTCTTCGATTTTTCCCTTATTTTTCTCTGCTTTTGAGCACCAGATGCTTGTTCATCCAAACATGTGGAGCCCCTGGGGTACTTTGGTCACTCATTGGAAAACAGCTGTAGCCTACATGTACTTCTTTCGGAAAAATACAAACTTAAAAAAACCATCTATATAGAACATGTACTCTTTGTAGGCACATTTTCTTTTATGGTTCTTTTGTCCCCGTCTTCTCTTCATAACATGTTATGAATGTTGTAAATTGGTGAGGACTAGTAATTGCACTTTTCTTTATTTGGAACCAATGAGGTTCCTTTGGTTTCTTTACTGAATGTTGGGTGGCAAAGAGTGTTGGAACACCTTGGACTATGGTGCTTGCATATGCTCACTGAGCTTGGGATTGTTCTGAATTTTTGGATTCACTTTCACTTTTACACTTCTCTTGCCAAAAGCTCAATGGAGAGCTTTTGACTTGGGCCAGGGTGAACCAACACTCACCTTGGTACCTTCACCTTTTTGAGTTAGGCCTCTTAGTGGCTATATTAAGCCCAAAAAAGTTACATTTGAACTTGGAGACCCTGAAATATTAGTCTTAGAATGGGATATTTGTAATATTTAGAAACAATTTAAATTGATTTTGGGTATTTTTACCATGGTTACCAATGTGGGTGCTGGTTCACCTAAGGCCTTGAGTTGCAATCAAGGAAAGAAAGTGTTGGGGGTGGGGTTGGGCTGAAAGCTTGATTCTTATGGTGAATGCCCCTCAGTTCTCTGGCTAAGTTCCATTGCCGACTATCATGATTCATTCTCCTAGTTTTTTTCCTGCCCGTAAGTGTAAAAGCTGTAAGGAGGACTCAACCCAGTGTAGGTGCTGGTTCGTGTCCTCACGTTAAAGCCCCTCCAAATGAGGGTTTCCAATAATTTCATTTTAGAGTGATGGAGTCATGTCCGTGGGAAAGATTCTACCTAAGGAGAAGGTAAACAGCAACTCAAGGTGTTTTCATGGAATCAAATGTGGCCCACAATAGTTTTTCAATATAAGTGCCTTAGGTTCACACTCACCATTTGGATTAAAACACCCCTTACAAACCTTGCATTGGCCTGCTTTGAACCCACAACTTCTTTGGAGAAGGGTCACATTACTATTAGTAACCTAGTTTCATTCCTTTATAAAGAGCACCTTCCAAATTTATTTTAACTTTAAACTTTGCACCAACATTAGTCAAACCTTGCGGCAAGCAACCCATCAGTTGTAGATCTAAAGGTGCATTCACACTTGGTGTTAGGGACTCAAGTGTTGAGTCACTTAACACTATTCTAATCAATTAAGACTTAAACTTATTTATGGTGAAGATTTTATGTTAAACTAACATTCATTTAGCATTAAGTGATCGCCCATTTAACATTGGGTGCCACCTAAATTTTCATTTAACATTGATTTAATATCAAGTGTGAATGCACCACAACACCCACAAAGTTCTTAAGGGGGTTTGTAATGTCCTTGTATTAGCATATTCGCTACAATAATGGCCTTGGTGAACCAGCCCGCATGCTAAAACCTATAGTCTAAATATGACAATTTCAATTTTTTTCCCTTGGACCTATGGCGACTTTGGGCCATGTTTTCTAAAAAAATCCCATCCATGAGCCCCCAGTTTTATCTCGCCACCAAAAGAAACGCTAATTCTCTCCATTCTAAAGTAGTTCAGATTTTCCATTAGTTTATACATTTCATAAGATTTTGAAAAACATGCTGGCAGACTCTTTTTGCAATTACATAAAGAACTTTTGTATTTCTCAAGGTTTCAGCAGAGTGGATTACTCTACGGTTCTTGGAATCTTAACTATGTTTGACAAATGGCATCAGATTCCAGTTGATTTATTTAAACCTTGAACATCCTTTTTGATGGGCTTTTCTTTTTTACTCCAGAATCTGGTCTAATGATTGCAGGAAACTACAGAAGTATATGAAAGAAAAGATAAGATAGAAAATAAATACCTGATAAAATGGCCATTAAGAAAAAAAATCAGCAACTCATGTTAAAATATTCGTAGCCTATTTTGAGATTTAGGTCTCATAGCACAGTCCCTTTCTACAGTGTGAGAATGGCACCTTATGTATAAGTAAGCTCTCTTCAGATTGTTATTGTGCTTGGTTGAAATTCTGGTGCAGGCTTGAGTGCTTGGTGCTCTGCCTATCTAGTCATCCCATTTTTTAGATGGTTTCTGACATTTTCTTTCAACATTATGCATTAAATTGAGCTTCTCTTATTCCACAGCTCGTGGTCTTTCTCAATGCATATGTTACCAAGCCATAGATCTGATACGGATACACCTATTTCATTGTACTCATGGGGGAGAACACATGGTCACACATCATGCACTTCAAAATTATTTCATCTTCATTGTTAGGGGTGCCAAGTTCCATGTTTTGAATGAGCAAACACATGTTTTCTTGATATCATCTTTTCAATTATCATGGTGACAAGTGATGTTGTGTTTATAGTAGATGGTATTCGTACTTTGACAAATGTAGTCACTGTTGACCCGACTTGTGCAAATCTTATTTTGTGAGTTACTTCTTCTTGAAGAATCGATTTGATGATTGTAGCTCAAGCAAAGATTGTATCAAATCACAACCAACACCTTGAAGATGATTTCATCCTTCCAAAAGTAGAGATATTTGGATGTTTACACACCAATAAACAAATGACTTCTTTCATCAATGTGTCAACATGGCATGGTCAGAAAAGGGTTCTGGAGGTCCTTTTCTTTTCGTTATACATTCATGTTATAGGTAGAGGGTGTCAAAGGTTCTCTAAAAAGTTTGGGCCGTCAATATCTTGTGTGGAGGAATTGTGGTGGCTAGAAAGGTTTTTTTTAAGCTTGGTGTCCTTCCAAGTTTTTTGTCCATCTCTTTGCACAACTTGCTTTTTGCTATTGGTGATGGGTTTAAGTGTTAGGTTTCGTGTTTTCTACTCTTAGGGCTCCCCATTGTGCATTCTACATTTTCGGGTGTGGTCTTTTGTTTGGACTTCAATCTTTTTTCTTTCTTTTTTTTGTTCCCTTACTAAGTGTTTTTCCTTTATTTATTTAATTATTTAAAATATCTTCTTTTTTGGACTAAGTAATTGGCAAAAGAGTGTAAGTTCTTGTGAATAATTAATGTGGATGAATGTTGAAACTATTTACAACAATCAACGAACTAAAGTTGGTTAATAGACACAATCACTCCTTGTGAGAATCAAGATGCCTTCCTTTCATCCATGTAAAAAATGATTATGAAATATTCATCCAAGCAATGAACGGGTACAAAATCATTGGGGCAATGAGAATTCAAAGTGATACCATGTGTTAACTTAGTAGGTTGTTAATTAAATGGATCCCCATGTACTTCAAAATGTGGGTGCAATTTGTTAGGTCCTATTCAATGGGATTAGTGAATTCATTCAAAATTTATGAAAACACATGTTAAACAAGAGACACATTTTTTATAATGGGAGGTTGAATGTTATGGGTTATGAGTTTTAATTAGGAAGTGACAACCAATCAAAAACTAAAGATACTCACAAGGGATGGTTATGTAAGGTGATGGTTATGTAGTGTACTATGTTTTTTTTTCTTCCTTTTCAATCACCAAATGAAATAAATTGTGATCAGGGAAACATTTTGGTCATGGCATTCTTGGAATTGGGAGTTTGCATTCAACTAGTGTATCATTGTGGAAGGCAACCTTTAACCCTAAATGAAGATATGGAAGTAGGGGCAAAACATTCCAAGCCTTTATACAAATGTAACAAGATGTTGTTCATTGCATAATGATTTTACTTTTAAAAATTCCTTTATTAAATATAGAACTTTTCATCTAAAGCATTTGTAACTTGATGTCAATAACTTGTTAATTATGTAATTATTTAGGGGTTAACTTTGATAATTTAATCATAGCTTTAATTAATGTGCATGATTCAAACATGATAATTCATAAAAAAAAGTTTTTGCACACATTAATGTGCATGATTCAAAAATAATAACTCATAAAATAAATCTTTGCACAATTAATATTCATGACTCAAGGATGATGACTCATTAAAAAAGTCATGTTTCAAATTATGTGCATGTTGAATCATATGATAAACCATGTGATGTCTAAAATTTTAAAAAGTTTTTTGTTTAATTTTCTTTTCTTTGATATATAAGTGGGTGTTTAGAACATTTGGAGACACTTTCACTTGATGAAAACAATTTACTGTAAAGATTAGAAAAGTTCCGTAACATAGACTTGGAAGAGAATTGAAAAATTGGTTTTCAAAGGTTTTGGCATAGTTTATGAATGCATAAAATCTATGGTAATAAGGATGATTATAACATAATAATTACAAATAGAAAATAAATGTGTGAATATAGATTTGTGCAAATAAAGACATCAATTTTCATAACTATATAACAAAAATACATAGTTTCAATCCTATACTCATTTGTCATCAACACATCCACTTCTATGGGACATGTTCACCCATTATATATGCACACATAATATTTCAGAAGTCACTCACCCATTGAATTACTTTTGAACCAAAATTTCATGCCCGAATGTTTCATCGATGTACAATTTCTTCCCTATGGGCAGAGCCAATAATCAATGTTACTAGAATTTGAACTGGAGGATTGGGTTTATGCATGTAACTTAATTTACATTAATCAGCTACCTAGCAAAACTGGTAGTAATGGCCAAGTGTAGCTTGGCCTAAGTAATCTACACTCAGGAACAATCAGGCATCATTTTGCCAGGGAGACCCTTGATCAATTGGCTTTGTTAGCTCTGGCGGCAAGGAAGAGAGTATTGAATGATGTAGTTTTCAGACACAGTGATATAGTCTAATCAGACACAATATTGCATAAGTGGTGGTGTGGCACTTACATGGGTTATAAAGCTTGACTAGTGTGACTAAAATCAGTCATTTCAAAATTTGCGATACGACTACCACACTTCATTTATGTGCTTGAAATGCTACTTTTGATGCCCCATATGTGATTGAAAAGTAAAAAGTATCATGGAATTATTTTCTGAAATTATTTTCTAAATCAAATAATAGTAGCATGTGGTTCTCAAATAACATGAAAATCAAATCAATTATTACTTAGGGCATAAACAACCAGCCTATTTTGACAGTTCAACAAAAAAAATTCAGTGTCCAACATATCACAGAATATTTAGTCAAAAAACCATCATAAAAACCCATGATTTTGTGGCCATCATCAAGGAGCTTGAGCGAAGATTTCAAGCTGATGACATTATATTTAAATGTCGTTGGGGTTATTTGCCTTCAAATGTGGTTGCACCCAAAGTAGGCTGCGCATGCATTTATGACAAACTTGAGCTTTTTGGAAGTTCATTACTAATTGGGCCAATGGCAAGAACATTGGCCCTAATTAGGTTGTCATCTTGCCCACGCTTGACAATGCATTCTTAGAGTAGTAATCATCCTTTTCAAGATCATTATGTAAATTAATTGTCATATTACAAGGAGACCTTTGCATGATTCCAACGTTTGCAATGGAATGTCATGTAATCTGGCTAGCAAGTAATTCCTTACCCATCGCCTATATGAGTGGTTGAAACTTATTGAATTAACAATGGCTATGGTGTTAGATAGTTCAGAAGATCAAAGGTGGTTCTCAACTTTGAATCAAACCATGTTGAGAAATAGGTTGACAACTCACCTAGATTTTGTTGTAGGATGTACATGGGCAACATTTGTCTTCCATGTGGAAACTTTTCCCTTTGCTAAGATGAAATGTGTGATGGAATGAAGACTCAACTTATGCCGTAGTAGCTGTATGTCATCATCTCGACACCAAATTTGACTCCTTCGTTAACTAATTTTCTTGTTTCAATTTATGTTGATTTGTGCTCTTCACTCATCAATGTTTGACTAAGCTGCAAATGCAAATCTCTGTTCAATTAAAAACTTGCACTGAAAGTCAGAATGCAGAATTGTGTATCCTATGATAATTATGATGATTTTCAACATGTTGACTTCATATTTTCACAAAATTTCATTTTACTATTTTGGGGATTATTTAATGGAGAAACTAACCTTAGGGTAAGGAAGTATTGAATTATATTAGAAACAAGCATGCATCTTGTTGTAAAGAACATACATTGAACTATAACCCTAGACCATTATTTGGGGGTAGCACCTATTGGAGACCATTAGCATGCAACATTATTTCAGGGAATAATTTTACTAATTATAGAAACACACACAACAGTTGTTCATAAACAAGGTGCTTAATTTGTTGCCTTCTTTCTAATTAATTATTTCAGTCATGGGACCTTTAACTTTAAGAAGCTTGAAAAGCACTTATACTAAGTTTTTAAATATTTAGTATTCTCTCTAGATGACATAGATTATTGGGAAAACCATTTTCGGTAAACTAAAACTTTTTGGACTATCTTACAAATCCACAAGGTCAAAATTAGTGTATTAGGAGGGCATGTTATCATGTGGAATTTTTCAACTAGCAAATGGGCAGATGTTTTGTTTTATGGAATGCCCCACTTCTTTTTTTTCTTCTTTTTTTCCATACTAAGTATCACCAAACTAAAAAATATTTTATAAAAATCTACTGGTGCTTCAGGTTAGATAACAGCCTTTGAAGTGGGGTGTTCCCATAGTGAGCATACCCTCAGCTCTGCCTCGGGTGGGTGCTTATTTCATGCATGCCCCACTCCTCAGGGATTACCCTACTCATAAAAGCTTCATTGTTTCTCAATAGGTTTAAAGGACAACTTGTATCCATGAATATTGCCTCATCAGGTGTGGAAACACTTTACATGACCTCAAGGTTACCCTAATAGGTGTAAGGTGTCTCTGCACCTTAGGTGTAAGGTGCCTCTATATACTTAGAGGAGGGGTTGCCTCATGATTTATTTATCCATCATTGTCTCATGGTGTACGAGCATTTAATGCATGAATTGGCATATACTTTACACCGAGTTACGCTCATAGATTCCAAAATTGTAAGGCAAAGCTTGGCCACTATAACACTACGGTGGCTTCAGCATGTGTGCCAAATAATTAATTAATTTTGAAATTTCAATTTTTCAAATAAAATATTTTTTAAACATTCCCAAAAATTCTTTATTTTCTTACACAATAATATTTTCTTTGAAATTTTGAAATTGTCATCATTTTAAAAAATTATTTAATTTGTGTCAAAGCCACCTTGAAGGTACTATAGTATGCCTCACCTTGACCTCTTATTGCCCCCACCCTGTGGCATTACCCTAAATATTAAGGTCTAGGGTGGCAGATTGTGTCATTTTTTTGACTGTTATATGACATAATCTTTCAATGATGATCATACACTCTTAATATAATGACCAAAATCAGTCTGTTTGACATGAAATTCGTGTTAAATTGTTGAATCTGCCACCCCAGAACGTAATGTCATGGAATGGCCTCACCCTTGCCCATTATGTTGGGTGTGTTGTCTTGCTCACTATAATGGGCTTGTTACGCCTTAACCAACATAATGGATAGAGGCTTGATCATTCCATCTATCTATGAAGGAATGTAGTTTGTTTTGCTTTGTAGATATGAGATCCACTGAACTGGGATGCTTCAGATCGTGTTCTTGGTGTCTTTGAAAAGCTCTTGACAAGGAGGGGTGCATGGGCTTGGTTCCATGATGTTTGGACTTGCAGTGCAAAAGTTCTTGAATATTGAATGATTTCTTGACTGAAAATTAAATTAAATCCTAGAAAATTTCGGAGGATTTGAATTGTGCCTTTGGTGTTCTGGGAAAGATCTTGATGAGCAGGATTTAATGGAATTTATTTGGTAAGATTTGGATTCAGAATGTGGGAGATATTGATTCCTAAGTGATTTCTGAAATTTCTAATAAATTCCCAAAAACCAGGTTTTGGAAGCACAAATCAGTTGAGGATGTGGTAACTCTCGGGCCAACGGCACATGCCACACTAGTAGTACATAAATCTGCTTGGAGCAATTGCAAGGAGCTTGCTTTCCATGACCAATCTTGTTTCTGTGCTTGTGGAGTTTCCATCATTTTGGTAGTGTTGGGCCACTAATTAACCACCCCAGTACATTGCTCATTTCCGCACTTGATAATAACCATTGATCTTCTCTCAAGCAGCAAGCCTCATCAAAGACTATTATTATTATTGTCCACTACATTTTGATATCACACTCTCTCACTCAGAAACTATGGCTGCAAATGAGGCCCAAACGGATAAGACTACTTGATAAACAAACATGCACAGGAAGAAGGAAACTTTATTAGTTCTGAACAGATCTTGCAAGAGAAAACATAACATAGATGTATACAAATTTGTGTGTGGCAGAAGTGTAAGAGTTTGTTTGTATGTCAAAGTGCGTTTGTTAGGGTTTAAGGAGAGAGAGGGTTGGGAGAGAGGTTGATGAGCTTTGGGGTGATGAGCTTTGGGTTGCGGGAGAGATGGTTGGGAGAGAGCTTGCTGAATTTTCGGTTGTGGGGAGTCAGGGTTTCTGGAATGGGGTTGCCTGAGAAAAGGCTGCCTTGTGCTGAGTTTTGAATCTTGGTTCCTAGTGTCATACTCGAAATGAAAGTAGAAAAAAAATCAGAATTCATCTTTACTCTTGACTACCTACTGGAACTAATCATAAAAATCTGGCAATTTGGATTCTATATTACTTCAGAAATCTGGTGAATTTGAGCCATTTTTCCCATTAAAAAATCCTTTGAATAACTCAAAATCCTATTTTTCAGGTTTAAATTTAGTATCGTAATGACTTGTGTTGTATGGTTGGGAAGGTGAGAAGCTTTAGAAAACCATGCAAACAAACACAAATTCAATGGTACTATAACTACTCAAATAAAAATGAATGACCCACAATATACTGGAAAACTTGCAGCAACTTGATTTGATCTTCCCGAAAGTTCTACAGAATTAAACCTATTTAGGCTAACATAGATCAAATTATTATTGCACATTCAAAGATAGTGGCAATTAAAAAAATAAAAATAAACAACATTCAATAATAATGTACAGGAACCCAATTGCAAGATGCAATCTAGAAGAAAATGTAAAATTTGAGGAAATTGTAGAATAAACAATAATTTTGTTGCAAGAGATGACCTATCCTCTTCTCTGTCACTGTCTCACACTCCTACTTTGCTTGTAGATCTCTAAAGACGCATCTCAATTGCTCCCAAACATGCAAGAATGCCCCCCACTTTTCCCCTTGGTCCCTCATCTAATCCTCTTCCTACTCAATTTTAGGGGGTAACACTTGAACTTGGGTAATCTTTGATTTCTCTCAAAATGACTAAATGGCAATAATAGTTTTGAAATCCTTTTTTTCTAACTACCCTGCTTACCCCCTTTTTTAGCAAAACTTTTTATACCAAATTGCTGCACAAAATTTATTACATGTTAACAATGATCCTTTTATGTTCATTAAACAACTTGTGAAGGAAGGCATTTCATTAAAAAAATAAGTTAACGTTCTTTTTGTGGTTAATTATTTTTATCATAAAAAAAAATTGGTTTAAGACATTTTCCATATCTCAAAATGATCATGTAATTCTAAGGATGATGGTACATCGAAACCGGTCTAATCAAGGAGTAGTTTTAGGTTCCATTTAGGGGTCTCATTGTGTCAGATGACAATTCCAAGTTGGAGTTCTTGAAGAGACAATTTCAATGCCCTCACATCACAAAGTTCCAATGACACATCAAACACCTAATGTGAACACGGGAAGAACTCTATTATGGATTGGGGTTCCATTTTATCTCAAGTTGTTACCAAGCAAAAGAAAACTAATAGTGATCAAGCGGTCACTACCTTCTTTATCTTGTTTTGTTTAAAGATTTGGTTATAATTTGTGATGAATTGTTTGTTCCCACATGTTGTTCAACAATTACTTGAATGAAACATTTGTGTCAACATTTTACTTGTGTGTTGGCCACTTAACAAAAATATGAATTAAAAGACAATCAAATTATTAAAGTCAAAATAAAAGTTGAGTATTATTGTTTATTGGGATAGTGTGAACACAATATAGTTTTGAAGTCAATGGTTACATGTTCATTAAAGCAACTCATAATTACAAATCCAAGAGAAAAAAGGTCAATAGATCTTATCAAGAAAATACACCTAATTTTTTAACAAGATAATATTTGGGTATTCGAATTATTGTGAACAAATTTTGATGTTTAAACATGTGTTCACAAGTTAACATCATTAGGTCATTCCAAGCTTGTTTTTGAAAAAAATTCAACTCTAAAGTTGAAATGTGCTAATGTCTTCAAATATTAACAAGTTGCATTTCAATTACATGTCTTGAAAATTTGAATTGGAATGATGAACCTTGATTATGGCATTTCAATATGTCATGTAATGTTGAATCAATATCAAGCTTTCAACTTTTATACTTTACAAAACAACTTATGTTTAAAGTTGAAGGTTGCCAATATTTTTAATCCATAGGATACCTATAATAACAACATGTCCAAAGTTGAATCATTTACATTTTTTGAAGTTGTAACAAGCCTCTTGCATTAGAATGTCAAGATTAGTCGATTTTTTTGGGTATTTAAAAAACCTATTTCATTCAAATGTATAGAGTAAAAATCTTTTTCCATCTTTAGACTTTTAAAAACCCTAATTGATGTTTTAATTGATTAAAAACATCACATGAAAAAAGTTTTAAAATATAATATAATATATATATATATAGTTGTTCTCCCCTTTGAACCAAAAACCTTCCTTTCATTTCCTTAAAAGCTTGTGGGCCACAAAATGCTAAACATGTGAAAGAAAATTGCTCAAAGTAAATGCAAACTATAATTCACATTGGAAAAAATATCCATGACATTATTGTTATTTCAAATTATTAATAATTTTGAAGTTATAATTGACAAAATTGGAGTAGTATTCCTTTGAAAGAAGGATAATAGGGCCTTCTTCTTGAAAAACAACCTATTCATGCTTCTAATGATCAACAAACCTCACATTTTCAGTATTTCAAAGCTTGACAAATCACCATCAAAGAAGAGAGAAAAAAAAATCCATTAATGACTATTGATTTTGAAATCATAATTAACAAATATGGATGAAAAGAACCATGATCTAAAGCCTTCTTCTTGAAGAACTACCTACTCATGCTTGATCTAACTAATGATCAACAATCTTCACATTTTTAGTTTTTCAAAGCTTTGCAATTCACCATCAAATAATTGAAAGAAAGAACAAGTAAGAATTATTGATTTTCAATTGAGAATCAACAAAGGTGAAATAACATTCTAATTCAAAGCCTTCTTTAAGAACTACCCTCACATTTTTAATCTTTCACAGTTTTGCAGAAATAAAAAAACCAAGGAAATTCCACCATTGCAGCTCCCCTACCTCAATTCATCCTTTCCCATTAGGGTTTATTGTTGAAATAGGTAGAGGGGGTTTAAACCCTATTAACATGCCGGTTTGGCTCAGCAGAATGGTTGGATGTAAATACATAGCCTAGTCGTCACTGCGAGAGACAGAAACGGAGCAAGAACGCTCAACCCTAATCTCCTTTTGCTGTTTGCTGGTGTGAACTTTGCTTTGCTCAATATACGTCAATTCAAGCATGCGAGGATGAGAAATGGGTCTCTTTCTGTACAATTTATCTCCTGTATCGAGAGAGGACGGTGAGGTGAGATAAGGGAGGTGCATCTGGTTTGCCAAGGAATGGCTTCATCAGTGCAGGAATTGCAACTGCTCGGTGCATGGAGTAGCAGTAGTTGCGGTTCTTTATTACAGGATGACTGTAGCAGCCGGGGCGGTGGGACGATCTGCAGCAGCAGGAGAAGGGGGAGCCTGTTATGTGTGTGTGCAATAACGCCCTCTAACCATGCTCGACAAGTTAACTCCGGTGCTCTTCTTTCAAGTGCGCAAGGGATAGCCACAAAAGTGGCGCTCGGTGATCAGCGTCGTTGTCAGTTTCTCTTCCTTTTCTTCTTCTTCTGCCTTTTTCACGCAGTTTTTTTTGTTTGCAGATGGTTTCTTATCGTGCTGGTCTCGTCTATTCCTTCGTTAATTGTGTCATTTGTCATTGCTTCCGAGTAGATGAGATCGTTAGTTTTTCTTATCGAATCCACAAGATTGCAGACAATTCGTATCGGAGGTCTAATGTTGTAATGTACAGAAGTTAGGGGAACTTCCGCGACTGTCTGGGAAAACAAATTGGTCTTGCACTCGTCCTACTGCTTCCCCTAAACCCTAAACCCTACTAGTTCTCCAACGTGAAGTAGGGTTTTGCTGCTGGATAGTCTTGCCAAATTCGATAACAATATTGAAGGTGGCATTTGACATGAACCATCAATGTCATAATTCCCACCAAGAGCTTTCATTTGAACAGTCTCGTGATGTCACACAAATGGGAAAAGCAAAAGTGCTGCACTTCCTGGTGATTTTGTACAATGAATGCTATCTTTGGATGGGAATTGATTGTCTATAAATGGTTGATTTGAAATGATGTTTCTTTTTGTGCTTGGATCTGAACATACTCCATAATTTCCCTCTGAACTATTTCTTTCTTCATATTTTGGAGTCCTTATGTGGTAGTTTTCTTTAACAGAAAATAAAATTGCCTGGTTCTGGTTTAGTTTTATTTCTGAGTGTTGGGAGATTTTCTTGATAAAGATGATAGTTATTATTCTCCATGATTTTGTGGAAGTCTCTATGTGGTGGTTTTTCTGTATTAACCAAGTTGCTGTGGTCCCTGCAGACCCAAAGGAGAAACTTTGGCAGGAGTTCTTTTCAGATCCTTTGCAATGGTGGGATTACAGGTTAGAGAAGGTAAGTGAGTATGCTTGCTGTGGCATTTTGCTTGCTGATGGATGATGATGATGATATAGCTTTATTGGTTGTTATCATTGCCTGGTCTGCACAAGATGTGAGCAATGGATGGCTTAGTAGCTGGATTTGGAATTTGGTTGAAGGTGAATGCAAGGTATCCAGATTTCATGCATAAGAAGACACGGGAAGCACTCTGGCTGGTTGACCGCAAGAACCCCCCCTGGGTGGAAATGGAGATGGCTGCAATGGCACCAGGGACTGTGGACTTGAACCCATTTCTATGGAACAGAAGGCTTTTAAAATATGTCAAGGCTGGGGAATATGAGAAGACGCTGGGGCTTTTCCGGCAAATGCAATCCAAAGGCATGAGTCCTGACACATTCACTTTTGTTCCAGTCCTGAATGCATGTGCTAGTTTACGAGCACTTAAAGAGGGCAGGTATGTCCATGAACGGATCATTCAAAGTGGTTGTGAGTCTGATGTCTTTGTGCGCAGTAGTCTCATTGACATGTATGCCAAATGCGGGAGCATGGAGGATGCTTGGAGTGTGTTCACCAAGGTTCCCTCAAATGATGTGGTGTCTTGGACTGCCATCATATTCGCACATGTAAAATGTGGGCAAGGGCAGAAGGCATTGGAACTATTTCAACGAATGCAACAGGAAGGTGTGGAGCCAAACTCCTTCACTTTTGTGGGGGCCCTGAATGCATGTGCCAGTGTAGCAGCACTTGAGGAGGGCAGGCATGTCCATAAGCAGATCATTGAAAGTGGCTTTGAATCCGACGTCTTTGTGTGCAGTGGCCTTGTTGACATGTATGCCAAATGTGGGAGTATGGAGGATGCTTGGACATTGTTCAGCAAGATGCCTTCACATGATGTAGTTTCTTGGACTGCCATGATATTTGGGCATGTAAAATGCGGGCAAGGGCAGAAGGCATTGGAATTATTTCAACAAATGAAAGAGGAAGGTGTGAAGCCCAACCCTGTCACTTTCGTGGCAGTCTTGAATGCTTGTGCCAGTGTATTGGCACTTGAAGAGGGCAGGCATGCTCATGAGCAGATTGTTCAAAGTGGTTGTGAGTCTGATGTCTTCGTGCACAGTAGCCTTGTTGACATGTACGCCAAATGTGGGAGCATGGAGGATGCCTGGAAAGTGTTCACCAAGATGCCCTCACCTGATGCTGTCTCTTGGAATGCCATCATCTTTGCACATGTGAAATGTGGGCAAGGGCAGAAGGCACTGGATCTGTTTACGCAAATGCACCATGAAGGTGTGGAGCCAAACTCTCTCACTTTTGTGGGGGTGCTGAATGCATGTGCCAGTTTATTTGCACTTGAAGAGGGCAGGTGTGCTCACAAGCAGATCATTCAAAGTGGTTTCGAGTCCAATGTCTTTGTGTGCAGTGGCCTGGTTGACATGTATGCTAAATGTGGGAGCATGGAGGATGCCTGGAGAGTGTTTACCAAGATGCCCTCACATGATGTAGTCTCCTGGACTGCCATGATTTTTGGATGTGTGAAATGCAGGCAAGGGTGGAAGGCATTGGAACTATTTCAACGAATGCAACAAGAAGGTGTGGAGCCAGGCCCTGCAACTTTTGTAGGGGTCTTGAATGCTTGTGCCAGTGTATTGGCACTTGAACAGGGCAGAAATATTCATGAGCAGATCATTCAAAGTGGTTTTGAGTCCAATGTCTTTGTGGGCAGTAGCCTTGTTGACATGTATGCCAAATGTGGGAGCATGGAGGATGCCTGGAGAGTGTTCACCAAGATGCCCTTGCGTGACGTGGTCACATGGACTGCTATCATATTTGGATATGTGAAATGTGGGCAAGGCTGTAAGGCATTGCAATTGTTTCAACAAATGCAAAGGGAAGATGTGGAGCCAGGCCCTGGGACTTTTGTAGGGGTCCTGAATGCATGTGCCAGCTTAATGGCATTTGAAGAGGGCAGGTGTATTCATAAGCAGATCATTGAATACAGTTGTGAGACCAATGTTTTTGTGGGCAATAGTCTTATTGACATGTATGCCAAATGTGGGAGCATGAGGGAAGCTTGGAGAGTGTTCGACATGATGCCCTTGCGTGATGTGGTCTCTTGGAATGCTCTGCTTTCAGGATTTGCCATGCATGGACATGGTAAGGAAGCCCTAGGACATTTTGAACAGATGTGTGAAGCAGGTGTAGAGATAGATGGTGTAACTTTTGTTTGTCTTCTGTCGGCTTGTAGCCATGCAGGCCTGGTGTATGAAGGCTTGTGCTACTTTGATTCTATTAGCTTGGTCTATGGTATTCCTGCAGCAGTGGAACACTACACCTGTATGGTTGACCTTCTTGGCCTTGCTGGCCATCTACAAGCTGCAGAGGATATGATCAAGACCATGTCCTGTGAACCAAGTGCAGCTGTGTGGAGGGCCTTGCTCGGTACTTGCAGGACTCATGGAGATGTGGAGATGGGAGAGCACATTGCAAAACGAGTTATTGAATTGGAACCTGAAAATGCCGCAGGCTATGTGCTGCTATCAAACACCTATGCTGCTGCTGGCAAGTGGGATCTCAGTAGAAATGTGGAATGGCAGAGAACAGAAAGGGGTGTGAAGAAACAGCCAGGTCGTACCTGGATAGAAGTGAATAATGAGGTGCATTCATTCATAGTAGATGATCGAGTGCATCCTCAAATGACTGAAATACGTGCAGAATTAAGTAGATTGTCTTGGCAGATGAATGATGCTGGGTACATGCCAGATACAAGGTTTGTCCTGCATGATGTAGATGAAGAAGAGAAGTTGGTGCAGTTGTGTCACCATAGTGAGAAGCTGTCTGTTGCATTTGGGCTCATTAGCACACCTCCTGGTACTCCACTCCGCATTCGCAAGAATTTGCGGGTATGTGGTGACTGCCACACATTCATGAAATTCATCACAAAGATAGTTGGCAGAATAATTATAATAAGGGATGTCAATCATGTCCATCACTTTGAAGATGGCATATGTTCTTGCAGGGATTATTGGTGATGTCAGCTGTGTAGGATCTGTATCACACTTGGATTATTGGGTTAGTTTGCTTTGTAGCATGTTGAACTCTTTTGTCATTAGTGCAATATCCAGTGCCTGATGAGAAGGCCTTGTGTTGTACACTGAATAGGGAGGATAGCATAAGCAGCCTCCATGTTAACATTGTGTATAAGACAATTGTGGAGTTCATGAGTATAGAAGGTGTGAACAGTACAAGCAGCCTTGTGTCTAATCTTTGGTTAAAATGTTTGTTTACAAATGGTTCTTGTGAGTTTTATTAAATTCACTGAGCTTCTATGGACGTGGGCTTTTCTTGTGTGAAAGTAATGTTCTGCCACCCATCTATCCTTCTTTTACTGGGAGAATTTGCTGTATTAGACAATTTTGGACCTTACAAGTGTAAGTAGGGGCTTTCTTTCTTTCAGTAGAGTCTTGTGATTTTTGTGGATTTTGTTTTCAGATTGCTCTGCTGGAGGATTCATAGATCTTAATTAGTAGTTTTGATGCATGCGTTATAATGTGGAGTTAGCAGAGGCTAGTGGTGGTACCATGGAAAGGGCATTGCCTGAAGAACTAAAGAAAGGACAAAAAAAGGGAATACAATTGGGAGTGCATTACATTCTTGTAGATGCATCTTGTAAGCATGTCAGAACAGAATTCTTTTCTAAGGTCTGCTTCTACATCACTTTTGGATTGAGGTGTACCCAAGAAAGTTTTCACATGAGCTCAAATGAGGAGAGAAGGCTCAGGGATTGCAAATTCTTTTCTAAGGTCTGTTTCTACATCACTTTTGGATTGAGGTGTGCCCAAGACACTTCTCATGTGTGCTCAAATGAGGAGAGAAGGCTCAGGGATTACAATCTATTCATATTCGCTAGCACATTTTCAATAGTTTGCTTTGTAGTGCCTGAATGGTTTTCACACTGAAACAAAGCTTGCTTTGCAAAGCATAGACCAAGAAACAGCCTACCTTGAGCAGCAACCTACTTACTACATGTGCATGGAAGGAAGAAGTCTAGTTTGGAAAGAACAACAACACTAACCATTGTGAGAACATGAGAAGGTCTGACAGCAGAACAGGTCCCACATCAACAACACTTATATCTCTTCCTGACACCCCATGATTGCAGGCAGTACTACTACTACCAGACATGGCTAGCTACCAGCAGACACTTCAACAACTGAATACTAAACTTTGCAGCTGCTTTATCCTCTTCAACTGGAAAATTTGTGAGGGTGACAAGATTGGTTGGAAATTGAATAACAATAATGGCTGGAAGAGACAATGAGATTGAGATTCATGGCTGAAATCTCTGAATGCTACTACAGTATTTAGCAACTTGCAACTGCCATATCCTTGAGCTAGAAAATTATAAAGGGTGATTTGAGTGGTTGGAAGACTAACAACAGTGGCCGGAAGAGACAGTCTGATTGAGCTTGATGGCTACAAGCTCTGAATGCAACTGTGTTTTGCCCTAAGTATGGTGGACAACCCAGATTTTTGGGGAGCAGTGGAAGGGTGACTATGGATGGACACAAGAGCAAACACCTCTGACAATCAAGCCATCTGACAACATTAACCAGCAGCAACATCTGCCGGTGCAGCTCCCTTCTTCTGAAAGCCATCCTGGGGCGCCTTACCTTCTGGGGCTACCTCACTTTCTACTGGCTCAGAACCCTGCCAAATTTTACACGTGCAAAGTCATGAGCTTACCAAAAATTGAACAATCGATCAAAGAGAGAAAGTAGATGCCAGGAATCAAATATAGAATCACAAATATAGTTGAAGGATTGGTGAGGACGAGGAGGAGGAGCATCATGACGACGACGACGATGGCTGCTGCTTCTCAAAGAGGACAAGAGCACAGAGAGGAAGAAGGAATCCTTGTTTGTATAGGTAGGTACCTCCGCGACATGTGTTCTTGCCTCTCGCTGGATGTTGATGAAGTCACGCGTCGTCTGCTCCTCCGACAAGTTGGGTGTATTTGTCTGGCCTTCCGAATCTGTTGACAAGTTCGGATGATTATTACTACTACTACTCCCAGGCTGCTGCTGCTGCAAGTGTTGAGATTCTTGGCTCCCCGGGGCAACTCCGCGCTCTGTGTTTTTCTCATCTATAGGCGGCTCTCCTGCTCCCCAATTGGATGTGGAGCTGTCTTCAGGTCTCTCTTGAGCAAATCCTCTTTGTGCCTGGCATGACAGAAACCAAAATCTCTTACTGATCTTCTTGCCCAGACTCTCTCTCTCTCTCTCTCTCTCTCTCTCTCTCTCTCTCTCTCTCTCTCTCTCTCTCCATCTCTTTTTCTACTACTGGCAATTGCATCAAAAAGAGCGCAGTACTCTGGCTCACCATGTACTGTGTGATCCCTGCGGCCGGATGTGATCGAGAGGGAGACGAAAAAAGCCACTTCCGCACGTGAATACCCAAAACTCCTCCTCCTCCTCCTCCCGCTCTAGCCATCGCTTCTTATCACGAAACCGGAAGAAGGAGACTCTCTTCACAATAGCAATCAAAAGAAAGATCCAACAAAAGAGAAATCCAGTGCCTTCTTCTCTGTCTCCCAAAAGAAACAAACAGCCCGACGACAAAACAAAATCCTTGAGTGAAGAAAAAATGGTTTCTGGGTCTATGAAAGAAAGTGAGCAAGCTCGATAGATCGATCTTCACAAGCGAGTATAAAACAGAAAAATACCGAAGAAAATTGAAGAAAGCTCTGAAGGCGTGGGGCGTGGCGAGCGTGCATTCAGTCCAAGTGCGCTTCACACTTGTCTCCGCAACAACAGAACAACACTCTCACTCACTCACTCGGAGTTGGTTTCACACGGATGGTGTTCCGTGTTCTCCTCTTTGCTGCATTTTGGGACGTCACTTGGCACTTCACTTCAAGTTTGTTTCCTTCCAAGTCCCATTCGACTTCTTTCTGTATTTTATGTACTATGCAGTGATTTGGGGGGGGGGGCGAATTTTCGCCATTTCACCAAATATATTTTGAAAAAAAGAAAATTCCTTGATTTTCTTGGAAAAAAAAGCTTCGCCTAAAATCAATAAAATTTCACCCACAAAAATTTCCAAAATTCGTCACAATATGAATGTGCTTAAGA
>Ga0209208_10002242_pt1 | contig 27653 bp, 24 predicted proteins | sample S1TSphfallax_3_FD_187694 | JGI IMG/M metagenome (GOLD analysis project Ga0209208, IMG submission 187694) | Host-associated microbial communities from peat moss isolated from Minnesota, USA - S1T2_Fd - Sphagnum fallax MG (SPAdes) (version 2) | ecosystem: Host-associated > Plants > Peat moss >...
TGACGAGCACGTTCGGCGAGGCAAGCTCCAGCCGCTTCGCATCGAGACCGAACTCGTGAAAGTAAGCCGCATCATCCAGCGCCGCCGCTTGCACCATGCGTTCCTTCTGGATGCGCAACATCATGACGACGTCCGCACCCGCGATGCCGTCCTCGATCCGCGTGTAGCGTTGCGTGCCCGGAAACTCGTCCACCGACGGCAGCAGCAGCTCGGGTGCGACCAGCCTGACATCGGTCGTTCCGAGCGTATGCAGTGCCTGCGCCGCGGAACGGGCGACGCGGGAGTGTTTGATGTCGCCGACGATCGCGACCTTGAGCCCCGCGAAACGGCGTTTGTGGATCCTGATGGTCAGCACGTCGAGCAGGCCTTGGGTCGGATGCGACAGGTGCGCCTCCCCGGCGCTGATCACCGAGACGTGGGGCGCGACGTGATCGATCAGAAATTCAGGCATACCCGCTTCCGAATCGCGGATCACGAACACATCGGTGTTCATGGCCTCCAGCGTATAGATCGTGTCGAGCATGGTTTCGCCCTTGACGCGGGAACTCGATTGCATTTCCAGGTTCAACACGTGGGCGCCGAGGCGCCGGCTGGCCAGATCGAACGAAGCGCGTGTCCGCGTACTCGGTTCGAAGAAGAGGTTGGCGACGGTCATGCCGGCCAGTTCACGGCCTTCATAAGCCGGTTGTCCGGGTATCCTGCGGTAGCTCTCCGCCCGGTCGAGAATCGCGGTCAACGTATCGCGGGCCAGCCCGTCGAGCGTGATGAGGTGCCTGAGGCCCCCCGCGCTATCTTGTTGTGCTCGCATCCAGGCCTCATGTTCGTGTCGTAAACCAGCGTTCCAAAATCACGCAGGCCGCGGCCGCGTCTACGTCCGCCTTCGCGACCCGGCGTCGGCGCAGTCCGGATTGCCGGGCCGAGCGCAGCCGGGCCGCCGCCTCGAGCGACGAATACCGCTCATCGACCAGATTGACGGGCAAACGGTAGCGGCTCTCGAGCATCGCCGCGAATTCGCGCGCTTTGGCCCCCATCGGACTCTCCGAATCATCGACATTATACGGCAGGCCGACCACCGCCCGCGCGGGTCGCCACTCGGCGATCAAGGCGTCGATGGCCGACCACTGCGGCCCTTGCGGGCCCGCCGTGATCGCGGTCAACGGGGAAGCCGAGCGGCTCAGCGTGTCGCCACAGGCGACTCCGATGCGTCGACGGCCGAAGTCGAAGGCGAGCACGAGTCCGGGGGGGTCGACCCGGCTCGTATCCTCAGGCATTGCCGCTGATCGGACTCAGCCGCGACAGCTCGACACCGAGCAGGCCCGCGGCGGCCTGCCAACGCGCCTCGAACGGTAGATCGAAGATGATGCCGGCGTCGACCGGCGCATTCAGCCAGGCATTGGCGCGAATCTCGTCCTCGAGCTGCCCCCCGTCCCAGCCCGCATAGCCCAGCGCGATCAGCGCTTCTCCCGGACCCTCGCCACGCGCGATCGCACTCAAGATGTCGCGCGAGGTGGTGACGTGAATGCTGTCCGACACACGCAGCGTCGTATCCCATTGACCGCCGGCCCGATGCACGACGAAGCCGCGATCGGTTTGCATCGGTCCACCGCGCAGTACCGGCCTATCGGTCAACGGCCCGGCGGCGATGGCAATGTCCAGTTGCTCGAACACTTCACCCATGCGCATTTGCAGCGGCTTGTTGAGGATCAGTCCGAGGGCCCCGCGCGATGTGTGATCACAAATCAAAGCGACCGTTTGCGTGAAATTAGGATCGCCCATCGCGGGCATCGCAATGAGCAACTGATTGGTCAAGTACGTCGGCTCATTCATGGCAGCGGATCGTTCATGGGTCGGAGTACATCACGCTGGAGCCCTCCGACGCACCACCGAGAAACTGCCACTCATAGGCGATGCGGATCTGGTCGTGCTTGGCGGCGAGAACGCGCGGAAACGGATCGAAAGGCGCCGCGAGCTTCAGGATCCGAATCGCAGCGTCGTCGATCTCGGGGTGACCGCTGCTGCTGCGGATCCGGGCCTCCGCGAGGTGGCCGTCCGCCGCAATCGTCACCTCCACGACGGGTGTGCCGGAGAGTTTCTCGCGGCGCGCGGCACTCGGGAAATTCACCGTGCCGACGCGCTCAACCTTGCGCCGCCAGCCGTCCAGGTAAACGGCGACGTCGGACTCGCGCGTGTCGGCCGCCACCCACAATTGTTTGCGGGCCTCGCCACGCAGTCGCAACTCGACGCCGTCGTCGTTCGGTTGCATGCCGAGATCGGGCCGCTTCTCGAGCAGCAAGGGCAGTTCCGAGCTGTCCTGCGCGGCCACCGGCGAGGCGAAATAAACGATCCGGGTCGACGGACCGCGCGTCGCGAGCAGTGGGCTTGTCCCGAGGTCGACTCCCGCCCGTTGCAAGGCGACGCCATCGCCGCCGGCGACGCCGGGCCGGTCGAGCGGCGCCAGCGACGACTTCGGAATCCGGGCCCGCTCCTCCGCAAGCGTGTTGCCCGAGCCCTGCTGATTCTGCTGCGCCAGGTAGCGGGCTCGCGCGTTGCGCTTGGCATTCAAGCTCGGATCGTTGATCAGGATCACCTCGAGTCCGGGCGCCTGATCGCTCTCCGGTTCGCTGCCCGGTCCGCTGAAGCTCACTCCCAGAATCACGATCCCGTGCAGCAGGGCGGCCAGGAAGAGCGTGGTCACCATGCGGTCGTTCGCCGGGGGCAACTGATTTTCGAACGGGGGCGAACTCATGCGGCTCCAAGGATCCTGCCGATCGCGTCCATCAAACTCGCACCGATATCGACACCGTGCTTGCGATTCAGTTCGCGTATGCCCGTCGGACTCGTGACGTTGATCTCGGTGACGTAGTCGCCGATCACGTCCAAACCGACGAAGATCATACCGGCGGCCTTGAGTTGCGGGCCGATTTGCGCGCACAACCAGCGGTCGCGCTCGTTGAGGGGGCGGCTCTCGGCGCGCGCACCGGCCGCCAGATTGCCGCGATTGTCGCTGCTGTCGGGCATCCTCTGTAACGCATAGGGCACGGGCTCGCCGTCGACCAGCAGCACGCGGCAGTCGCCGCCCGTGACGATTTCGGGCAAATACCGCTGGATGATCGCATAGCGACTGCCGTAATCCGTGAGGGTTTCGAACACGACGTTGCGGTTCTTGTCGTCCTGGTCCAGCACGAAGATCGAACGGCCGCCCATCCCATCCAAGGGTTTGACGACCGCCTTGCCGTGCTCGCGCAGGAAATCCCCCATGGCGTGCATGTCGCGGGTCACGAGAGTCGCCGCGCAACATTGCGGAAACCAGGCGGTGTAGACCTTTTCGTTCATGTTCCGCAGGCCCTGCGGGTCATTGACGACCAGCGCCCCCTGGTCGCGGGCGCGATCGAGTATGTAGGTCGTATAGACGTATTCCATGTCGAACGGCGGGTCTTTGCGCATCAAAATCGCCGCGAAGTCCCCCAGAGCGACGTTTGCCGGTTCGGCGCGACTGAACCAGTCGTGGGCTTGGTCGCGCACGGTGAGCCGCGCCACGCTCCCCCAGGCGATCCCGTCGCGCAGCCAGAGGTGCTTCTGTTCGGCGTAGTAGACCTCCCAACCGCGCTGCTGGGCGCAGATGAGCATCGCGAGCGTGCTGTCCTTCGCGGGTTTGATCCGCTCGATGGGATCCATGATCACGAGTAGCCGAACGAGGCCGGACATGCTGAATCCTATGGAAATGAATGGTCGCTGGTGCGCCCCGCAGTCTAGCGCAAGCGTGAGGTGTGACCGATCACTTCGGGAAACTGTGAACCAGACCACCGTTGTTTCGCAGCCCATGCCTCCAAATGAGCGTGCCATGCCGTGGCCCTAAGCCCATGGATATGTTAAAAAGCTACTATATTCGGGCACCTACGCCCAACTGGACAGAATGACACTCAGCGACCGAAACAAGCTTACGGGCCTCAAAGTACTCGTGATCGACGATAGCAAAACGATCCGGCGCACCGCAGAAACGCTGCTGAGCAAGGAAGGCTGTGAGGTCTTCACGGCGGTCGACGGTTTCGACGCGCTGTCGAAGATTGCCGACCACCAACCGGACATCGTGTTCGTGGACATCATGATGCCGCGATTGGACGGCTATCAGACCTGTTCCTTGATCAAGCACAACAAGGTGTTCAAGCAGATCCCCGTGATCATGCTCTCCAGCAAGGACGGTCTGTTCGATCGTGCGCGCGGCCGCATCGTGGGTTCCGAGCATTATTTGACCAAGCCCTTCACCAAAGACGAGTTGCTGGGTGCTATCGAAGCCCACGTCGGGAAATGACGGGAGGATTCAAGGTATGGCACTGATCTTGATCGTCGACGATTCGCCCACGGAAGTATTCGTGATGCAGAAAGCGCTCGAGAAGCACGGCTTTCAAACCGCGGCCGCGGAGAACGGAGCCGAGGGCATACGCAAGGCGAAGGAGATGCGCCCGGACCTGATTTTCATGGACATCGTGATGCCCGGCGTCAACGGTTACCAGGCGACGCGTGCCTTGATCAATGATCCGGAGACCAGTTTGATTCCGATCATCATGGTGACGACGAAGGGCCAGGAAACCGATCGCGTCTGGGGCTTGCGCCAGGGCGCCGTCGATTATCTCGTCAAGCCCGTTTCGGCTCAGGCGCTGGTCGAGAAAGCCCAGGCCGCGCTGGCCGTATGACCAGCGGTGACGGCCGAGCGCTCGATAATTTGCGCAGTTTGCGCGACCGTCCGTTCGAACTCCTCAAGGAACTGGAAAAGCGCAGCCGGCCGACGGTCGCCGCCAACACGTCCGACCCCGCAGCGGGACGCGAATGGGTGGGCGTCGCCTTGCGCATGGGCGGAGAAACTTTTTTGGTGGCGCGCGAAGAAACCCGCGAAGTGCTCGGACTGCCGGCGGTCGTTACGCGCATTCCCGGAACCAAGCCATGGATCCGCGGTCTTGCCAACGTGCGCGGGCAATTGTTGCCCATGCTGGATTTGCGCCTGTTCCTCGGCAGCGGCAGCACGCAATCAGGCCGTAACACGCGGGTCGTGGTGGTCAATCACCGGGAAATCCCGGCCGGCTTGATCGTCGACGAGGTGTTGGGTTTCCGTCGTTTCGCCGAACGGGAATTCAACGTCGAGCCGCCGCCGACGGTGATTCGCTGCGACAGCTATCTGGCCGGCGCGTTCCGTCGGGGCGGCGAAGTCTGGCCGGTGCTCAGTCTGCGCGGCTTGGTCGAGAGTGACAGCTTTCTACAGGCGGCAAGTTGAAAGAGACCCCCTCCAATCGCGGCTCCAAGCTGCTGCCGGCGCTCGTTGCGCTGACGGCCTCGTTCATCGTGATCGCGGGATTGCTCGCTTTCTTGAGCCGGGACGCGGCCAGGACTGCGGCGCCCCAAGACCAGGTCGCGCTGCTCGTGCAGCGCCTGCCGTTCGAGGCACAGAACGCGCTGCGGGGTGAACCGAGCGCCTTCGACGCGATGACGAAGAGCATGAACCGCCTGCAAAATCTGCGCGCCGAGATCATGGCCGGCAAGCCCGCCGCCGACGGGGACTGGCAGAGACTTGGCGAGCAGGTTGCCGCAGTCGCTAACGCGCGGGTGCCGGTCGACACAATCCAGTCCGCAAACCGCGACGTCCACGAGCTCGCGCCCAAGCTGCTCTCGGAACTCGGCGATCTCGCGAGCGCGGTGGGCGTACAAAAACTCGACGGAATGAGCCGCTACCTCGAGCGCTTCGAATTGACCGTGCAGCGCGTTCAGCAGGATGTCAACGGACTCGCGACGGGTGTCAGCGACGCGGCTCCGGCGGCGCAGCGGCTCGCCGACAGTCTCGAGTTCCTCAATCAGGTCGTGCGCGGTCTGGCGGGCGAGGAGTCCGGCTTGGCGCTGACCCGGGTCACGGGCGCCGACGCGGAGCAGAAGTTGCGCCTCGTGCAGCAGCGCAACCAGCAATTCGCCGCGGCGGTGCGCAAGGCCATCGGCGCCGCCGAAGCGCTCTCTAAAGCGCAGACCGCGGCGCGCGCGCTGCCGTCGCTCGCCGGTGTCCTCGGCGGCGAACTCGGCGCGACGGCACCGGCGAGCGTGGAGACGGGCGCCAATTTCAAGCCATGGCTGCTCGGCGCGCTGGTCTTGGCGCTCGCGTTCCTCGGGGCGCTGTGCGTCGTCTATCTCAAGGCGGTCAATGTGCGCCGCACGGTCGAGCTGCGGGTGCGCGAGAACGAGCGCAATCAAGAGGCGATCATGCGCCTGCTCGATGAGCTGTCGAGCCTCGCCGACGGCGACCTGACGGTGCAGGCGACCGTGACCGAGGACATCACGGGCGCGATCGCCGATTCGATCAATTATGCGATCGAAGCCTTGCGCGAACTCGTCACCACCATCAACGACAGTGCGATCCAGCTCGACGGCGCAACGCGCCAGGCGCAGTCGGCCGCGGCGCATATGGCCAAAGCCAGTGGCGCGCAGTCGCGGCAGATCTCCTCGGCGAGCGAATCCATGGCGGACATGGCGGCCTCGATCGAGGAGGTCTCCGGGAACTCCGAGCGTTGTGCCGACGTTGCCCGTCACTCCGTCGACATCGCCCACAAAGGCGGCGATGCCGTCAGGCGCACGATCGACGGCATGAACGCGATACGCGAAACGATCCAAGAGACCAGCAAGCGCATCAAGCGCCTCGGCGAGAGTTCCCAGGAGATCGGCAATACGGTCGAACTGATCAACGACATCGCCGAACAGACGAACATCCTCGCGCTCAATGCGTCGATCCAGGCGTCGATGGCCGGGGAAGCGGGACGTGGATTCGCGGTGGTCGCCGACGAGGTGCAACGCCTGGCCGAGCGCGCGGCCAATGCCACTAAACAAATCGAGGTCCTGGTGCGCACCATCCAGACCGACACGAACGAAGCGGTGGTCTCGATGGAGCGCAGCACGACCGACGTGGTCGGCGGTGCATTGCTTGCCGAGAACGCGGGCGCGGCGCTCGAGGAGATCGAGCAGGTTTCGAATCAAATCGCGAACCTGGTACAGAACATCTCGGCCAGCGCGCGCCAGCAGGCCGTCGCCTCGGGCAGCATCTCGAAGAACATGCAGGTGGTCCGCGAGATCTCGACGCAGACCGCGGAAAGCTCGTCGGCGACCTCGGCCTCGGTCGCCAAACTCGCGGCGCTCGCAGCGCAACTACGCAAATCGGTCGCGGGATTCAGATTGCCGGATTTCTCTGGCGGCGCGGCAACGGCGACCGGTCAGGGCACCGGCACTGCACGGCTGCCCGTGCTCAAGGATGCAGCGGGCAAGGGAAGCGACGGCAATGCGTCGGCCAAGATCCGCAAAGTGAGCGGTTTCGGCGCTTGAAGCGCACGCGATTCCCGGCATGACCCCAGCATGAGCCCAGCATGAGCGACATCAGTTCCCAGACTTTGCATGTCGTTGCCAAAGAGCTGGCGACGACGCTCGGCGAGGCTCGGGTCGCGCTCGAGGCCTACGCGGAGCGGATCGATCAACGCGACATGCTCGAGAAGTGCGCGGTGCTGCTGCACCTTGCACACGGCGTCCTGCGCCTCGTCGAGGTGTATGGTGCGGGCTTGCTGGCCGAGGAGATGGAGCAGGTCACGCGTTATCTGCTCGATGCCGGCGCAGAGGACAAACGCGCCGACGACAAACGCCACACGGACGGCCTAGATGCCCTGATGCGGGCGATGGTTCAGCTGCCCACCTACCTGGAACGGGTGTTGTCGGGCGGCCGCGATCTCGCGCTCGTGCTGCTGCCCCTGCTCAACGATCTGCGCTCGGTGCGCGGCAGTCCCCTGTTGTCGGAGGGGACCCTGTTGTTGCTGAACTTGAAATCGGATCAGCCGGCGCAGCCGCAGGCTTCGCCGCAATCGCCGGCGATCGTAGCGCAATGGGCGAGGCGGCTGCGGCCGCGCTTTCAAGTCGGCCTGCTTGGATTCATCCGCGGCGAACGCCCGGCGCAGAATCTCGAAATCCTCGCCAAAGTCGCCGAGAAGCTCGAGGAAGTGGCGACCACCCAGCCGGTCTTCCAGTTTTGGTGGGTCACGGGCGCGATCTTGGAGGCCTTGCGCGACAATGGACTCGAGGCGAGTCTCACGCTCAAGCGGCTGTTGGGACAGGCCGACAGGCAGATCAAGGCCTTGTACGAGATCGGCGAGGCGCGCTACTGCGAGCATCCACCGATCGATCTGCTGAACAACCTGCTCTATTACGTGGCGCGTGCGTCGACCGAGGGCGGACGCATCGCCGCGGTGCGTGCCTCGTTCAAACTGTCCGAACTGCTGCCGCTCGACGACACGATCGAGCAAGAGCGCGAGAGCCTGTCGGCACCGAGCGTCAAATTGATGCGCACGGTTGCCGCCGCGATCAAAGAGGACCTGGCCAAGGTCAAGGATGTTCTCGATATCTTCGTGCGGCGCGGGGAGGGGCAGATTGCGGATCTCGCTCCGCAGCTCGAGCTCCTGAAGAAGATCAGCGACACGCTCGGCGTGCTGGGCCTCGGCGAGCTGCGCCAGCGGGTGCAGCAGGAAATCAACGACCTCACGAGTTTGCTCGGATCTGACGGGGCGCCGCCGGAGGATGCACTGCTCAAGGTGGCGGGCGTCCTGCTGTCCGTCGAGGATAGTCTCGACGACCAGCTCCTGCGGCTGATCCTGCCGACGCCGGACCACGAGCCGCCGCCCGCCGCGGACGACACGTCGGAGCACGAATTTCGACAGGTCAGCGAGGCGGTGCTGCGCGAATGCATCGTCAATCTCGCGCGTATCAAGGAGGCGATCTCGACCGCGGTGCAGAAGCCCGGCGATTTTTCGCCCCAGGGACTCGACAATGTCCCGCAGTTGCTGCGCGGTATCACCGCGGGCCTGCTGATGCTCGGCAAGGGCCGTGCCGTCGAACTCATGGATGCGATCGGCGTACACGTGCGCAAACTCGTGGAGCCGGGCGCGCCGGCGCCGGGTGCCCAGCGTCTCGAACGGGTCGCGGATGCGATCGTGAGCCTCGAGTACTACATGGAGACTATCCAGAACGGACGCAACGATCCATGGTACATGCTCGACAACGCCGAGATTTGCATCAAGGCGCTCGATGCAGATCTGCCGGAGCCCCTGACCCGGCTCGTGCTACCCGCGGCCGATCCATCCGGCACGCTCAAGATCGATTACCAGGCGACGATGAAGCTCGACCCGATGCCGACCGCGCAGTTGCTGCAGTCGAGGTCGTCGGTCACCACCGCGCCGCCGCCAGCGCCGGCGGCCGCCGCTTTGCCGAACAATGATGCCTCCCTCGATCCGGCGCTGCTCGAACTGTTCATCGAGGAAGCCAAGGAGGAGATGGCCTCGATCAGCAGCAATTTCCCCTTGTGGGAACAAAACCCGATGGAAATCGACGCACTGTTCAAACTGCGCCGCAGCTTCCATACGCTCAAGGGCAGCGGCCGAATGGTTGGGGCGCGCTTGATCGGCGAGTTTGCCTGGTCGATCGAGAACCTCGTGAACCGGGTCATCGACAAGACCTCGTCGCGGACTCCGGGCATGATCGCGGTGATGCGCGCCGCCGTGGCCGCGCTGCCGCATCTGATCGAGCAATTGGAGACGGGGCGCCTTTCGCCCGTGCCGATCGAGGAGATCATGGCACGCGCCTATGCCCTGGCCGACTCCCGGCAGTTCGAACAGACCCACACCGCGCTCGCGCTGGAGGACCGTGCGCCGGTGTCGCCGTCGAGCGATGCGCCCCTGGTCGCTACGGCAACGAAACCGGCGGGCATGGATCCGGTTCTGCACGATATTTACAGCAAAGAGACGGCGAATCACCTCGCGGAAATCCGCACCTATCTGCACAAGCGGGACGGGCAGCTGCCACCCCACGACTTGCCTGAGAGCGTCTATCGAGCGATTCATACGCTGAGCGGCAGCTCGAAGATGGCCGAGGCGAGACACGGGATCCGCATCACCGAGCCTCTCAATCACTACATGCGCAAGGTATTCGATGCCGGGCGCGGCCTCACCGATGAAGACCTGGTGCTGCTGGAGGATGCGGTCGCCGCGATCGACAACGTAGTCTCGCACATCGACGAGTCGACGATCTTTTTCGCCGATCAGCCGCAATTGCTGGCGCGCATCCGGTCGCTCGAGATCGAACTCGACGCGGTCCTTGCCCGGGCCGCCGCGGCGGCGGACCGGTCGCAGTTGCTGCCCGGCGAGGACCTAAGCGAAGCGTCCGCAGCCCCGGTCGCCGTCGCCGAGCAGGCGCCTGCTCCCGAAGCCGCACCCACGCTGGTCGCGGCAGCGGCTGAACCGGCGCCGGCGGCGGAACTGGGACCATTGGCTGAACCGGCACCGGCAGCACCGGTGGAGGCGGCGGTAGCACCGGCGGAGCCTGCAGCGGAGGCTGAAGCGGCGGAGCCGGCAGTCGCCGAACCGTTCGACCACGAGATCGCGAACATCTACAGCGAGGAGGCCACCGAGCTGCTCGAGGCCGCGCAGGCGTCGCTCAATGCCTGGAATGGCGACCGCAAGAGTCAGGAGCCGGCCGCCGAATTGCAGCGCCAGCTGCATACGCTCAAGGGCGGTGCGCGCATGGCCGGTATCCCCGCCATGGGCGATCTGAGTCACGAACTCGAGACCCTCGTGATCCAGATCGACAGCGGCGCGGTGGCTGCGAGCGATCACGCGCATGCCGTCTTGCAGTCGAGCATCGACGAGTTGGCGCGCATGCGCGACACGGTCAGCGCCGGCGCATTGCCGGCCGCCGCCGCGAATCAGATCCAGCAAATCCGCGCGCTCACGAGCGGCCAGAGCCCGCCGAAAGCCGACTCCGCAGCGCCCAGCGCTCCCGCGCCCAGCGCGGCCGCGCCGCCGGTCCCCGCCGCACCCGACTCGAGCGCGGCGGCCGCACAAGAAAGTCCCGAGCCGGCGCTGTCCCTGAGGGGAGAATCCGGTTCCGCGAGCATCGATCTGTCCACCGCGCCGGTGCTGCCCGGACGCGAAAGCGCGCCCGTCGAACGCATCGAGATGGCGCGCGTCGATGCCGAATTGCTCGACACCATGCTCAACAACGCGGGTGAAGTCAGCATCTTCCGCGCGCGTCTCGGCCAACAGGTCAACTCGATCGATTTCAATCTCGCCGAGCTGGCCCGCACCGTCACCCGTTTGAAGGAACAACTGCGCGGCATGGAAATCGAGACCGAGGCGCAGGTGCTGCACGGTCATCGGGACGAGGATGCGAGCCGTGGTGACTTCGATCCGCTCGAGCTGGATCGATATTCCTCGCTGCAGCAGTTTTCGCGCGCTCTCGCCGAAACGTCGAGCGACGTGGCGAGCATCCAAGGTCTGCTCGAGACCCTGACGCGGGAGGCGCAGAATCTGCTGACGCAGCAGGCGCGTGTGATCACGGACCTGCAGAACAGCCTCATGCGAACCCGGATGGTGCCGTTTCAGCGGCACGTCCAGCGCCTCACGCGGCTCGTGCGCCAAGCGGCAAACGATACCGGCAAGCGCGCCGAACTCTCCGTCGACGGCGCATCGGCGGAACTCGATCGCCAGGTGCTCGAGCGCATGGTGCCGCCGCTCGAGCACATGCTGCGCAATGCCGTCGTGCACGGCATCGAATCGCCCGATCGGCGTATAAGCCTCGGCAAGCCCGAACTCGGGCGCATCCACGTAAGCCTCGCGCGCGATGGCGCCGAAGTCGTGATCGTCGTCACCGACGACGGTGCGGGCATCAACACGCGCCTGATTCGCGAAAAGGCCCAGTCCCTCGGGCTCGCCGATCCGGATGCGAAACTCACCGACGAGGAGGCCATGCAACTGATCCTCGAGCCCGGCTTCAGCACGGCGGGCAGGGTGACGCAGGCCGCGGGCCGCGGTGTGGGCATGGACGTCGTCGCCACCGAGGTCAAGAAGCTGGGCGGCGGACTGTTCATCGAATCGACGCTCGGCACCGGCTCGCGGTTCACGATCCGTCTGCCCTTCACGCTCGCCATCAGCCAGGCCTTGATCGTGCGCGTCGCCGAAGAGGTGTACGCCCTGCCGATGCCGACGGTCGAAGGTGTCGTGCGACTGCCGCGCAACATCGTCGTGCGCCATCTCGGCAAGGACGCACCCTTGTTCGAATACGGCGGCCAGAAATACCGGTTTCAGCACTTGGGTTCCTTCGTCGGCCTCGGCGCCACGCGTCTGCCCGAGACCGACGTATCCATGTCGGTCGTCTTGATACGGGCCGGCGAACATTCGACGGCGCTGGTCACCGACGAACTTGTCGGCAGCCGGGAAATCGTCGTCAAGAATCTGGGCCCGCAAATCTTGGGCGTCCGCGGCATCGCCGGTGCGACCATACTGGGGGACGGACGCATCGTGGTCATCCTCGATATGGGCTCGCTGGTCCGGTCCGAGTGGCGCGGCCGTCCCGCCGAACTTCCCGCGCTGGAGCAGCGCGATCGGCGCACGTTCGCACTCGTCGTCGACGACTCGATCACGGTGCGGCGCGTGACCCAGCGTCTACTGGAGCGCAACGGCATGCGCGTGCTGACGGCCAAGGACGGGGTGGAGGCAGTATCCCTCCTCCAGGAGAATCTGCCGGACATCATCTTGCTCGACATCGAGATGCCGCGCATGGACGGTTACGAAGTTGCCGCGCACGTGCGCAACGATCAGCGCCTCAAGCACATTCCGATCGTCATGATCACATCCCGCGTCAGCGAAAAGCATCGCGCTCGCGCGATCGAACTCGGCGTCGACGACTATCTCGGCAAGCCCTACCAGGAAAGTCAGCTGCTCGACGCAATCGAACCGCTCGTGACCCGGCGCAGCGCCGTCGCACGCTGACGCGAAGCGGCGATGTCGGATCTGCGCGAAGAACTCTACAGCCTGCTGGTACCGCTGGTCGGCGAGCGGCTCATCGTACCGCGTGCCTGTGTTGCCGAAGTCATCGGTTACCAGACGCCGGCGCAGATGACCAATGCGCCGCCCTGGTACGCCGGGCTCGTGAGCTGGAGCGGGAAAAACGTGCCGGTCGTGTCCTTCGAGGGGGCGCTCGGCCTGCCGCTGCCCAGCATTTCGGGGCGCACACGCGTGGTCGTGTTCCACGCGCCCGGCGGCAAGATCCAGTCCGGCTATTTCGGTATGTTGACGCAGGGATTTCCACAGCTGGTGCGGATCAACGCCGACGTCATTCGCCCCGACCCCACGCGCAGCTTCGGTGAGCGATCGCCGGTCATCTGTCAGGTGCGCATGGTCAACGAAGCACCGCTGATTCCAGATCTTGCGAGGCTCGAGGAGATGATCGCGGAGGAGACTTCCGTACTCGGCTAGTCAAGAGAGGCGTGCAGGTCGCCGTAGCGGGCCTGCAGCCAGGTGAGCGCCGCGAGCGCTGCGGTTTCCGTGCGCAGCACGCGGGGCCCGAGACGCACCGAACGGAAGCCGGCGATCCGAAACGCCTCGAGTTCTTCCGGCGTGAATCCGCCTTCCGGACCTATTGCGATCTCGGCGCCGGATTCCACGCCCTCCACGGAGCCGCGACCGGCGGCCTCCGGGTCGAGCACGAAGCGCAGACCCGCGAGCGGCGGGGTGCCGAGATGGTCGAGCAGGGCGCGCGGCGCCTCGACCACGGGCAAGCGATTGCGACCGCACTGCTCGCAGGCGGCAACCGCCACCGCACGCCAGTGCTCGGCCTTGGCCGCGCTCTGTCGTGCGTCCAGGCGCACGACGCTGCGCCGGCTCAGCACCGGAACGATCCTTGCGACGCCGAGCTCGGTCGCCTTTTGCACGATGAAGTCCATGCGATCGCCGCGCGGTATGCATTGCACCAGTGCCACGGCCAGCGGCGACTCCCGGTCGACGAACTGCGCCTGCCCGATGGACACCGTGACGCGCGCACCGCGCACGCTGGCGATCTCGCCGCTAAATTCCCGGCCGTCGCCATTGAACACGACCAAGCCGTCGCCGCTGCGCGCCCGCAAAACTTTGGCCACGTGTGAACCGGCCTCGGCGGGCAACTCCATGATCTCCCCCGCTGCGAGCGCCGCGTCGATCCAAACCCGGGTCAGTCGCATGTCGCCAACTCGATGCCGCGAGCCGCCGTGTCGACCATGAAGTCGATTTCCCCCGCATCGACGACGTAGGGTGGCATGAAGTAGACGACGTCACCGATCGGCCGCAGCAACAGGCCTTGCGCGAGTGCATGGCGACGAACGCGCAAACCGCGCCGCTCCTGCCATGCGAAGGGTGCGCGCGTGCGCTTGTCGCGCACCATTTCGACTGCAACGATCATGCCGGTCTGCCGAACCTCGGCGACATGCGGATGGTCGGCCAGCGCGCGCGCGCGGCGGCCGAGCTGTTCGGCCTTGACGCGGTTCGTCGTGAGCGGATCGTCGCTCGCGAATATATCGAGAGTGGCGAGGGCCGCCGCACAGGCGAGCGGATTCCCGGTATAGCTGTGCGAGTGCAGGAACGCGGTCAGATTCGCGTAGTCGTCGTAGAAAGCGCCGTAGACATCCTCGCTCGTGAGCACGGCCGAGAGGGGCAGATACCCGCCCGTGAGGCCTTTCGAGACGCACAGAAAATCGGGCGAGATATCGGCCTGTTCGCAGCCGAACATCGTCCCGGTCCGGCCGAAGCCGACGGCGATCTCATCGGCGATCAAGTGCACACCGTGGCGATCGCAGGCCTCGCGCAGTCGGGTGAGATAGACCGGGTGATACATGCGCATGCCGCCCGCGCACTGGACCAGCGGCTCGACGATCACCGCCGCGGCTTCGTGCGCATGCCGGGCGAGCAGCTGTTCCATCGCCGCGAAGCGGCGCAGGGAATACGCCTCCCAGGATTCTCCGGGCTCGCACCCGGAGCAGTCCGGGGAGGGCGCCATCAGCACATCCATGAGCAGCGGCTTGTACATGGCCTTGTACAAGTCCACGTCGCCGACGGCGAGCGCACCGAGGGTTTCGCCGTGATAGCCGTTCTCGAGCGCGATGAACCGGGTCTTGCCGTGCCGACCTCGATTGCGCCAATACTGAAAACTCATCTTGAGCGCGACTTCGACGGCGGCCGAACCGTTGTCGGCGAAGAAGCAGCGCGTCAGGCCGGCCGGTGCAATCGCGACGAGCCGCTCGGCGAGGCTCACGGCCGGTTCGTGCGTGCAGCCCGCGAAGATCACGTGTTCGAGACGGTCGAGTTGGTCGCGCAGAGCGGCGTTGATGCGCGGGTTGGCATGCCCGAACAAGTTGACCCACCACGAACTCACCGCATCGAGATAGCGCTTGCCGGAAAAGTCCTCGAGCCAAGCGCCGGCGCCGCTGCGGATCGCGAGCATGGGAAAGGACTCGTGATCCTTCATCTGGGTGCAGGGATGCCAGACTACGGCGAGATCACGGGCGTTGATATTCGTACCGGAGGATGCCCGGTCCGATGGTCCGGTTGTGGCTTTCATGTCGACAACTATTGTCGCATGCTACCCAGCATGCAGACGAAGAACATGCGCTTGCCTTCTCTCGAAGTCGATCCAGCCACGGGATTGCTGCGCGGCGCGCGTTACCTCGAGTCGCCGAATTTCGATGCCCGACCCGCGGGCTGCGAGGCGGAATTGCTGATCGTCCATGGCATCAGCCTGCCGCCCGCGTCCTTCGGCGGGCCTTGGATCGATAGGCTGTTTGCCAACGACCTGCCGGCCGATGCGCACCCGTACTTCGCGAGCCTTGCAGATCTGCGAGTCTCGTCGCATGCCTTGATACGTCGCGACGGCGAGATCACGCAATACGTCAGGTTCACCGATCGCGCCTGGCACGCCGGCAAGTCGACGTTCGCGGGACGTGAAGGTTGCAATGACTTCTCGATCGGCATCGAACTCGAAGGTGCCGACACCTTGCCCTACGAGGACGTTCAATATCGGGTGCTCGCAACGCTCGTCGCGGCACTCTGCGCAGCCTATCCGGCGCTCTCGCCCGAGCGCCTCGTCGGGCATAGCGATGTCGCGCCGGGTCGCAAGACCGATCCCGGTCCGGCGTTCGACTGGCCGCGTGCGCGACGGCTCGTCGCGATGGCCTGTGCGCGGCGGCAGCGCGCGGTCTGAAGGACTGGCGCAGCGGGCAACCGCGACACGGGCGCGTTGTGCTCGCCTCCTCCGTGCGCCCTCAGCGTGCGCCCTCAGCGCGCGCCCTCAGCGTCGTCGCCAGAGTACTTCGCTGCCGTTTTCTTGGCGTGCCAGCACGCGCGCAATCACGAACAGCAGGTCGGAAAGCCGGTTCAGATAGATCATCACTTCGGGCGCGACGGTCTCGATGCGGGCCAGCGACCAGCAGAGACGTTCCGCTCTGCGGCAGACCGTGCGGGCAACGTGGCAGGCTGCCGCGGCCGGCCCACCGCCCGGCAGGATGAATTCGGTCAGCGGCGGCAGCTTCTCGTTGAAGGCGTCGAGCGTCCGCTCGAGCCGGTCGGTGTGTGCCGCCGTGATGACGCGGTGTCCAGGGATGCACAATTCGGCACCCAGGTCGAACAAGTCGTGCTGCACGTCGGTGAGGCACAGCCGTACCGGCTCCGGCAATGCGGCCGTCGCGAGCACGACGCCGATCGTGCTGTTGAGTTCGTCGACGGTGCCGTAGGCTTCGACGCGCGGACTGTCCTTGGCAACGCGCGAGCCGTCGCCAAGTCCCGTGCTGCCCTCATCCCCCGTGCGCGTGTAGATCTTGCTGAGACGATTGCCCATGTTCCATTATACCGCGAACAAGGAGCCCATCCCATGAACCCCTCGGCTGAGTTACAGGCGGCGCTGGACGCCGCCGCCGGCGCCGCCGAGATTGCCCGCTCGCTCTTCCAACGCAACCTCGAAGTGCGCCTCAAAGCGGACAAATCGCCGGTTACCGAAGCCGACGTGCGCTGCGAACTCGCGATTCGTTCGATTCTCGAGGCACGGTTCCCGCACTACGGCTTCTACGGCGAGGAGACCGGGTCGCGCGACCGCGAGGCGGATAGCGTCTGGCTCGTCGATCCGATCGACGGCACGAAGGCGTTCGTGCGCGAATACCCGATGTTTTCCACGCAGATTGCCTTGCTGCGCGCCGGTCGCATCGTATTGGGCGTTTCCAGCGCGCCGGTTTACGGCGAACTCGCCTATGCCGAAGCGGGTTTCGGCGCCTACCTCAATGGCGAACGCCTGCGGGTCAGCGAAGTCGATGCGATCGAAGCGGCGACGCTTTCCGCGGGCAACCTGAAGACTCTCGCGCAGGGCTCGCGTTGGGCGGCGTACGGTGCGCTCGTGGCGCGCGTGAATCGCATTCGCGGCTATGGAGATTTTCTGCACTATCATCTACTCGCCGCCGGAAAGATCGATGCCGTGGTCGAGTCCGACGTCAACATCCTCGACATCGCCGCTCTGGTCGCGATCGTCGAAGAAGCGGGAGGGCGGTTCACGGACTTGGAGGGTCACGCGATCGGCTTGCAGACTACGTCGGTGCTCGCCAGCAACGGCCGATTGCATGCCGGCATCTGCGCCGCGCTGCGCTGAACGGCGTTGCTGCGCTGAACGGCCTTGCTGCGTCATCGCGACACATGTTGATCACAGCCGGCGCCAGCGAATCTCCGCCGCGCTCGCCGCACCAATGACGACCTCGTCCAGGGACTCCGGCTCCTCCCAGCGGTTCGCTGCGACCATTCGTCGCCCCGCCATCAACTCCGCCGTCTCCTGCGGATAGAGAGGCACCTGTGCGGGATCGCCGTAGCCGTCGGGAAAGAGCGGCGCGTCGTCGCCGAGCGCATATTTGTCGCTCGCTCCGAGCGTGTGCAACATTTCATGCGCGATCACGACGTCGTTCGCACCGTCCATGCGGTGATCGGCAAACGCGTAGACGACACCGATGAGTCCTTTGCTGAGTCCGAGCGAGTGCGGGACCGTGGGTGAGAGCCGCGGATCGTGGTACAGCACGAATACGCGTATGTCCTGTGGCTCGCCGCTGCCGCGGCTCACTCGCCAGGCCCAGTAGCGCAGGCGCAGGCTCCAGGCGATCGTGCCGAACGCGCCCGCGTCGCTTGCCCGTTGCGGCGGCAGCTGCGTCAGCGCGGCATGCAAGCGCGTGCGCACCGGCTCCGCCGTGCCGATCTGATAGCGTGCGCCTTCGCGGGCAAAGAATCGATCGATGGGTGCGTAGCGTTCGGCGTCGATGCCGGCGACGTAATCGGCGGTGACGGGACTCGTGTCCGCCGCGATCGGATAAATCGCGATGAACAAAGGCGTTTGCCAGCGCGTGCTGCGATAGCGGTCGAACCATGTGCCCAATGCGACGAACGCGAGGACGACCAACAGCAGCGTGACCCGCAAGGTCTTGAAACTCCCGGTGGCGCGCGTGCGCGCCGCCGTCACTCTGAGCCCTCGACCTGCAGGGAGACGAGCTCGCCGTCGCCGGCGGAATACGAAACGATCATCGGGCGGCAGCACACCGGGCAGTCTTCGAAATACGACTGTTCGGCCACGGACAAATCGAGGGTCAGCTCGATGGTCTCCCAGCAGTGCGGGCAAGTCGCATCGAAGCCGCGTAGCAGGTTCACGGGCGGGAGCCGATCAAGGCTGCAGGCGCGTGACGTTCCAAGCGGTGCCTGCGGCGTCTGACAGGTTCCGGGTCCAGACGGCCCGGTCGTGGATGCGAAACTCCCCCTCGACCCAGAGTTCGAGTGCATCGACGGTCAGGCGGAATCCGCCCCAATTCGGCGGCCTCGGTACGACCACGTCGACATCGGCCGGCTCGGCCGAGCCCGGTCCCGCGTAGTCGATGCCGAAGCGGCGCGCCGTTGCCGCGACGGCAGCATTCAAGGCGGCACGGCTCTCGACCGGCTGGCTTTGCGCGCTCGCCCACGCGCCCAAGCGGCTTTGCCAGGGTCGCGACACGAAGTACGCATCGTTCTCGATGTCGCTCAGGCGTCGCACCTCGCCCTCGGCGCGGACTTGGCGGTGGCGCTGGTCCCAATGAAAAACCACCGCAACGCGTGCATTGCCATCGAGCTCGCGGCCTTTACGGGAGGCATAATTCGTGTAGAACAGGATGGCTCCGGCATCGACTTCGATTCCCTTGCAGAGGACGACACGGGCCGACGGCCGTCCGCGGTCGTCGACGGTCGCCAGAACCATCGAGTTTGGGTTCGGCTGTGTCGCGTCGGCGCGAGCCTGCGCAAGCCAATCGGCGACCACTGCGAGCGGATTGGCGGGCAGCGGTTCCGGCAGGGTCTCGGTCCAATAAGACTTTGGAGTCATGCGCCGATATTATAAACGAGTGCCGTCAGAAACGCGGAGCAAGGGCTGAACATGAACCTGGATCAACTGCGTGCCGCAATCACGGAGCTGGACGGTCAGCTGATCGAATTGGTCGCCAAACGCCGCGATTTGAGCGAGCGTGTTGCCGAGGTGAAGCGAGCGACCAGCCGCCCGACGCGCGATTTCGGGCGCGAGCGCGACGTGATCCTGCGTGCCCGCAACACCGCCCAGCGCCTCGGCGTGTCCGCCGACCTCGCCGAGTCTCTGCTGCGGCAACTGATTCAATCCTCGCTCGCCACCCAGGAGCAGGCCGGCGTCGCTGCGCAGGCTCACGGCAGCGGCAAACACGCGCTGGTGATCGGCGGCCGCGGCAAGATGGGGTCGTGGTTCGCCGACTTCTTGGCTTCGCAGGGATTTCGCGTCAGCATCGCCGATCCCGCGGGCTCCTTACCCGGCTTTGGCTACGTTCCCGACTGGCGGCAGGACGCCCTCGACCAGGACTTGATCGTCCTCGCGACACCCTTGGGCGCGACGGCTGAACTGCTGCTTGCCTTGGCGGCACGCGCACCGCGCGGCTTGATCTTCGATCTCGGCTCGCTCAAAACTCCGCTGCGCAGCGGGCTTGCCGCGCTGGCCGCGGCGGGCTGCCGGGTCACGTCTCTGCACCCGATGTTCGGCCCCGACACCGAACTCTTGTCCGGACGCCACGTCATCTTCATCGATTTGGGGAACACCGCTGCACTCGAGGAGGCGCAGGCCCTGTTCGCGCCGACGATGGCCGAACGCGTGGTCATGAGCCTCGACGAACACGATCGACTGATCGCCTATGTGCTCGGCCTCTCGCACGCGCTCAACATCGCCTTCTTCACCGCGCTCGTCGAGAGCGGCGAGGCGGCACCGCGTCTCGCCCGCCTTTCCAGCACGACCTTCGATTCGCAGCTGGAAGTTGCGGCCAGGGTCGCGGCCGAGAGTCCGGAGCTGTATTTCGAGATCCAAAGTCTCAACGAGTATGGGGGCGAGTCCTTGCGCGCGCTGCGCGCGGCGGTCGAACGGCTCATCGGCGCCGTCGAGGCCGGGGACGCGCAGGCCTTTGCAGGCCTCATGAATCGGGGTCGCGCCTATTTCGACGTGCGCGCCGCGGCGCGCCCGGGTTGACGTCCATGGCGCCGGACGCGGCCGTGCGAGAAATCGAGGAACTGAGAAAGCGTCTCGCCGAGATGACCGCCGAGGCGGCGCAAAACGAAGCGATCATGAAGCGCATGCAAACCCGCGAGCTGCTGCTGCTGCGCGCCGACAAGCTCTCGCAATTGCTGCGCGCCATGGTCGATGGTCTCAAGGAATCCTATGTACTCGATGCGGTCAGTGTCGTGCTGCTCGATCCCCAGCACGAGATTCGTCATCTGCTGGTCTCGAGCGGCGATCGACCCGAGGATTTCCGCCAGGTATTTTTCGTCGACACGCTGGTCGGCCTCGCTCCGCAGCTCACGGCCCTGCACAAACCCTGGCTGGGTCCGTTCGTCGGAGCGGATCATCATCTGCTGTTTCCCGGCGTTCGCGACCTGAAGAGCGCAGCCCTCGTGCCGCTGCCGCGGGTCGACCGTGCGATCGGCGCGCTGTGCTTCGGCAGCCGCGACGCGACGCGCTTCACGCGCCATCACGGCACCGACTTCCTCGCGCATCTCGGCGCCATCGCCGCAGTCTGCCTCGAGAATGGCGTGAATCGCACCCGCCTGCTGCGCGCCGGCATCACGGATTTCCTCACGGGTTGGCACAATCGTCGCTACCTGCAGCAGCGCCTCAAAGAGGAACTGTCGCGAGCGCGCAGGCGGGGCGGCCGTGTAGCCTGCATGATGATAGACATCGACCGCTTCAAGGGCATCAACGACGCCTTCGGGCATTTGGCGGGAGACAAGGCGCTCAAGGAGGTCGCGCAGCGGGTCGAAGCACAGATACGCAGCATGGACACCGCCGCGCGCTTCGGCGGGGATGAACTGGCGATCCTGCTGCCCGATGCCACCTCGGTCGAAGCCGCGACGCTCGCCGAGCGTATCCGCGCCTCGATCGCGAGCGAACCGATCGTGCTCAGTTCGACCAATATGCGCAACCTCAGCGTCTCGATCGGCGTCGCCGAGGTCTCGCCCGGCCGCGACGACACGGACTTGAAAGCCCTCGCGGATCGCCTGTTGGCGGACGCGGATGCGGCTCTCTACCGCGCCAAAGCACTCGGGCGCAATCGCGTGCAGGTCGGAGCCGGATGACCACAAATCCCTCTCGATGTGGAACAATCGGGCCATGTCGACCTTACCTTCGATTGATTACATCGATAAGGACGGTTTCCGCGCCAATGTGGGCATCGTGCTCACCCAGGCTTCCGGCACCGTTTTCCTCGGCGGACGCGTCGGTGGCCGGGGCTGGCAATTTCCGCAGGGCGGCGTCAATCGCGGCGAGCCCGTGGAACATGCGCTGTTTCGCGAGCTCAAAGAGGAAATCGGCCTGGACCCTGAAGACGTCGAAGTGCTGGGCTCGACGCGCGGCTGGCTGCGCTACCGATTGCCGCGCCAGTACATCCGGGACCGGTGCATCGGCCAGAAACAGCGCTGGTTCCTGCTGCGCCTGACCGGAGCCGAGTCGAAACTGCATTTCGATTCGACTTCGCAGCCTGAATTCGACCGCTGGCGCTGGGCCGATTATTGGACGCCGGTGCGTGAGGTCGTCTACTTCAAGCGTCGCGTCTACGTCCGTGCACTGCACGAACTCGGCAAGATCCTGTTTCCGGACGGCTTGCCGCCCTATCCGGAGTGGTGGTCGGAATTGCAGATCGCGCCCTCGCACCAGCGCTGAGAAGGCGAGCGGGGCGAGAGGTGCGCGACACGCCGGCGAGACACCCTAAAAGGGCTTTGCCACCGCCAGCACGACGATCCCGATCAGCAGCAGCGACGGCGCCTCGTTGAAGCCGCGGTACCATTTGGAACTGTGCCGGTTGCGCCCGGCCGCGAAGCCACGCATCAGCCTGTAACACCAGAAGTGATAGCCGATCAGCAGGACCACGAGGCTGAGTTTCGCGTGCAACCAGCCCATCGTGAGATACGCCGGCAGCGCGACGATCATCCAGACACCGAGCACGACCGTCGCGACCGCACCGATCGTCATGATCGCGAACAGGCGCCGCTCCATGATCAGAAAACGCTCCAGGCTCACCGTATCCGTCGCGTCGGCGTGATAGACGTAGAGGCGCGGCAAATAGAACAGGCCTGCGAACCACGTGACCATCGCGACGACGTGAAAGGCTTTGAGCCAAAGCATCCTTGAAACTCCCGGGAGAACGGTCGAAACCCGATGATACCGTGGGGTCTGCCGTTGGTGTAATGTCTCGATCCCCTGCGTCTCCCGGTCTGTGAGCAAACGATGGCGGTTTCATTCGGCAAGCTGGTCGTCAGGTCCTACGCGCCCAAGCGTCGTGCCGTGCTGCTGACGCTGCTCGTGTTGCTGGTATTGTTCACGCTCTACGGCGCGTTCGAACTCGGTCGCTACGACGCCCACTTTCGCGTGATCGACTCCGTACGGGGCGCGCTCACGACGAGTGCCCGCATCCGCCAGCTCGAGGCCGAGAACGCCCAGCAGCGCACCCTGCTCGAGGCGGCCGAGGTCGCGCGGCGCGTCGATCGCGAGGGCTACAAACAGATTGAACGCAGTCTCGGTGACATGCAGAGCCAGATCGCGCGGCTCAACCAGGATTTGTCGTTCTATCGCGGGCTCGTGCAGCCTGAATCGATCGTCAGCGTGAAGGTGCAGCAGATGCAAATCGTGCCCCAGGCCGCCGCGGGACAATTTCACCTGAAGTTCGTCCTGATGCAGGCGGGCAAACCCAGCGGCACCGTGGCGGGCAATTTCACAATAAGCATCGACGGCCTGCAGCAGGGCAAGCCAATCACTCTGGACTTTGATCGGGTCGTACCCAATGGCCGCGGCAGCCTGGCATACTCGTTCAAGTACTTTCAGGATTACGAGGTCCCCCTGCAGCTGCCGGCCGGTTTCGAACCGACCCGGGTCGGCGTCGAGATCCACACGGGCAAGGACGCCGGTCACGGCTTCCGGCAAGCGTTCGTTTGGAAGGCGCAGGGCATGTCGGTCGAAACCGACGCGACGAACGGCGCGACGCCCAAGGGTGTGTTGAATGTTCAAGCGGAAACGGAATAGACCGGCGAAGATCCAGACCCTGATCGGGCTGAAGACCCGTATAGCCGGTGATGTGGAGTTCGCGGGCGGGCTGCATCTCGACGGCCACATCAACGGCAACGTCCGTGCGGCGGCCGGACCGGGCGCAATCCTCTCGGTCAGTGAACATGGCTGCATCGAAGGCTCGGTGATCGTACCGAGCATAGTCTTGAATGGCGTCGTCAAAGGCGACATCGACGCCGCCGAGCGCGTCGAGTTGGGACCGAAAGCGAGGGTTTTGGGCAACGTCTATTACACGATCATCGAAACCGCGATAGGCGCCCAAATCAACGGTAAGCTGCTGCACAGAGGCACAAGCCCGCCCCAAACGGAAGAAGTAGCCCCGCCCGAGGGGGCACCGCTTTGATTGGCGGCCCAACCCCGAGTACAATACGCCCATGAACGCCACACCCGAGTCCGTGATTCCGTCGCCTGCTGCGCCGCCCAACGTGCTCGTATTCACCGATGCGGCGGCCGGCAAGGTCGGCGAGCTGATCCGCGAAGAGGCGAACCCGAATTTGAAATTGCGCGTCTTCGTGTCGGGCGGCGGCTGCTCCGGTTTCCAGTACGGGTTCACCTTCGATGAGAAGATGGAGGAAGGCGACTTCTGCGTCGAAAACGCCGGGGTGCAGCTGCTCGTCGATCCGATGAGTGCGCAATATCTGATGGGCGCCGAGATCGACTACAAGGAAGATCTTCAGGGCGCGCAGTTCGTCATTCGCAATCCCAACGCGAAGACAACCTGCGGCTGCGGGTCCTCCTTCTCAGCCTAATAATGCCGGGCCCGGCGGGAGCTCCTCGATGAGCGGCAGTCGGGTCGTGCCCGATGTCCTTGCCGCCGTCGATCTCGGCTCCAACAGTTTTCACATGGTTGTCGCACGGCACCAGCACGGCCAGTTGCTGATCCTCGACCGTTTGCGCGAAATGGTGCGTCTCGGCGCAGGCTTGAGTGAGAGCGGTCGGCTCGATGACGAAGCGATGGCGCGCGCGCTGCGCTGTCTGGAGCGTTTCGGCCAGCGGCTGCGGGCGATGCGTGCCGACAGCGTGCGCGTCGTCGGGACGAATGCCCTGCGCCGGGCGAAGCGCAAGCGCTGGTTTTTGGAGCGCGCCCGGGCCGCGCTCGGTCACCCGATCGAAATCATCTCCGGACTCGAGGAAGCGCGCCTGATTTATTCCGGCGTGGCCCATACGAGTCCGCTGAGCCCCGACAAGCGCCTAGTCATCGACATCGGCGGCGGCTCGACCGAACTCGTGATCGGCGAGGGCTTCAATCCGCTGCTGCTCGAAAGCCTCTCGGTCGGTTGCGTCGGATTGAGCGCCTTCGACGACGGCCGTATTTCCGAGAAGCGCTTCGAACGCGCGCGCACGGCGGTGCGTCTCGAGCTGGAACCGATCCACGAGGCCTACCGCAAGCTCGGCTGGCTGCAGGTGTTCGGCAGCTCGGGCACGGTGCGCGTGATCGCGGACGTGCTCAGGCGTCTGAATCCAGACAACCACCGCATCACGCTGGCGAACCTCAACATGCTCGCGCAACGCGTGATCGCGGCCGGCCATGTCGACGAACTCGACCTGCCGGAGATCGACGCCGAGCGCGGACCCGTGTTTCCCGCGGGTCTCGCGATCCTGCTCGAGATCGTCGCCAACCTGAACATCGACCGCGTCCGGGTCGCGGAAGGCGCGATGCGCGAGGGCTTGCTGTACGACATGGTCGGCCGATTTACCGACGAGGATGCGCGTGTGCGCAGCGTCCGCGCGATGGAACAGCGTTATCACGTGGACGCCTTGCAGGCGGCACGCGTCGAGGCCACCGCGGTGGCCTTGCTGGCGCAGGTCGAGTCGGAATGGGGCCTCGAGGACGGGCTCGCGGAATCCGCCCTGCGTTGGGCCGCGAGGCTGCACGAATCGGGCTTGGATATCGCGCATTCGAAGTACCACCGCCACAGCGCCTATCTGCTCGAGCACGCCGACATGCCCGGCTTTCCCCGCGAAGAGCAGCTGCTGCTGGCGGCCTTGGTCGGCGGCCATCGGCGGCAATTGTCGTTCGAGGCCTGCGAAGACCTGCTGCCGCCCTGGGATCGGCATGCGGAGTACTTGATCGTCTTGCTGCGTCTGTCGGTGCTGCTGCATCGGGGACGCAGCCCGCAGCCCTTGCCCGAAGTCGCATTGCGGGTCAAAGGCCGCACGCTCGCACTCGAATTACCCACCCGCTGGATGCGCGAACATCCCTTGACCCTCGAGGATCTGGAGCAGGAACGTCAGTATCTGAAGGAAGCCGGCTTCCGCCTCACGTTTCAGGAGTGAGTGCGACCCGATCATCGTAGCGGGCCATCAAACGCGTCTGCGCACTGACTTCCGTGTCGCCGCGCACGCGGGCGTAGCGGCCGTCGGCGCCGAGTTCCCAGGCCTGAACGTCATCGAGCAGATAAAGGCTCAACTCGTCGATGATCCGCGCTTGCAGTTCCGCGCTCTCCACCGGAAACGCAACCTCGACGCGACGGAACAGGTTGCGGTCCATCCAATCCGCGCTGCCGCAATAGATTTCCCGCCGACCGTCGTTGTCGAAGCAATAGACGCGCGAGTGCTCGAGGAATCGACCGACGATGGAGTGGACCCGAATCCGGTCCGACACGCCCGCGATACCGGGGCGCAAGCAGCACAGACCGCGCACGATGAGGTCGACTGTCACGCCGGCTTGGCTCGCGCGGTACAAGGCCTGGATCACAGCCGGTTCCGTCAGTGCGTTCAACTTCGCGATGATGCGCGCGGGCTTGCCCACCAGGGCGTATTCGGTTTCGCGCTCGATCTTGGCAAGAATCGCGCGATGCAGGCTGAATGGCGCGTGCAGCAGCTTGCGCAGCCGCGGCACGCGCGTGAGGCCGGTCAATTGCAGGAAGATCTCGTGGATGTCCTCGCCGATGGCTTCGTTCGCCGTCATCAGCCCGTAGTCGGTATAGAGCCGGGCGGTCCGCGCATGGTAGTTGCCGGTGCCGAGATGGCAGTAGCGCCGCAGGCCGCCCGGCTCGCGCCGCACGACCATGACCAGCTTGGCGTGGGTCTTGAAACCGAACACGCCGTACATCACGTGCGCGCCGGCTTCCTGCAGCTTCGTGGCGATGTCGATGTTCGTCTCTTCGTCGAAGCGTGCCCGCAACTCGATGATCACCGTGACGTCCTTGCCGGCCTGCGCCGCCTCCGCGAGCACGCCGACGATCGTCGAGTCGCTACCCGCGCGGTACAAGGTCTGCTTGATCGCGAGGACTTGGCTGTCCGCGGCGGCCTGCTTGATGAAATCGGTGACCGGGCCGAATCCCTGGAACGGATGATGCAGAAGGACGTCGCCGCCCCGCAGCGTACCGAACAGGTCGCTGCCGACGCGCAGATTCTCGGGCGTGCCGGGCGCGAAGGACGGATATTTCAGTTCGGCGATATCCGTCAAATCGTACAAAGCCATGAGCCGGTTGAGGTTCACCGGCCCGGCGACGCGGTATACATCGTCGCTGGTCAGCGCGAATTCGTCGCGCAAGTAGGCGAGAATTTCCTCGGGACAGTCGTGCGCGGTTTCGAGCCGCACCGCGTCCCCGTAACGGCGCGAAGCGAGTTCGCCTTCGACCGCACGCAGCAGGTCGTCGACTTCTTCTTGTTCGACGAACAGGTCGCTGTTGCGTGTGACGCGGAACTGGTAGCAGCCGCGGACGCTCATGCCGGCGAACAGTTTGGAGACGAAGGCCTCGACGATCGTTCCCAGAAAAACGAATTGGCGGCGGCCGAGTTCGTCGGGCAGCCGAATCAGCCGCGGCAGCGACCGGGGCGCCTGCACCACGGCAAGGCCGCTGTTGCGCCCGAAGCCGTCCTCGCCTTCGACGACGATCGCGAAATTGAGACTCTTGTTGAGTATCTTCGGAAAGGGCCGGGCCGGGTCGAGCGCGAGAGGGCTCAAGACCGGCTCGACCTCGCGCGCGAAATATTCGCCGATCCAAGCCGCCTGACCGTCCGACCAAGATTCCGGCGACAGGAACACGACGCCGTGATTCGACAGGGCGGGCAGCAGAACCTCGTTGAGCAAAGCGTACTGCTCGTCAACCAGCAGCGTGGTCCGCGCGGCGACGGCCTTCAATTGCTCCTGCGGACTCATGGCGTCGGGACCTGCTTGCGTGGCACCGGCTTCGACGAGCTCCTTGAGGCTGGCGACCCGGATCTCGAAAAAC
>Ga0209208_10002243_pt1 | contig 27652 bp, 18 predicted proteins | sample S1TSphfallax_3_FD_187694 | JGI IMG/M metagenome (GOLD analysis project Ga0209208, IMG submission 187694) | Host-associated microbial communities from peat moss isolated from Minnesota, USA - S1T2_Fd - Sphagnum fallax MG (SPAdes) (version 2) | ecosystem: Host-associated > Plants > Peat moss >...
AATTATTCTAATATTCACCAATTACTAATTAATGAAATTGGTTGATAGATCATTATAATTCATATATATATATATAGTAAAATCATATTTAATAATAATTAATAATATAATCAATTTAGTAATCATAATGTACTGATGATTATTATTATAAATAATTAGTTAATTGGATAGTTTATAAAGTGAGTTAGTATGTTTCTAGTTTAGTTGTTAATTAATTAATTAAAAAACTTATTAATTTATTTTTCTATAAATTTTTAAACTAAATATATATTTAAAGCTATTAATATATTAATTAACTAATTAGTTAGCTAGTTAGTTGTCATTTACCTATTTAATTATATACTTTTAAAGATGAGAATGAAAGCCAAAACATATGGGATAAATTTTTTAATTGCAAGTTGTTTGCAACTAAACATTTTTAGTCGCAAATGACTTGCAACTAAAAAAATTATCCCTTATGTTTTGGCTTTCATTTTCATCTTGAAAAGTATATAAACAAGGTGTTTTGTCTTTACACTTTCATATTTAAAAACATGGACATATGGGATGAGCCAATAAAAATGACTTAACCCAAAATAAAATATAAAAAATTCATGTACTTACACCTAACTACCTACTTCCCTAACTTACCTACCTACTTTTCTACCTACCTACCTAAGTAGGTATTTGGCCTAGGTAGGTAAATAGGTCCTATCTAAATAGGTGTTTAACCTAGATGGGTGGGTAGGTATATAGGTAGGTAGGGACCTAATTCAACCTACATTCCTAAATATTGATTTAAATTGAATTTGAACAAATTCAATTAATATGCCATGTGGCAAATTTATATTGCACCACGTGTCACAATTTAAACCATCCAAACATAAAATTAAACATCTTAGATAATTTTTAAACAATAATAATGTATTTTTAATTATTAAGAGTTGGGACACGTGGCAACACATAACTTGTTCCAATTGTTCACCAAAAAAGTCACATCCTAGTTGTAAACGACAATATGTATATGACAAGTCAAAGGATGAAGGCATATTTCATTGACTTTTTCTTTCATCCAAAATTTGTTGTCGTTTGTGACTAATGTCAATGAGACTTGTCCAACGTGACTATTAAGATTTTAGTTGCAAATGTTGCTTGTAATTAAAAATTAATCACAGGGACTAGTTGCAAAATGGTCATTTTCTACTAATGTTTGCTCGTCCCGAACAAATATTCTGCTTGGAGTAATAAACAAATCATGTAGTTATGCTTTGTTGGTTTGGGTGGCCATGGATTGTCCCTTGGAGCTTGTTTCAAGGTGTTCATGAAATTTAGGTCAAACATTCATATTATGGTGGCATACACTTTGTATTCCTACACATTATTTCTCAATGCCCAATATCCACTTTAACATTGTATTCTACATTTATTGCTTTCATCTATCTATGATCCATTACTAGATACAAATCCATGTCTAGAGGAGTTCTAACATGCATTCTCACATTTCCAAACCTACATTATAAATGGAGAATTGTTGGTTCCACCATGCCTCTTTCTCATTATATACAATTGTTCATAACATTTGTCTCTTGTGTAATTATAATTTTCTAATGTCCTTTTTACATTACGGGATGGTAACATTTATGGCGGTCAATTATTGACATTCTATTATTTGATCAATGATTGTTTGTCTCAATAGTCATAGCATACACTTCCTAGTTTATCACTATTTTAATGCATAATGCTTCAAATTGTGCCACTTAGCACCATTGTTCATCTCAAAATTTTGAAGCCATTTTAAAATTCAAAATATGATCTTTCTAGATCTTGGTAAATCTTTATCATTAAACACATTGATTTTTTTTTTGATGTGAAAAGTACCAATTACATATGCATACACAAAACTTTTCATTCATTATTGCTTGTGTTTTGCTACTCAATTATAGTGTACATTCAAGGTTTTATTTTCTTACTTCTATTATCACAAATGCCCATATAGTTTTCATAAAATTCTTCCTAAAAAAATAAATCTTTATATGTAATTGGAATTGAATCCACTTTATTCCAATCAATTTTCCTTGGATTACATTTGATCTCTACATATAAACATTGCATATACTGATTCTACTGCACAATGTGATTGAATAAACACTATTTTATCATTAGGGGTTTGGGTGTCATCTTTTCAAACTATCCCACAATTATTGTGGTTTTGGTGGCAGTCTAATCATCTGTTGATTCACTGGTGCTTAGAGGACTTTGTTTCTATCGTGTTGAGGGGACCAAACCTGCCTCCTTCAAGTTGCATATAATATTTTATTGTTAATAAGTCACATAAGGTGACCAAGTCTTTTTTTGATAAATCTTTGAAAAGGCTAGTAAAGTAATGTTCTAGAAGTGGCTTTTTAAGGTTTGCGTGATGTTTCAAAAATTCCATTGTGTTTAAACATCATCTAATGATAGTCTTGAATATCATGTGCTATTGATCAAGGGTTTTGCCTTGGCTTGTTCATGGCAACAAATGGAGCTTGTTATTTTGTCTTTTCATTTGCCCTTCGCTAGGTGGCCCACTCATTTGTGTTATCCACTTTGTCTTTTTGTAGATTGCCCCATTTCTTGATTTCTAAAAATCCCCATAAAAGGCCAAATCTATGGTCATCTTAAGGAACTTGCCATGGTCATTCTATTTGCTCATAAATTATGTCCAAATTGAATGCAACAATGCGTTTTCAATCATGCATTGAATTGTTAGTGGTAGTTGCCAATAATCATCGATTTATTGATCATTTTTGGAAGAAATCCAATTGAGATTTTAATACTATGTTAGCCAATTAAGTACACAAATTAATAATATTGGCTAGGAGGATACAAATAATTCTTTTAGGTAATAGGATTGCAATATTACATTAGAGGTATAATCATTGTAAGTGGATAATGATGATACCGAAAATGCAAACAAACAATAACTAGCAAGAAAATGTAATTCATAATTTATTTAGAAATAAAATGACTATACAATCATTATATGATTCTTTTATAAGCTTCTAGTTGAGTTATGGGGACTGATTGAGTACTATATATGCAACCTTTGGAGTTTTAGGGACTAAATGGGTATTGTAGAAGCATTATTTGGAATTAGAAGAATAAGGATTTTTCAACTTTTTTTAACAATTAACTCCTATGTTCAACTTTAACCCCAATTCATATCAAAAAGTTTATTGAACCACAAATTACTACCAAGATTGGTATTTTGGTTTTGGTTCAATTGTTGTGACAAATTTTTTTCTACTATTGTACACATATTGTGGTTTTATGGCCAGGCCTATCATTCAACGATTCACATGTTGTTTGATCACTTTGTTCTTTAAGTCGTGTGGCACCCATGCTCATTTGCTTGGAGTTGCATCTATTGGGTTCCCAAGGGTTACCAAATCTTTTGTCAACAAGTCTTTCAATAAGCTTGTAAAAAAATGTTTTGGAATTGGTTTTTTCAAACTTGCCCATTCTTGGAAGAAGTTCATTGCATGTGTAAACATCACCCAATGGTAGTTTTCCATATCCTCTTTTGAAATGTTTATAGTTTGTTTAAACAATGTAAGACTTTTTTTTGTCAATATTCGCATTCGCCCATCGCCATGTTGCCCATTCATTTGTTTTGTCTTTGTTTTTTTCCATTGTGATCACCATGTTCTAATTTCTAGCAACTACTTGAGGTGTCTAGCAAGGTAGGATTTCTTAGATATTGAAATGGTGTTTTTATCATTTCACATATTCTATCTAGTATGCTTGAAATTAAAGTGTATTCATTCATTGTTTCTAAGGTGTTCGATGTGACCATCGTTATGAATTTTCTTTTTGAAATTGTAAAATAGATGTTTAGAAATTGCAAATGGGTTGTAGTCATAGAAAAGTTGGAGCTAGGTAGTTCTAATGGAGAAGGGGAAAGAATGCAATTCGATTATTCAAGTAGTAAGGATGTTCTGAGACATAAGAGGTTTGAAAGATTGAATTGAAGTAGAAAATAAGTTGAATAAATAATGTGTGATCTCATATTGTCCCAATTCCTTATGGGAACATACCTCTTGGAGATGAACAAGTGGTGTTTTAGTTGACACATGCCTTTTAATTGTGAAAAGGTAGAGTTTGGATTGACAAATAATTTTTTGTTTTGAACAAGTTTTGTTCATCTTTTTTTTTTTTCATCCATTTTATCCTCCAAGTAACAAGAATGCTCCTAGACATAAGAAGTTTGAAAGATTGCATTCAAATAAAAAAAGGTTGAAATGGTATAAATAATGTGTAGTCTCATATTGTTTCAATTTTTAATGGGAACATACCTTTTGGAAATGAGCAGGTGGTGTTTTGGTTAACACATATTTATCGGTTATGAATAAGTAGTGTTTGGATTGACACATAACTCTTGGTTGTGAATAGGTTTTGTTCATCCTTTTGATCATTTGTTATAATTTTTCATCCTTTTGTTCATATGTTATAATTTTTCATCCTTTTTCATTTTTCATCTTCTTTTTTTCATCTTTGGACACGTGGAAAAATATTCCTCCATGTCATGAAATATTCTTTGTTATGTGTCAACAAAATATTCCTACAAAAATTCAATCTTGTTCACCTATTCACGTTCATGTTCACACTCTCACCAAATAACAATCCTCGATGTGAAAAAATGGGATTTACTTTCATCCATTGATTTCCCATTGACAACATTGATGACTAATTGTATAGTGGAGGAATCGGCTATTGGATATTCTAGATCTAGAATGAGGCTAATATTCACTAAGTCATGAATTTTAATTGCTCGTTCCAAAATTCAGATTTTGGTTTTGGAACATGAATTTTTAGTTAGCAATTCATTTTTGGTTTTAAACCCTACGATCAAGATTTTGGTCCCACTTGGGTCTTCCCCATTTTTGGTTCAAACAACTAGGGTGTCTTGAATTTTGGTTCCTACTATCGAATCTTTGTTTTCGGTTCCATCCATCGAAAATGAAAATTTTGTGCATGTTCCTTGTACATTTTCCAGGATTGTAGTGTTGACCCCTATTTCGATATTGGCTATATCCCTCCCCATTTTAACTATTGATTTTAATCCTCTATAAGCATTTGAGTCTTGGAATTGGTAGGGTTTCAATTTGTTGATGTTGACTAAAATGGGGTTAGGATCAAACTTGTCTACAATCACTAAAAATGTTGTGTTGTTAAGTAAACAATATTGAATCATGTATGGTCCAAACCAATGTTGTTTGAATTTACTTGTGTGTCCTTCGCGTGCTTTTGGAAACCAAAGCACATAATCACAAAGGGAAAAGGACTTGGTTTAGTATTGATTTTGCACCCACAATGCATGGTTCCATTATCGCTTGCATGTGGTTTTTATTGCAAGTGTCTGGGATTCTTCCAACTTTTATAACTTTGACAGTTGGGTACTACTTACCCATGTCATGGCAAAATCCTGAAATGTTACAAAATTGGTTGTAGGTAATAAATATTCGGTGGGCATTAGAGCATGCAATCCATACACCAATTGAAAAAGAGTATGACTTGTGCCCACCTTGAAGGCTATTTTGTAAGGAAACAAAATAATGTGGAGATGTTCATCCCATTCTGTGCAATTTTTGTTGACTAGCTTGGTCAATAGTAGCCCAATAACCTTATTGGTAGATTTTGCTTGACCATTTCCCTAAGGGTAGTAAGTTGTAGAGCTAGTGTGCCGAAACAAAAAATGAATGGTAAGAATCTTGATGGCCTTATTGATAAAATGGGTACCTTGGTCATTAACCAAAGTGAAAGGACAATTGAACCTAGTTAGAATGAATTTATAAATGAATTGAATTGTGACTATAGTTGTGTTGGTCCTTAGTGCCTTTCCTTCCACCCACTTGGTTGCATAATCGATGGCAACCAAAATGTATTTGTTGTTGTGTGAGTGACTCACGGCTTAATGGGGCCAATGAAATCCAAACCCCATTTCATTAATTGTTTAGTTGGGAGCATGGTCATCAATTTCGCCATTGGGGTATGTAGGAGATTTTTGGTTCGTTGACAAGCATCACATGATTGATAGTGTTGTTGTGCGTCCTTATATAAAGTTGGCCACCAATATTTAACATCCAACACCTTTCACACTTCGTTGTCTGCCAAAAAATGTCTACCACCAACTCTTTCATGCATTTCCCATAGGATAACCAAAATTTCGTCATCATGGAAACATTGGCGCAAAATTTGATCTTGCCCTTAATTGTACAATTTTTTTTCAATGATGGTAAAGGGCAACACCTTCAACACCAATTTCTTCCATTGTTCCATGGAATAACCCTCTAGAAAATTTCTGGTAGAGATGTACATATGCACTTCCTATAGCCATTCCAGTTGAAGTAAAAACAATGATGTGTTCGTCGTTTTGTCAAGCACCCCTAGATTTTCAGTAGCATCATGAAGTCACAAGAGAACATCCACCACTGAATGAAAACGCCTTGGTTTGTACACCAACAAATCATATTCTAGGAATAACAATAGCCACCTAGCAATTTGTCCTGAGAGTTGAAACCTTTTGACGGGATACAACAATGCCATGTGGTTGATGTAAAAAACAAACTTGTTTCCTAGTACATAATGTCTAAATTTATGCAAAGCATAAACCATGGTGAGTGCTTTTCTTTTGGTGGTGGTGTAGTTTTTCTCCACATTGTTCAAGAATATGCAGGCATATGCAATTGGCTGATCACATTTTCCAGTAGGATTTTGAGCCAACATAGCCCTAACTGCTAGATTTGATGTGTTTGTGTGGACATGAAACTCCATGTCCCATTTGGATGCAATAAAGATTAATGCATCTAGATACCTTTATGTTATGGCCTCCCATGCTTCATAACATTTGATAGTCCACGTAAACACCTCTATTTTGCAAAAGAGTTTTGTGATGGGGGCCATGATGAAGGCAAAGTTCTTGATGAAACATTGATAATATTAAGCCATTCCATTGAAAACATGTATGCCTTTAGGTGTTTTGGTGTGGGCATATTCTTGATTGTCAAGATTTTTTTGTATCAACCAATTTTCCTGCCTTTGAGATGACGTACCCAAGTATGACCCTTGAGTAAACCAAAAACATGCATTTCTCCATATTTAGACTAATACTAAATTTTCAGCATTTGTCAAAACACAACAAAAATTTGGCAAGGTGCGTTTTGAGGTCACTTAATAAATTGAAGTCATTTATAAATGATTTCATGAACACCTTGAGGTATTCATGAAATGCCATACTCACTTCTTGCTGATAACTTGGTGGAACATTCTTTAATCCAAAAGGCATGACTATCCAAACAAATGTTCCCCAATTGATAATGAAAGAAGTCTTGTACTTGTCTTTTGAGGCGTTCATTAACTAAAATCCCTATCCTTACATTCAATTTTTGAAAATCCACGCAAATTCAAAACTTCCTATTATTTTTCGGTACCACCAGAATGGAAGAAAGCCAAGTTGCCTCCTCCATTAGTGTGATGAATCCCACAACTAGTAGCTTGTCCAAATCCTACTTCACTACCACAACGTAGTTTGGATTCATTTGCTATCGTGCTTGATGTGATGCAAGTATATTAGTATCAAACTCAATTCAATGTTGTGTTAAGTGCGGTGGAATACTTCTTAAATTCTTGTATATCAATGCAAAGACATCCTTATATTCTTTTAATAGTTGTTTTATTGCATTTGTTATAGTAGGGTCCAAATTGGTGTTGAACTTCACCACTTGCGATTTGTCATGAGTACCGAAGTTTAGTTAGTGAATTTGGACTTCTTATGATAAATTCCACTTTGCGATCTTCATGTCATGCACCTTGATTTGAATTGGCGTAGTGTCCACCGAAATTTTTCCTAGTGTGCGAAGAAAATAAAAAATCAATTTGTTGATATCGATTTTCATATCACTACCAATTTTTGCATTTGTACCAATTTTGGCATCAACTACCATCGCTAGTAAGATTTTTAGCTTTGGTAAAGTAATGGTGCCAATTACGAACAAATTTGGTTTGGCTACCAACAACACGTCTTCCTTTTCATTTATGATTTTGTTAACAAAATTGTAGCAAAACAAGACTTTTGGGCGTTTGGTGTTGCTATAAAATGTTTTGTTACCTCTATGGTGCAAACAATGCACCTTCAATGCTTATGAAATTATTCCCCTAGTCACATGTGACCTTGGCATCTCGTAGCCATGGACAACCCAACAACATGGAGTAATTAGCATCCAGTACATTGTTTTTCACCAGTATGAAGGTGACAATATATAGAATACCATGGATAGGGACTTTCAAATTTTGAATTAACCCTATTAATTTGGTTAGGGTTTGGTTTGCCATCCTAAAGGTATAAGGTGCAAGGTTTGAGATAGGTAATCCTAATTTTTTCTTCAAATCCTCCATGATAATGTTAACATTTGACCCCCCATCCAACAAAACATCTTCCACTAGGTTTTTTCCAAGATGTACCTAAATTATTGCCATGTGAGGATCTACATCCATTGACCCTACATCAAAAGGTTGAGCTTGAAGATGGGTTGGTTGGCTATTGGGAGATATTCTAAAAACCACATATTGTTTTAAATAAAGGGTCAAATGCATGAGTTGACCAATGGTAAGGGTATGTTTACTACTTAGTAATTGTTGACCAATTTCCTAGAGCATGTCTTGCTTTTCAATAATTGTTCCATTGTTAGCAAAATTGGTTTCAGTTTTTGGTGGTTTAGATGATTCCTCCATCGGTAGTTGGTTCCCTATGACTGTTTTTATTGTGGATTCCGCTGTTTGTATTTGTTGGATCACTGATTTTGCAATTGTTCCTCCTTTTCCCAATCATTCACAATCATGTGAAAACAACAAATTAGTTGTGACAGGCAATTGGCTATAAACCATAATGGCAATTGTCACCCCATGAAGTTATTTTTTAAATGTTATCTTTCTATGTTTTTGAAAATGAAACAATGAGCATAGAGAGATTTGTTGAAAATTTGTAATGTCTTACAATGAGAAAAAAAAAGAAAAAAGACAAACAAAATAACAACAACGAGAAAGGGAAAATAAGTAATGTAGAATCCCCAATTTGTATATTTAATAATTCTTTTGCAACTACATTTATCATCAACATCTTTGGATTACAAATCAGAACATGATCTTCATGAGATCAAATGGTAAACAACACAGATGATAAGAGAAATTGAAAAATGGTTGCATTTTTTCCAATAACAAAAAGGGCATCCAACAATGTGTGCAACAAAGATTATCATGTTGACAAATTCAAACTAGGAAAGGAAGTTAATCTATAGCAAAATCAAGTCCAAAAACACATATCAATTTTAGAAGTAATTGCAACTTAGACAATGCAAACAATTAAGGCGTAAGCATTAGGTTTTGCAACTCCAACTCCTCGTACTTCCAAACCATGAAGAAAACTATGTCATTCTATGGTTCAAAATTTTACTAGAGCACAACATGTATAATTTGATTTTCTAAAATAACCAAACCATTACAAATTCATTCCTTGAAAGAAAAATCATCCTTTGGTATTAGAACACATTGTTACTTAGACTACCAAGCATAAAACAAAAAGAAAATTGGCTAGTAAGGAGGGTTTGGTAAGGTTGTTTGAAATAAATTGGAAAACACCTCACCATGATTTGTTGGTGGAATTTCTGAACAACTGGAAGGAGCATAAAAGAGAACATATTTTTGCTCACATTGGTGAGAAGGCATTGGTTATCGATGTGCACACCATTGAAAAAGTTTTTAAGGTCGATTCCAAAGGACGGAGGGAGCAAAAGCATGTTGAAATGAATTTCATTACCATTTAAACATATGTGAATATTGAACAATGGAGCATCAAGAAGATGAAATCACCTTCTAACATCAAATTTTTTATTTTAATTTAAGTAGCTAGTCTCCTAGAGCAAATCCACATATGGAAAGGAGGTGACAAAATTTTTAATAGGAAACACTAGGTTAATCTAAAGAAGAAGAAGTCAAGGTTATTGTTTTCAAGTGTGAGAATACAAGTATGTACAAAGTTGTGGAACAACCACTTCCAATTACAACCATGTGTACCATCTACAAATTCCACAACAAGCACATGCAAAAAGGCCATGCTCATAATAATGTAAACATAGTTCATGCAAAGGGAGGCAATGTAGGTTAAGTGAGAGAGGGAAAGATCTTTAATTCCAATTGAAGAAGTACAACTAAAGATAGAGTGAGAACAATCTTCAATTCTAGTGCAGAGGAGTGGCCATGGTCACCACCAATGGTAGTAATATTAGAATAACAAGTGAATTTTGAACTTGCAATTGTATCATTGTGACATTGCATGAAAACATGTTAGGTTCTTTTTTTGGTTTTTATGAAAGACATAATTAGTTCCAAGCTTATAAAAAATTTGGACAATCATTAGAAGAGATTTCTAGGGATTCAAGTCTATCATTCCACACACCAAGGACATTGGACTTTATTGGATCGAAGGTGAAGTAACTTATGAAGGAAACTAATATGCACTACAACAAAAGGTGTCCATGTACGTCAAGTGATTTCACTAGATTTTGAGTGAATTCATTGGTTGTAATGAATGAAACCTAGTAAGGATGTAATGAATTCACTAGTCTAATGAACAAAAACTAGTGAACTGCACCCACATTTTGTAGTAATGATGTTTCATCAAATGGCTCAATATAGCCAACATATGATGTGATGTTGGAAATGTCAAGGTTAAAGTTATAATAACAACAAGGTGAAACTAATAAGTTGTAGTTAACTATAAAGTTCCAAACTTCATTTCAAGAAGTATAAGAATTGAAATAACAATTAATAACACATGATGTGTAAAAAAAGGAATTAGCATTGAAAGAAATCAATTCAATTTAAGGTACAAATGGATATTTGCCATGAAAACCAAAGGAAAATAATTTGGATTTATAGGTTAATGTTTTAGAGAAGGTTAAGGTGGAAAAGAGATGTTGTTATAAAATTTGAAACTTTATGATGATAAGTATTGGGAGTTGAAAGCATAGGTTGATAAAGATGTAGTTCAACGTGAAGCATTAACCAAGGATAATAGCGGATTAGATCATTTTGTGGTTGAACAATAGTGGCAAATCTTGTAGCTTAAGGAGGATTTAACAACAATTGTGCAAAATAGAAATAAGGCACAAGCAAGCATGGAACAATTGAAGGCCTTTAATGAGAGGACCATTAAGGCACTATGACATAATGTAACCAAAAGGTAGATTGTTATGTAGAAGATGAAGACCTTGGAACCATATTATTCCAAGAACATGTTGTAGGAGTATGATGAATTGAAAATGTAGCACACCATTTTTCAAACAAAACAAAAATCAGTGGAATTAACAACCCAAGAGGTTGATACATGGTGGAACTTGGTGTAAGATATGTCTGTTAGAAATTAGAATTTTTTTTTTTCTAAACATTAGTGGATGAAAATTTCTACAAGTAGAATTTGAAGGCATACAAGGACTGAATTTGTTGTACAAGTTTCCACCCCAAACCCTAGAACATAAGACAAAATAATCATGATTTGGAGAAAGAGCAAGTAGGTCCTATTCGCCAGACTACAAGGTTGGAAGAAGAACCACCAACTGAACCTATGGAAATGAAAGGTAGTAGCATGATGGAGGTTGTTTAAGGAACAAAGGATATAATACCACAACATGAAATACTTTTAACAAACTTGCAGGTTGTCACAAAAGTTTAGGTACAACAATCATTGTAGTCATTACATGTACAACCAAAATTTGTAAATTACATGACAACATTATCAACCATAATATTCGGAGATTATGTGAAAACACCTACATTAAAGGCTTCTATACATGAGGAAAAGGATAATGGACATACATAATTCAATATAAAGGCTCAACAATAAAAACACGGGCTAACAATAGAAGTTCATACATGAGATTTAATGTTTAGTGTAAAGATTTGTACATGAAGCAAACATGTATTCTATAGGATGTAGTGATTGCATTAACATGTTCATTATGTGCTTTACATTTCCAAGATTTTGAGGATGAAATTTGAAGTACATGGGGCATAATGTTAATGGTAAATTAAGACAAATTAATGAATTTGAATTTTCTTTTGGTGAGAATATTTCAATATCTTTCCATGAGGATTTTGAAAAGAGTGAGAACTTTTGAAAAGTATTGTATGTAAAGATAAAAATTAAATTAACTTAAAGAATATTTTTTTTGCAATTTATTTTGAATGAAGAAAAATATTAATGCAAACCTACTTGTGAAGTAAAATTGTGTGCAAAAATTATAGAACATATGTTCCAGTTAAAAGTTTATGCAATTATGTGTTCTTTTTACAAATTCAAAATTTATAAATTAGAACACCTAGGAAATTTTAAGTATAGAAGATTGTAGAATTTAATACTTACCACAACCAATAACTATTTGCCACCACCCTTGTGAACTTGTGGTCCTGCACATTATATGGTCTTTTCATTGCTATAGATAGCTATTGCCATCACCTTGTTAATTTTTTATGATCTCATGGTCTTGTTTAACGTTGAGGTCTTTTTGTTGTTAAAATTAATAGCTATTGCCATCACCTTCTTGATTTTGATGATCTCACAATCTTGCTTGTCATTATGGTCTTCTCATTGTTGTAACCAATAGCTACCACCATCACCTCCTAATCTTGGTCATCTTTTGGTTGTGTTTCTTAATTGTGACACTTACATTGTTTTTGTTTTTACATGTATAACTGGTAGTGAGAATGTGACCTTTCCCACTAAGTTTCCATTAAAACTTGATTGTTGCAATTCTACATTAGGTTTTAGTGCGGGTACAAACATAATACTAGCAAAACTCTACAACGATAGATGATACATAAGTGTGCACAAGTGTGACCTTTGTTGGCAAATAATGAGATTATTGAAATCCCAAAGGTTTTTTTCACAAACTTGGGCATTATTTGTTTTCTCCCAAGGTAAGTTCAAGTGATAATGAAAGAAACCATCCTAAACAATTGAAATGTGTTATTTGTTATCCCATTCCCCCTATTATAGGATTTTAAAAAGGCATCCTAAATTGCAATACAACAAATCGATTTTTTGCATTTTGGAAAACACCTTGAATGCCTTCATTAACAATTGTGGAATGAATGGCAAAAACAATAAAAGGATAGACATGGAAGATCATTTCTTGAGCATGACCATTGTTTTGATTTTTATTTTTTCAGGTGTGGTGTTGGGGTCAAAACAACATTATTTGTGGGGTCATGTTAGGGGGATGCCATGTCTAAGTGTTGCTAACATGCCATAAATGATTCTAAAGTTTGTGTTAACCTAACTTTTATTTTCATTGAGGAAACATAATCCATTTTGCAAAAACCTATCACATTGACTAAAAACAATGAAAAGGGCGACAAGAGGGGCACAAAACATCTTTGAATACCAATGTGTCCCCATTAAAGCTCAAATTATAGTAAAAACTAGGTTTGCTTTTCAAATCATTTTGTTTCAAAAGACTTTGGAATTCAAGCACACCATTGCCTTATGGAAAATAACAATCACTAGCACTTTAAGGCCATGTGTCAAGTCCACAAGTCTAGGTAATAGCCCAAATTGTTGCAAATATTTTGAGTCTGATGGTTCAACAATGTGTGTTGAACTAAAATCAATGTTACTAGTTTTTTTTTAATGCCCTTGTTGCCACAATTTCACTTGTATGTCAAATGTGGGTGGATTGCTTGATATTTAATTCCATCAAGACTCAAAACTTTGATGTTGAACTTGAAATCTTACAATAATGTATGTTAAAACAAGTTGTATAGGTTTTGGAACCTTTATTTTCATTTGTGTTTTCTTTTCAATCTTGCAAAGCTTACAATATGTTGGCAAGGAAAATGCTCTTCAAAATGCAAGTGAATAAGACAAATAGGTATTGTTCTCACTCTTTGTTTGTGCACACACATTTCTAAACCCAATTGATGAGTGAAAGAACTCCTAGTTTTGCATTAGAAAGTTCCCAATCTTCAAGCTTATATGATCTCATTAATGAGGACATGGCATTGTTAGTGGTGAAAAAATAATAGACCCATTTTAGGTTTAAAAGTCACTAAAGAGGAATGCAAAAACCCACTTGCACAATGGAAAGTCCATGAAATACACTATCGTATGTTTGGTTTGTAGCCTAACAAATTTCAAAAATTGTTCGTTCGCATTGAAAAAGTTCTCAATATTACATGTATTTGCATGAACTTACGGTGCTCTTGGTTGAACATGGACAATTTTGCAAACCTTATATACATTTACAAGAATTAGCCCCATAATGGCCATGTTGGTGGTTTTTCATCCATGGAAAAATGCATGGAAATTAAAGAAACCCTAATGGATGAATTTATGTTATTTTAAGGACTGAATTAAGGCATGGATTGGAGGGTGTTTGAAGTTTTTTTTTTAAGGCTAAATTAATGCAGATTTTGAGGTTGTTTTGGGGCAAAAAGGGGGTGCAATTGAAGGTTATTGAGGGGATGATTTGGAGGATAGATTTGAGACAAAAAGCAGCTGCATTTGGGGTTTTCTGAGGGGATGATTTGCAGGGTAGATTTGGGGGATATTGATTTTTAAGTGCTTTCTGCCGCTGAAAATTTACCTAGATTCCAAAAAACCAGGTTTATAAAGGAAAAATCAGTTGAGGACGTAGTAACACTTGGGCCAACGGCACAGGCCACACTAGTCTGGTTCAATTTATTATGACAACAAGCATCCGCAAAACAGATTTTGCAGATTTCACATAAAATGGTGACATTGTAAAGATGGAACAATAAACCATCCACTTGATTGTTGATGGAAAAAATATATTTACTTATTAAATTTGCAATTTCTCGCAAGATACTTCCAAAGTCTCATATCTCGGTATTAAAACCGCACACATCATGGTGCTATGCTCTTAGTACGTTGCCTAATGTCGTGCAAAAAACAGTAGGGTATAGGGAGAAGATGCACAATCCCTAATTGCAAACACAAAAGCAGTGCACCTCCAACTTAAAAAGTCCACAATTTGCCAAAATGCTCAAAACCTGTTCACACGTCTTTGGATTCGTCATCGCCACAACGACCGTGTTCAGGCCTTCGCGTTCATCTTCGCAGTCACCGTCTTCCACGACGCGCGGGAAGAGATATCTTCCCACCAAGCGCTCACATGCTTGCGGGAGGTAATTCCATCGCCCTTCTTGGCCATGTTGACGAGGTAAAAAGTGTAAGGAATGTGAGAGAGATCAGCCAAGCTGAAGAAATCGCCTGCCAAGTACTTGTTCTTGGACAGGTGTGCTTCGTAGATGTCCAGAACCTTCTCCAGTTTCTCTAGCTGCTGCTTGACAACTGTCTCGTCGCCTTGCCTGCCGTGCATTGGAGCGAACACCAGTTGGTACACGATTGACGACACGCAGGGATTGTAGTTTTGAGATTCAACCTCCAGCCACTGATTGACCAGCGCCTTGTCCTTGGCTGTCTTTCCGAACAATGGGGTACCCTGAGATTCGAACTTGTCGGAAATGTACCTTGCCATGGCGCGGGACTCTGCGATCCATTTAATCAACAAACAAACTCAGTGATTGAAGTAAATGCAAGTATCCGAATCGAAGAAGGAGAGAATGCATTAGGAGGGACAATACTACAGCACGGCACATCGACATTTCCTAAATCCGTTAGACTTCTTTATTCAAGTAGTAGTTGAAGCTCAACTGCTACAGACAAGTTGCCGTAGATTGAAATAAGGAATAATCACGCACCGTAGATAGTCAAATCTGAGTCCTGGAGCACGGGAATCATTCCAAAAGGCTACAAAAACAGAAGCAAACCGTTTAGCACGACAAAATTACAAATGGCAAGGCAATCCCGGATTTCCCTCAACCAAAGAAGGCCATAGTTCCAAGATCAAACAGGGAAGACACTGCATTATATCTGTATTTAACCCTCAGTTGTTGTTCCCTTCTCATGTGTGGAGAGATCGAAAGCAACGACATCGTTGAGCATCCGTCGAAATGACTACAAGCAAGGCCTTTAAAGATCCTAAAGGAACCTAATGTAGCCATGAGCGCTATTCCAAACAAAGAAAACACCAGCACACCTCTAAGCCTTCAGAGCCTTCAGTACCGAGTCATTGAGTTAGACTCCAAGCAAAGCCGAAGTCACAACATATCAGAAAACACAAATCGGCTACAACAGCGAACGTACAATGTTTCTTCAGAAATAAGCACTCGAAGACACGCAAATTGAAACTGTGAGTGCAAATAGTTTTTCCTACCAAAAAGAGCAAAGTGTCCAGAGGACGGAACAAGCACCTGCATTTTGAGGAACTCGGGTTTCTTGTGTGCTCCAACGGACAAATCGACCGGAACAAGCTCATAGTCTTCTACCTCCTTCTCAGCAAGAGTGGCCAACACTCTTGCAGTGCAGGTAGAGTAAGGCATTCCATAGATCTTGATCGTCATATTTGAACTGATGATACAAACACAGACAGAGGTTAAAGAGAGAAAAATGGGTACAAGAGTATGCAAAATGCAGATAGACTGAAGCTGATGGCTGAAGTAAGAAAGATGACTGTAGAAATTTGGGGGAGCGCTGAGTCTTTATAGAACGCAACACGTACTACGACATGATAAACCACACCTTCCACAGCAGCTTCGCCTCTGTAGTCGACTGCCCTAGACCGGAAAACACAACAACGGCGCAAAACACAACCAGAAGTCGAACGGCTCTGCGGCCGGAAAAAGGGGAGCTTCGACACCACCTTCTTACACACGTGGGAGACTACGGATAATACTAATAATAATAATATCAGTCTGTTTTTTCTTCCGGTCGAAATTTCGCCAAATTAAACTATATTCTAATTCAACAATTGTAAATTAAAGGAAATTTTTTAGGGTTTCAATCAGGGTTTTTTCTAAATCTTGTCAGGTAGGTGGACTAGCCGTCATAAGTACCATAGTACCTCGGCCATTTCAACACATGTCGGTCAAATAATTAATTAATTTTGAAATTTTCATTTCCACAAATGGAATATTCCTAAATATTCACTATTTTACTTCACCATATTATATGATTTGGAAGAAATAAATTTTAAAAAATTTCAGCATTTCTGAAAATAATATAATTAGTGTCGAATTGCCCAAGGTACTAGGGTATGTAGAAATATTTTTGGAGCCCTGTTATATTTTGTGAACATCCCAGAATGTGCTAGAACCTCCAGCCTAAATGGGGGGGGGGGTAACCCAAAAAAGCCGAGGTATCAATTGCCAAAAATGAGAAAAATACATAAATCTCCAAATATTTATATTTGGTTTCCTGTGTGCCTGTAGGGTTTTTTTTTTCACAATTTTGTGAGGTAGGTGGGTTGGCAATCATCCACAAGATGACTTAACTAAATTTGGCTACAGTTTAGAGAGGACGTTACAAAAATATAGGATTCCTTCTATGTTTTGGCATCCTGCTTAAACCTATTGTCTAAATATGGCAAAAAAATAAAAATTTCCCCTCAAAATATGGATGATTGTTGGTTTTTATTACATCAGAATAGCCACTTTGGTTCCATAAGAAATTTCGTTTTAAAAAAAATGCGGATCCATGTGAGACCTTCAATTTGAAGGCCAGGGCTTTACCCTTTAGGCACAGCCTTTGGAGAATTAGCACCTACTCTTGCACCATAGTAAAACCAAAATTATTTTCGGTTGCTTTGTCTAGGTACATATATGAATTGTCTTTCTTCTCCAAAGACTAAATGAGGGGTCTCAAAGTTAATACAAAAGTTGTGTGGTTATTTGATTTTTTTAAAAAGACATAGTATTGGATCTTTCAACTGTCATATTTTTAAGAACATAATTTTTTTAAAATGTTTTTAATACTTCAAAAAAATTGTCCAATATTCCAAATTTTCCAAATTTCACATGTGTTGGTTTGTTACAAGACCAATTATTTCAAGATTAAAAAACAAATGATTATATCTTGTGGTTCTTTATTAAAAAATCGTGTTACATTAGACATGAATAATAGTTATAAACTTCGGTTATTAATAGATTTTTGTGAGTAAAATGTTGCAAAATGCACATGATGCAAACCCTAAATCACTAAATCTCTCCAACAAAACAAACATTGTGAGTCTTTTTTAGTCATTTTTTCATATGAAAGAACTTTTGAATAATTTCTTTTGCAACTTGTTATTATATATATATATATATATAGTTGTCCCAATAGATCACATGTTTTGTGTTAATCATTGTTGAATAAATATGAATTTTTCAAAGTGTAAATTTTGCGAGGTTTTGCATTTCATCTTGAAATTTTATCATAATTTTGAATCATACCAAAATATGTTAACTACTTAGGTTTCTAATTATATATGTATATATATTGTATGTCATGCACATTACATCCCTTTTAAGTGTGGTAAAGGATTTTTGAAAAACATTTAATCTAAAAATATTTTTTGAATTTTAAAGTTTTTTAAGTTTCATATATTTTAAATTGTGAGTGCTTTTTGAACTTGGGTAGTATATTACTATCGTCTAAATTTTTTTACCATAAATTTTATATTATTACAATAGTCTTTTATTTAGTCCTTTGTAAAATTGACCACAATCTAACACCACACCTATTCAAATTCAAATGTCCTTATGTAAAATCAAAACCCAGAATTTAATTTTATTTATTTTTAATTTGAATTCCTCAACATTCATATTAATAATTTAACATAACTTGGAATGATTAACATAACTTTAAATTGCCAAGAAAAAAACAAATGTGAAGAAAATTCCCAATTTTCACTGTTATTTAACATGATCTTTGGTTCCTATTTCTATAGTTGTACCTGAAAGGAAAAGGGTTTGTGAATATTTTTTTTTGCATCTATTTTTTAAAATTTCTTGTAGATTATGTGGGTCAAATCAGTTATGGTGATTTCTTATTTCAACAACGTTCGGGGTTTCAAATTGTTTAATTATTCTCCATTGTTGTTGTGAGTGATTAATTTCTACAATGCAATTTAAAAGATGCAAGTTATGGAGTGCAAAAGGCAAACACTATATGAATGAGTTTTAGGAACAATTGAAGGACACCTAGAACTAAATTCCTCCTTGTTGTTTTTGGTTCATAGTTGTTTGGCATTACATGCTCGAAAGAATTGCGATTTAGAATTTCAACATTATATTGGTTGGGGAAGAATGCCCTTTTGCTATGAACCATCCTTTTTTTTTAAGCTATGCATTTTTGCTACACCATGAATTGAAAAGAAGGGATGTAGGTTTTTAAACTGATTTTAAGGGTCATGATTAAGGAAATGATAAAAAAATCCTAAGGGTTTCAAGAGTAATCAAAGTGGCAAATTAATTTGTGATATGTTTGGGTGATTTTGGAAATATTTGGGAAAAGGGTGGGTTTTGTTTTTTAGGGAAAAAATACCCGCCACATTGGGAATTGCAAAGGAGATTTTGTTTTATAGAAAAATCTTGTGTGTCATAGGAAATTATGTCAATGAACTACCTGGAACATTATTTTGTTTTTGTCCAACTTCCTAAGTTGCTATGTGCAAATATATGTTTTCATCTTACCTTTATAAGAGTAGACATCATATGAATTGAGAATTTAAGGTTGTGTGATGTATCTACATGTGTTGAGTTCCATATTGTGTCCAACCTCCTAAATGATTGTGTATGCATATGGGTTCCATCTTGTTTCTATGGGAAACAAATTCATATGAATTTGGCATAAATTTTGTCACAATTACAATTGCCACAAAAGTGATTGGTGGGTTCAATGAGAATGAAATTGGGATGTGCTCATCCCTGATGATTCGTAGCCTAGATTTTATTGGATGGGTAGCAAGTATTTGAACACTATAGGTTGATACTTTCAAAAAAAATATTGTTCATTATTTCTTGCAATTCTAGAGGATTTGATTATGATAATCATGTTGTGCATTTGGAGACATTTGTTTCCCATTCTTTTTGGTGATACACCCATGTGTTAATGAAAACATCATTGTTTTTTCTTCAAAGCTTTTTAATAATGTCGAGGTTAATTGGATTGAAGCCTAAACTAGTAGCAAAAAGATGATCTATAACCATATTCACCCATAGAAGTTGAATCAAGGTCAAGCCTTTTCGGATGCTAATTGCTACTATCAAAAATATCAAGACCACCTCCCTTACGATTAATGAAATCATAGTGGGTTGGTCTATTCTTGTGGGGTATGTTGGTTTATTCTTGTTTCTAGAAGTCCAAATGTGACTATAAACTCAAAACTAAGATGGCAAAGAGAACACAAAAGGTGATCATCTTCAAAGTATAAAAATGGTTGGATAATCTCCAAAGCACCTAAACATTGTTTTGTAAGTAATTGTAGATTTTTCCTATTTCATTGGACTAGATAGAACCAGGGTAATGTGCTTACAATTTGTTTGCACATGCACCATTAATATCACTAGGTTGACATTTATATTAGATCCTTTAGTTTGAAAACCAATTGTCATAGTAATGGTTAATAACCTTGTTTATGTTTTGCATCTTCACATACAAGGTAAATGGAGTTTGACAAAATATAAAACCTTTTTTTGTTTATCAAGGTTTTGCAAGTTCAAGTTTGGCCATGGAAGTAATTGAATAATTACATTGATAGGATTATGGCATGCCATGCCTTTAAAAGAATTGGCCACACTATCGTGCAATGAAATTAGGAGTTCAAAAATTGCTTGATTTTCAAGTTGACAATTTTCTATTAAAAAAAAAGGTTCTTTCCACCTTTGATTTTCAAAAGTTCCTTGAACCTTCAACTATTTAAACTTTTGACCCCTAGTACATAAATGGGTATATACTTGAATTGTGGGGGGTTTGTTCCTATTTTTAATAACCACACAGTAATAGTTAAAACCAAAATTGAAAATTAAAGCTCCAATTACACTTGGTGTTAAGGACTCTAATGTCAAGTCCCCTAACACCAAGCTAGTTGTCGAAGATTTAAACCTATTTAATTACCATAAAATACAATGCGAAGTCAGTTTTCACACCTATGATGTTAAATGCCATTAATGGTTAGGTTAATGTTGAACCCCAACATTTTTTCATCATCATTCACAAATGTGATGATGGTAAATACATTTTGCAAATTGTTTTTTATAAAAAGGTTTTATGTAGGTGGGTAGGTATGTGGGTTCAAGTTACAATAAAACGAGCCATTCAAGTTAAAGATTTTATAAGGATTACATTTGGTACATGGCCTTCCTACATTGGTTATAAATACCTAATTTGATAGTTTTTCATACAATTTTAAGAATAAATATCAAATATTGAGACCGCATATGATGCATATTATAATAAACATATGAAGTTTTTACATAAATCTTTACATTACAATCAAACCTATAACTTTGCTTTTTTTCATGATCATAAATTTTGAACTATATTAGTTATTAAGGATGTCTAAACATCAAAATCTAATATAAAATCATCACACAAAATTCAAAATCACTTTTGAATGGTTCAACACATATGGCCCTTTTTATGAAGTATATTAAAACATGTAACAAATTTGAAAACAATTGGTAAAAGTTTCAGGAATAGAAGTCACATCCAAATTTTCAAATGTGTTGAAAAACATTATTCAAAAATTGTTTTTTATTTGTAAAATGACTCTTTCAACACAATGAAATGACTACAAACTCATGAGATTTCAACCTCATGAATAAAAAAACACAATTTCAAAAGATGAATAAAAAATTCATTAAATACAATTGATTGCACATTTCTTCCAAATAATGAAGGTACAATTTTTCATTACACTCAACAACGACTTTGGCTTCGTTTTATTGTGATTACACCCAAGTAATAAGTAAATAGATGGGTGCATGGGTGGGTAGAGGAACAATGCAAAAACATTTTGATAAGTTACCATTGGCTTAAAGTTCCCTTAAAGTGGTTGTTACTTGGCATTGAACTTTAATCTATGTTGTTTGAAAATTTTATGTTAAGTTCATGCTCATTGAACATTACTACCCATTTAACATTAGGTGCCACTTAAGTTTTGATGATAACTAACATTCTTGATTTGAATACAATTTTTTAAAAAAAATTCTTAACATTTATTTAATACCTTACCCCAAAGTTAGTTTTGTCATTAAATAATCCTCAAAATAGAGAAATGAAAATTTGTGAAAATATGAAGTTGACATGTTGAAAATCATGATAATTATCATAGGCTATATTCTGAATAATTTCCTTAATTATTTGTATCACAAGATAATAGTAAATGATGGAAATAATAATAATTTCAAAAAATTAAAATCATTTTTTGAAAAAAAAAATCATTTTGTCAACATGGAAATTGACCCTAGGCTACGGTAGTCACTTAACATCAAATGTGATTGGAGGATAATTATTATTTCTACTAGACTGCAATGGATTAAATAACATATATTTATATCATTAAAATATTTTCATTTTGAAGATGCTTTACTTACCAAGACCAACTATTTTATTTTTGTTGATTCTAATTGTAACATGACTTTTTGCAAAATGTATTGTATTCAAATGCCACAAACGTATGGTAAAATCATTAATGTGATTTTTTTAATGGATTAAAATTGCCAACTTGAATAAGAATATGGAAGTAATGATCAATCAACAAATGTGATTGATTGACTTTTTTAAAAAATTGCAAAGGAATACACTTGATTTGTTAGAGCCATGAAATATATATATTTTTCTTTGAAAATCAAACAAGTTGCTAAAAAATTCTCCATACATCTTTGGTAAAAAGGCAACTGTTTATTGTCAATTTGTTTGCACATTCATAATCTACGACCTTTAATGGCAAGAAAGTTTATAAAAAAGATTGATGCATGACTTCTTGATATTATTTTAATAAAATATTAATTAGGCATACTAACAAAATTCAATAATTCAAAACTCTTTATCTTAATCATGTTTTGTTGGATGATTTTTTTCTTAACATGTATGTCAAATAATTATTTAGTTGGGTTCTCTTTCATTTGAATTTTGTTAGTTCATTAGTCACCACATAATCCACAATTAACATTGGGGTTTTCATGTTTTTTTTTCATTTTAGTGTTAAAACTATGGACTTTTGGGAATGTTACATATGCCAAAAATGAGCCATCCTATCTTGTAACCACCCCGAGGGGTCATTATTCTAAAAGCTATTAGTAATGGCCTAAATTGTTTAAAAATATTTTCTATCTTGGTAGGTTAAATTCCTTCCTAAGGTGTAGAAATTCAAAAATGTTTTGCCTTTTGATAATGTCCCATGCCTTTGTGTCACTCCAGTGATGATGAGGGTTGTTGAGCACTTGGATAAGTTGATAATTAAATGTCCTTGTATGAACCAAATTTTTTTATTGTGGTGAATTTTCACTGTTTTGCAAAAAAAAAAAAATCACATCACAACATTGACTTGAATTTTTTTTTGGAAACATTAACTAAATTTGCTAGATTTTGAAATATAACTTTCAATCACTAGATTTTTATTTTAAGCTTTAGTAAATAGCTACAATATAGATGGAATAAAACATACATATTATGAAATAGGTTCTATAGCCAATTGTGGTTAAATCATGTTCTTAATAATAGAAATTTTGGCAACATTGAAAAATTGAAAAAAAAAATTTGGGCATGTGAAAAATTGTCACAAACTACACAAAATTTTATGTGTGATGAATGTACAAGGAAAATTTAATTTAATCAATAATAGAATATCTATTGTCCATTAAGGCATATTGTCGCATCTTGGTTCACAAAACTCATATAATTCTATTCCCTACCAACTACCCCCTTGCTTAGCAACCATGGCCTTGTAATGCCCAATATGCTTATGGAGGCCATCAAATTTTCACATGAAGGGTTTTTCTCAACTTTCTACATCCTTGCAGACCTCAAACTTAACCATCATCATTTTACCATTGGTCCCTAACATTGCTTTAACCCAAGGCAATTTTGATGTTTGTGCAGAGATATTGGAAGACACATTTAAATTCCCACTTTGCTTTCTAGGCTTCTTGGGCTTTGGAAAAGTTGGACCAAGATCTATGATAATAAGCTTTTATTTCTAATGACTTGAACCAAAATCCATGATAATTTCAAGTGGTAAGTGACATTTTCCACATACATCACATTCTTCACTTACATTTGTGTGCTAAAACATGAAGCATCAACTTGCACTTGTGGTGGTGGATCCAACGACCAAAGGTTTGAAAACATTGACAAGACATTTTGAAAAGAAATGTTGAAACATGAAATTCAATAGTGGTTTCATTGGAGGCACGATAAGACAAAATGAAATGCATATAAATTTCATGGTTATTTTCCAACAAGGAGCAATGTCCACAAAATGAAAAGGATTCTAATTGTGATTGGTCAACAAACAATTATTCATTTCCACTTTATAAACTTCTTTGATTTTTGGTTTGTTATATATTATAAATTTCATGGTTATTTTATTGTGATTATGTTTACAAGCCTTGCATTGCACCAATTTCATGTTTGTTTTATTATTGTGTTTACCTTTAGTGTTTTAATTTGTAATTGTTCCTATGTTTATGAAAGAGAATGTAAATTTTGGACTAATGGAAAAATACAATGTTAAAATTGAATAGCCATAGGCAAGATAAAAAAAACTCCCACAAGCATGAAGTCAAGAAGTGGGAGTGAAAAGAATTGGGTTCTTACCCTCTACCAATTGTGAAGGTTGGGTTTGAGCATGTGCTCACGAAGTCATTTGCATGAGGGCAAAGTTGGATCAAAGGCCATGTAAAACTCAAAAAGTCAAAAAACATTTTGCACAAAAGATTCCACACCAAGGGAGAGTAAATGAAAATGGGCTCCAAGGGGTATTTGTAATCATTTGCAAGACCTTGCATTGCATAACAATGGGATCATCAATTGTAATTTTATGCTAGAAGTTGCTATTTAAAACTCCCATAAATTATCATTAAACTTATCTTTGCAAGCAAAAACCTACAAGATATTTTTGTCATTGCAAACTAGATACAAATTCAAAATAAATTAGTTGTGCAACAAGTTTACATTGGGTCAATGGCACATGCCACACTAGTACCATAATACCTTGGCAGCTTTCACACTAATTATATTAGTCTCTGAAATGTTGAAATTTTTTTTGCAGGAAAATATTGAATCTTCAAGAATGTTTTATTTGTTGAAATGAGATTCTCGAAATTAATTATCATTGTATGTGGGCTAGCTAAACAATTCATTGTTAAATATTTAATAAATTCTCAAAAACCCAATTCAACATCCCATTTTTCAATATCTTTTTTATTCAACAAAGGTTGAGATATTAATTTCAACAAATCAATAAATCCGGAGTATTAATAAGTTAAAAATTGGTGTTGATTGCACTTTGATGAAATTAAGGGGATTGAGTAATCTGTTTTTGAATTAATGAAAATAATCATTATTATTCTCTCTCATCAGATTACAATATTAATTAGTTGAAAATAGACTCCCTAGTCTCATCTCCACTTTCATGAAGTTAAAGGAGGGTTGAGTACCATAGTACCTTGGCCATTTCAACACATGTCCGTCGAATAATGAATTAATTTTGAAACACGTATTTCAACAAATGGAATATTCCTAAATATTCACTATTTTCCTTAGCAATATTTTTGATTTGGAAGAAATAATTTTTGAAAATTTCAACATTTCTGAAAATAATGATGTACTAGACATTCACAATGGGTACATTTTTTTCAAGATATGCAGAATGACTCTAGGGCCCAACTCAAACTTCAGTTTCAATTGTCAAATATTTTTGGACTAATAATTTTGATCTTGTGGACACGAGTCTAATGGGAGCCACTTCTTTTATACTAGGCTAGTGAGAAATCATTTTTATGTAAGAGGGAAAACCTAAAATACAGCTCCCACTTTTTTTTTTGGGGTAGTGAGAATTATTTTTCATTATTTCCCATGTTGGTGGTGACACAGAAAATAGGGTACCTATTTATTATTTCAGGCTAGTGGAAGTGTCTAGTAAGGAACAATTCTTGGTACCATTGAGAGATTGATTTGAGTGGGTTACATTTTTAGTTTGCCATTTTATTCTGAAATTTGGTACTCTAATTGCAAATTTAAGGTGTGGGTAGAAATCTATGAGGACCATGGGCATACCACTACACTTCTTCTAGATTAATTGGAACTCATGAGCTTAATTTCTTTTGAGTGGATTGGTTTCTTTCAGTTTCTCAATATCCCCGATTCAAACCCTAATGTATAATCCTAAAGTTTATCATTTAATAGTTTTAAACCTAGGATGATCCAGTCTTTTTTCGCTTTTTTTTTACAACAAAATTGGGGAATTTTTGGAAATTTCTGTTTTCAAGGGAAATTTTGATTTATTTTGCTATTTATTTTTTTAAAAATTGCAAAATTTTCGATATTAAAAAAACGAAAAAAAAAGGAAGAAAAACGCTAGGATCATCTTCATCACAGAACAGTAAAACGGTACACATATCCGTTTTTGAATGAAATTAGCAATCCCATAGTGCAAAAAATAAAATTGACTATTTTTATTGGCTGATGATAATTATTGACCCAGTGATGAGATTTAAATGATCCCATTTTAATACTGTAATTATTATTTCAGCGTAAATTTTTTTATAAAAAAATTTCCAAATTTTTGAATTTTCATTTATTATTTACGCCGAAAATTTAATAATATAAAATTTTGACAATCAAGTTTGGGCTGCAGACCCTCCAAGGACAGAGACTTGAATCTGAGATAGTCTAGACACAATAGACTGCTCCATAACTCTAGAAATACTTTGGTTATATTTTTTTATAACGATTACTTTCGAAAAATTGCAGAATTAAAAAACCAAGTGCCGAGGTTAAGATTAATCCAGGCCTCATAAAACCTGGCATTCTATTTTTAGATGCCAACTTTGCCAGAATTAATTTCGCCAAAGTGCCATAATTAAGTAATACAGTTATTAAGAGCATCCCCACCGCAAGTCACTAAAACGGTCACTATCACTATTTTTTGGTAGTCGGTGTGAGCCTCTGAGGGCCAAAATAGTGACTTGGGTGCAGTAATTTTTGTGGTTTCCCACCGCGGAGTCACTAAACTGAAATCATCAGATTTAAGGGGGTCGTCGAGTGCGCATTCACTATAGACTCGAGAGTGACTTTTCCATCCTTAAATGGGAGAAAAATGACTCCCGTAGCAGCCTGACAAGTCTGTCCCTCGCGGGCATTATGCATGCGAAGCAGTTCGAGCAAATCAAAATGATCAAGCACCAATCTTTCGCTTGAATAACAGTGCAAGTTTGTCTCCATGTGCATTCCATTCAACATATTCTTTGCCTAGTTGTGTTCCGTTTGCGATAGCTGCGAGAATGGTAGTAGCGGTGTCCGTTTTGATTTTATCTTCTAGTAGGGGGAAGCCTATTACGGAAAATAAAGCATATGCCAAAGGTGCCAGTATTAAGGCGACAAATGTGCCAGAAGTAATTTAATTCTGGCAAAGTTGGCATTTGCCAGGTTTTATGAGGCCTGGATTAATCCCATTGTTGGATTCGCTAATTTAACTAGGAAGCTTCTAGAATATCAAGTTTTCTGTTGGCTGTG
>Ga0209208_10002245_pt1 | contig 27646 bp, 11 predicted proteins | sample S1TSphfallax_3_FD_187694 | JGI IMG/M metagenome (GOLD analysis project Ga0209208, IMG submission 187694) | Host-associated microbial communities from peat moss isolated from Minnesota, USA - S1T2_Fd - Sphagnum fallax MG (SPAdes) (version 2) | ecosystem: Host-associated > Plants > Peat moss >...
AAAGGGAGGGAAAAGCTTACTGCCGTTGTTGTGAGTCTGGAATGGTGCCTTCACGCGCTCCTACTCTCGACAAGTCCGACAAAACTCTGGTGTGGGCGCGAAACGAGACGTTTTTAAAGGGGGGAACTACGGACCGTGTGCCGAAATTTTAATAAAATCAAAAAATTTAAAACATTGTCTATGACAACGAATTGGAGCTATGGCAATCTAGACACACTAGACTTCTCCATAACTATAGCCAAAAAAAATTGTTTGTTGTTTTGTATAGCCATTATTATCTGTCGAAAATCTCAGAATTGAAAAATCAAGTGTCGAAGTTAATATTTTCAAATTTAATTAATTATTTCGTAATTTGTTGCCAAAATGGTAAAGTTACTATAGTACTTTTGTGGCATTGAAAATTGTATATGAATGTCATTGATATATTATGGTGGGATGACAATTTCATTATGTTTTGGAACATGATATTCATGCATGACATGGCATAGTGTGAGCATGTTCATATGACCATGATCATGCAATGGTTTTTATTTTGGGTCAAATTTGTGTTGTAAGCATAGTGACAATGATACATAGGAAAATGTAGCTAGATTTGGCTACAAGCTAAATATGAAAGTAATTTTTTTTTTTTAAAGTTATATTTTTGGTTACATGCATGAAACAGGTATAAAACATGAGAAGTGGCCTTAAGTTTTTGTTGAATTATGGATATTGAAAATCTCAAAAAACACATTAATTTATCACTTTTGGTTTTAATATAACTTTTTGGTTATATGTAGCCAAGACCCAAAAAAAAAAGAAAAAAAGTTAGCATCAGTGTTTTTTTTGGCAAAAAATCATCCAACCAATGACAAACAAAATGGTTTTCAGCATGGAATTATTTTTAAAAATATAAATGTAACTAAATTATCCCTTTTTTTAAATGCCCAAAAAAAGTTGGGAACATCCCAATTAGGGTTTAGGGAGGCGGAGGCATTTACACCTTTCTTCAACTTTCAACGTTTTGTTTTTTATTTCTTGTCTCTCGGCCTCCACTTTGGAGGAAATGCACAAGGAGGTGCGGCTTTGTCCTTGTGGAACAATGTTCATATGTCTCAGTCTCCACTTTGGAGGAAGGCACAAGGAGCTGCAGCTTTGTCCTTGTGGAGCGATGTTCATACGTCGGACCTAGGTGACAAGTCATGTTTGTGTGATCAAACGGACTTTGTGCGAAGAGCGAGTAATCAGGTCGGCAAGGAGAGCGTATGTTCAAGAAGTTTGTCGACCACAACATGTTGTCAGGAAGTCGAACCAGTCTGGGCACAATGCGTGCTCAGGAGGTGTAGTTGGTTTGGGCACGATACGTGCTCAATCGGAGAAGCTGCTGCTGGTCACCAGGAACGAGGGCAGTTAACGAGGAGGTTTAGTTGGTCTGGGCAGAATCTAGCCATTTTTGTGTAAGCTCCTGGCTTCGTTAACCTTTTATTTCTTTGTCCTCCTATCTATTTCTCTGATTGGGTGAGCTTTAAACATCCCATTTTTGGGACTGAAGTGATTATGATCTCTGTGACAACATGTGTGTGGGGATTAACCAACCGTTTTGCTCTTTATCTGAGTCCAAATCCATGTTGGTATTTCATAGGGTATTTCATGTGGATGCAAATATGCAAATGTGCTCTCAAGGTGTCACATGTGTTCAATATTCTGGATTGTATGACATGTGCTCAGCTGGAAAATCTGCTGGTCACGAGGAATGAGGGCAATCAGCATGGGCAGTCAGTGAAGCTTTAGGAGCTTGGCTGGGTTCCATCGCCTAAGTTTTGATACATGTTATAAGAAGAGATCTCTATTTATGTTATTTACATGGTCAAAATTTTATTGAGTTTCCAAATGATTAAAAGATTTGACTCCCTAACAAGTTTTATTCTGCACGAGCTACAGTATCCATGGCCAAATTCTTGTTGGAAAATGCCCAAGTGTGGTTGCCCTCATCCAAGAGAATCCCAAACCAGAAATGTGAGGGTTTTCAGCCGCCCACTTGGGTGGCGCAAATTTACATCTTCCATTTTAAAACAACTTTGTGTGTCTCTTCAAAGTTAAATGGCACATGCACATGGGTTTCCAAATATGGATGGGATCGAAATTACCTCTAGGAAATAACTCACTTTTGACTACTAGCTGTGTGTGTGTTTTTTGCAAATGGTTTCAACAATCCAAATGTTTTTTTGTAGAGGGAATATTACTTACAACATGCTCCATATGATATTCCCAAGGATTTTGTCTTTCTCACCATAAATCTTTGTTCTACATGCAAATCCAATCTATTAAATCAGTTTTTAAAGGGTGATTGAGTTGAGCTAGGTGATAGTGTTGTCCAACATGCCTACATTTGTTTTGTTTTTATTGTGGTACATTATACATTTTACGTGCATGATTCATCTTTGTCATGATTGTGTTTCTCATTTTGATTTTCTCATAAGCTTTATTGGTTCCATGTTAAATATCTTTGTTCTCCTTGCTAAGATATTATTATGAAATTCAATTGTGTGTTTTGTTTAGAATGTGATGTATGAATAGTGGATACAAATAGGACAAACGTCATTTTATCTACTACCAAGCAGGTCCAAGGTGATGTGTTTCTATGTACCTTTCTTGATGAGATAAAAACTAGTAGCAAGTGTGGTTTAAATATATATGATTGTTTCTCCATGGTTTTGTTATCAAACTTATGTGTTTCAATGTATGACCTTAATGTTTGGATGTATAATATTTGTGTTGCATAGTGTATTAGTGTATCACAATTGCACAATGTAACAATATGACAATGTATTGAATTATATATTTTATTGGTTTCTTTTTAGGTTTTGCAAAGATGTCAAATATTGAATCAATAAATCTTTCCATTAAGTTGATGGGAAGGCAATTGATGCTACTTAGAAAGGTTGGACCAAAATCCACCAATTGATACAATAGTGCAATGACAACCTAAAGAGCCATTTGAATGTTATAGCCATGCATATTTTTCCAACAAAATTTGATTGAATCATCATTGAGCTATCCAAGGTTGTAATTAGGCCTTGGATGAACAAAGTAACAAGCTTGTGATGAAACCTTATGCTATGCTTGAGTCTAGCCAAGGATATAAAAAATTGTGCATGTTACAATTGGAAATATTTTTATGTTTGATAAAACCTTTGGGAAGAAGAAAGGATGCAAGAGAACGTGAAACCATAGGAGCCCACAAAGAAACTAGATGAATCATAAAGCAAAGAAAAAGTGTGAGATTTCCCTTACTTTGTTTATTGTTGTTTCAATTATAATGAATTACATGTTTCTCAATGTATTATATTAAAATATCAATCCATTAGATATCGATATATTTATAACATTATCTTTAAGCATGGAAAATTTGGTATAAAGTTGAGGCAATAATGCAATCATTTATAAATTATACCTATGGGAAATGGCATATGTTAATAAGTCATGGGTATCAAACTCCTTTGCTAAGTTCTATGATTATAAGTCATTCAAAGGTGTTTGATCATACTATTGCCCCAACTTGATACCAATTTTTCCATGCTTAAAAAAAATGTTATAAATATACTAATATTTGATGCATTGATATTTCAATCACATACATTGATAATTTTTTTTATATATAATTAAAATAGCAATAAAACAAAATAAAGGAAATCTCGCCTTTTTTTTGCTTGATGATTCATTTAGTTTCTTTGTTGGGCTATTATGGTTTCAAGTTTTTTTGGATCCTTTTTCTTTGTAAGGGTTTTTTGAAGTGTGGTAATAATTCCAATCACAACCTACACATTTTTAGTGTATCCACAATGGTCTTACATTGAGATTTTATGTTTTAAATGTTCTTCACAAATTGGGACAACAAATCTTAAATGTTGTTTTTTGGGAAGACAACCACATTCCGAACCAAGCATTAAAGATTTAGAATTTGCCAAGTTTGGCAACCTTAGGCTTGGTTGGGGGATTTCATGATGGATTTCATGTGTTTCAACTATTATTCCAATAACCCTTTAGACATTCAAAAGGAAATATTTATAGCAAGTGTTTTCATCACCTCATCTTAGAAGAAGTTATTTTTTGGTACAAAGATGGTACATAAATTATAGAGGTGGAAGCCATCATAGGATGGGCCAAATCTCACCTATCATGTAATGGAGGTGAGACTACATATATGACATTATGGTAATTCATTATCATGGTGAGGCACATTGGAATTTATTGGTGTTGGAACCTTCCCACACCTTTCATTTTCACTCCAATTAAAATTAAGGTACATAACTATTTGATATGTGACATTTTTATGCAATGGATCTATGGGGTGTTGTTGTTGTTATGAGGTGTCCATCCTAGTGATCCTACATTTAATTAACTGGTTGATAAGCCAATTTTGAATGTCCTTATCTTTACACATCTTGGGAGTTGGGAATATGGAAATGCTACCTCACATAACCTTTGCAAAAACAAGGCATGTTTGAAGAATCAAAGGATTGAAGAACCCAATGTTGGTTTTCAACACCAATGTTAGGTTTGTAATACATTCAAAACATAGTAATTAAAACGCCAATGTATAATAGTCAATGTAGTGTGTTTAAAAAAATAATGTAACATTGTACCATTGGATGTGTGATTTATCACCTTATGTGTTGATGTAGATCTTGAACAAATCTTGGAGTGCACCATTTGATTTTCCGAAATATCAAAAGTAGAAACATCATGAAGCTTGTGAAGGAGCTTGCAGTTAAAAACACAAGTCATGGTTATTTGCCACCATATAGATCATTGGTTGTCGCATATACAAACCTTTCCCCCAATAATGATTGCATTTTGTTGGATGTGACGTTAAATGTGTAGAATTCACATAACCTTCACAATGTAGGTGAGGTGGCTTTCAAATGGCAAAAGGATTTGGTGTATTATAAGTAAGTAACAAGTTTAAGTTGATTTTTCAGGAAGGGGGGGGCAAGGTGGCAAATGTGGATATAAGATAGATTAAATAAGTTTTTGGAATTTTTATGAACTAAAAACTTTTATTAAACCCCATTTTGGTGCTCATGGTTGGGTGGTAACATGCATGTATATATATTTTTGTGAATTATTAATCCATTCTATTGCAATGTTATGAAATAACACTATGAGAAATTATGTCCACAACAATTAAACTACCTTACAATTAAAGCTTCAAAACAACTAATATACAACTGCATTACAACTATCCCATGGAAATACAACAAAGTAATAAATAAAATGTCATGTCAAAAAATCAATGAATTTTAGTGTAATTGCAAAATATATATTTATATAATATAATGTACACATTGTATATATGATTGTAATCAACTATCTTTGACTTTGTTGACAAATGACATTTTAATTGCATGGAATAATTACATCACAACTAGGGTAAATTTAATTACTAATCAACAACTATTTTGCAACAAATGTATGGCCTTGAATAACACATATGATGACGCACTCCCAACTCCTTGAAGGACTCAAATGTGAGTCCCAAACGAAAAATAGCAGAAGAGCAAGGAATTAGGGCACGCTCCTTCGTTCGTAGCACTTTAGAGGGGTAGAGGGGCGTGCTGAAGCTTTAAGATGGGACTAGGAAGATTTGACAAACTTTACTTACTCACACGAGCCTGCACAAAACCAACACAAAGTGGTTAGTGCATAGTTTGAGCACTTTTGGTGCTAAGACGAACCACGGGCAACTCAGACACACAAGATTCACCACGGCCCGGACTTGTGGGAAGCCACCACCTTCCCCCTTATAGTATACTTTGCATCTCTCCATGGGGCCCACATCCAAATGGCTTTTTGTCCCAGGAAGGTTGGGACTCCCACAAATTTGGAGTGCCATAACTTTATGTGTAGACCTTTGATTGAGATGAGGTCTAAAGCAAAGTTTTAGCCCTCATTGAGAGCTCTCCAATGGTATCTTGCATGTTATTTGCACGCACGGAAATCGGGTCGATTCCCAACTTTTAATGGTCCAGAGTCAAGTTGCCAATTTGACTTCCGGTCGTTCTTTTGGCCATAACTTGTGTTTCAAATGTTCAAATGGGTGATGCGAGCCCATTTTAGATATCTATGTTTCAAGAGCTTTCCATTGATATAAAGAACTTTTCAAGCCATTGAGTTTTGACCCCTAAAATCGCCCTCTGAAAATTTGGGAGTCCATTAGGATTCCAACAGGACTCCAACTCCCAAAGTGGAACTCCCTTGGGGTGTGAGGGTTCATTCCCTCACACCTTCTCACACTCCCAAGAGCATGTTGTGTGACTCCTAGCTTCCCTCTTGGCCCGCAACCTTGCAAACCCTCACTTTGGTCACGAGCCCAAAGCTAAAGTTACGACATATGATCAAACCATGTGTATACATTTCCACTACCCAATATATATGACATTTCAACTTGTTTATAACTAATATGTAATTGTATTTCAATTTAAAATTTGAAATTAAAATATCTAAAATTTGGGTGGGAAACCTTTAAGCAAGTGACACATGGTAATATATCAGCAAATTTACCCCAATGCATCAATGACCTTCATGTGTTTATGTTTATTGTCAAGAAATTCAAGATTTTTTTAAAGAAAATCTTTCTATATTTAAACATTTTGTGTATTTCCTAGTCTTTTGGTGATGTAATTTTCATATCATGTGTTATAACTAAGATTATTTTTGTTTGTTTAGTGTCGAACTAAAACCAAAAGGTTGTTATAAATTTTATTATCTATTTAAATAACTTGGAGACTGAATATTTATTTATTTATTTTGGAGGGTGAAGGTTTTTGTTCTTGTTTTTGAAAGGTTAAAGATTTTTCTTTTTTCTCTTTGAGGTTGAAGGTTCTTGTTCTTATTTTTAAAGAGGTTGAAGGCTTTTATTTTTGTTCTTGCAGGTTGAAGGTTCTTACTCTTATAAAGGTTGAAGGTTTTTGTTTTTGGTTTTAAATGTTGAAAGGTTTTGTTGTTTTTTTTGGATGTTGAAGGTTCTTACTTTTACTTTTTGATGTTAAAGGTTATTAATCTTACTCTTGGATGTTCAAAGTTATTACTTTTGGTTTCAGATGTTGAAAGTTCTTACTTTTACTCTTGGATATTGAAGGTTTTTACTTTTGTTTTTGGATGTTGACGGTTATTACTCTTACTATTAAATGTTCAAAGTTTTTGCTTTTATTTTTAAATATTGAACGTTCGTATTTTTACTCTTAGTTGTTGAGGATTTGTGATTCTTGTTCTTTTATTTATTTGCATGTATTAAAGTTAAAAATGATATGAAAATATATTCCATTTTATTTAAAAGTTGATTATACAAGTTTAGTTTCACTTATAATGATGAGAGATTTATGAAAGGTGATTTTTTTAATATAATCATTTTACATATGTCTTGTTTTGTGTTTGAACATTTATGATGATTTGTGATGTTTTTTGTTATAGGGCCAAACTTTCATTACGTTTCAATCCATCAAAATCAAATTATGTATACAAAGTGAAATTCTTTCAAAAGTATTTAAAATTATAATTAAGTTTATTTGATTATAAACATAGTATTTGATTTTATTTGCAATTGTACAAATTATAGTTTAGTTTGTATCAATGTTCTACATATGTTGCATTTTAATGACAAATAAATTACATGTTAGTGGCAATATAGTTGTAAACTAGTTTTATTCAAGTTGATGGGATTATTTAGATTTTTTAACAACACAATGTTATGATATGCTACTGATTTCATTTCACATGTGGAACTAAATATAATAACATGGAAAATTTCAAGTAGATAAAGTGGAATGAATAAATTGCATGGCTCAAGCTCCATTTCAACAACAAAAAAATGAAACTTCATTTATGAAACATAGTTTTTAAATGACGATATTTGATTGTCGTGGGTCATCATTTTTATGATTTAACCTTTTGTTTATATAGAGAAAAATGTTTGTTATAAATAACTCGCGCATTATATTTAGATTCATAGTTAAATTCTCTTTTGATAGATATATATATTTGTAATGTATTTTTCAACATGGAATAAAAATCTATTTAAAGTTTCAAATCCATTTCATGTTTATAAATAATGATGTCCAATGTAATTCAACATTATTTATTATAATTGGAACAACGTGATAGTGGTTGTGTGGAGTTTGTATAATTGCATTATAAGTTGCAATTTAGTTGTTTAATACTACTAAAATCAACTACCATACAATTGCTTTGAAACCCAAATTTAAACACCAAGTTGCAAATTGTCAGTAAATCCTTTATTTTCATTTCATGTTTAGTTATAAGTTAGTTGCAAAGGAGAGGAACATAATTTATTGCTCAAATGGATTAATTAATTAATTAATTAAAGAATATATTCATTAGATTAATTATAAAATAATTATAAATAAGTTACAAAAATAAAGATATTTAGAATCCATTTATTAAATGGATGAATGAAATAATTAAATATTATATTTGTCAAATTAGTTGTAAAATAATTATAAATAAATTACAAAAGGTATTAACATACATAATCCGTTAAAAAATGGATGAAAAGTGACATTGGCATTTTGTTTGCCATGTTGGAATGTGCATGAGAATTTGATGTGGAGATTAGTTACAAAGAAGTTGCATATAGTTGCATGTGAGTTACACCATATATACGATATACTATACAACATAAAGTGTTTGTTACAACTATTGCAACTTGTCCATTAGCACTCAAGGTCATATAAATACCATGAGTTACAAATGTCCATTGCAACTAGAAAACCCAATTGCAAGCCCAATTGTAAAACCTTATATTTTTTCATAGTGTAATATGTTTCACTTTAATCAAAGTTTGTAATCATGAATTAGTCTATCAATGTATTAACACTAGTAGAAATAAGCCAAAATGTAACCACTCCATTTACGACTACATGCGATTTGTAGTTGTTTATAACTAGATTTGGGAATATTTACAATTACAAGACCAAATTTCAACTATTTTGGTAATTCTCACAACTATGATGCAACTATTAAAAATTTCATCATATTGGTTGGATCGATTTTACATTTATTTTCATCCATTAATAGGTTGATATGTCCCATTAGTTAAAATAGTCACTAAATTAGTTGCATCTTAAAGATATTTTACAATGACACAAGGGTGTTTTTTAATGTATGTACGAAAATTGTATATATATATATATATATAATATGCATATGTATGTATATTATTCATATAATGAATTTCAAATTTCATATTTGAACTTTGAAATTTGATATTTGAATCTGAAAATTGTTATTTCAATTGTTTAAAAAAATATTTGAATTTGAAAATTTTGATATTTTTTATTTAAATTCAAAAAGCTTATTTGATTTAAAATTTGATATTTGAATTGTAAATTATTTTGAATCCAAATATTATTATTTCAATTTAGAAAATTATTAATTGATTATAAAAATGGAAATTTTTATTTTGAATATTTTAATTTGAATATGAGATTTTATATTTCAACTCTGACGTTTTTTCATTTAAATTTAAATAATCATTTGATTTGAACTTGAAATTTCGATTCCAAATTATGATTTTGGGTTCTCAAAATTCATACTTCAAGTCTGAAAATTATTAATTGAGTCTAAAAATGGACATTTCAATTTTGATTTTTTTAATTTAAATTCAAAAAAAATATTTCATCTAAAATTTGATATTTTAATTCTATTATTTTCGAATCTAAAATTAGTATTTCAATTCAAAAAAATTAATTGAATCTAAAAATCAACATTTTGATCTTAAATATTCTGATTTGAACTTGAAATTTGATATTTGGAGTCTGAATTTTTTTAATTTAAAATTTAAGAAATTAATTGACTTGAAAGTTGAAATTTGAATTCCAAATTATTATTTTGGATTCTCAAAATTCAATTTTCAATTCAGAAAATTATTAATTCAGTCTTAAAATTTTGGATATTATTATTTGAATCTGAAAATTGACATTTTCAATTCTGAATTTTTTAATTTAACTTCAGAAAACTTGTTTGATCTAAAAATTGATATTTGAATTTTGAATTACTATTTTGGAATCTTCAATTTAAATTTGAATTCAAAAAATTATTGATTGATTTTTAAGGGTCTTCCCTACTAGTGTTATGAATAATAAATCAACTACATATATAATTATAAATAATTATGTTTATTAAATATAAATTTCACTAAATAATTGTTTTTATAACATAGATTTGTATATTATATAATTTATATTCTTGTATCTAAATAAATAAATAAATAATATTAATGTGGAATTACTTTTAAATCGTTGTAATTACTTCAGATAAGAATTAATGAGTATGTGCATAATTATTTTATCAGATTACTGTCATGAATTATAATATTATATATATATATATAATTTTCTGATTAATCACCTATTATAAATATTTTATAGTAATTTTACAATAATTATGAAGAACATTAATGTTATGATTTTAAAAATATTTTATTTAAAATTAATAATTACTAAAAGAAAAGGATTACTTGACCTATAATAAGTTTTACAACAATAAATCTAATTATACAGTAAGTAATGTATTTTTTGAATATTAATTTTTTTTAAATTCGTGTAAGAATCTACTTTTTAATAACAATTATTAATCCATTTTTATAATTTTAAAATAAATATTTTAAATATTTTATTTAAAATTATAGTGATTGAATTAATTTTACATTGATTATATTATCTATAATTTGATTAGATTCTAAAAAATTATTAAATATTATTAAATATATAATTATCTATGAAGTATGTATTAATAACTTGTGAATAACTAGATAGTTAGTTTATTAAAAATTAAGAAGTTATTACTTATTTAAATAATTGATAATGAATACTGAATATTTGTAATGTATAGTTTATAATTTAAATATATGTAAATTTAATCATTATTAATTAAATGATTATATGATTATCTAGTGAACCATGTATTTGAATTGTTTAGAAATCTAAAAATTAAGAAAATAAGACATGAAGAAAGTTTTGGAATTACAACTTAGTTTGTGAAGAAGTTGCTAGTTCAAAACTTATATCATATTGTTTATTTTCCATTCATATTTTGAACATTATATAAACAAAGGGGTGTGGTCATCCAATTTCACATTAAGAAATTTGTGCACATGGGATGAGCTAATCAAAAGGCTCAACCCAAAACAAAAAAATAATTTATGCACAATTTTAAAATATTTACCTCCCTAACCTACTTATTTACTTAGCTAAGTAGGTATCTAGTTTGACCTACCCACCTAGGTTGACCTATGTACTTACCTATTTAAATACCCACCTATATGAATAGGTATTTAACCTAAGAAGGTAGAGCTTACCTATCTATTGTTTTACTTAAGTACGTAGGTAGGTATGTAGCTTCGGTTTATAAACACCTACTTATGTACTTAGGTACCTTCGAACTTTTTTAATGCCATGTGGCATATTTACATTGGGCCATGTGTCATAATATAAGATCATCCAAGCATTTGTATTGAATGTTTTAGATTATTTCAAAATAATGATTATTATTATATTTTAAATAATCAAATATTAAGACATGTGGCATCACATCATTTGCCTTCAATTGTGACCAAAATAATTGTATTTTAGTTGCATGTGACAATAAGTATACAATGAAGTCAATGGATGAATTTGTATTTGTTGACTTTTCCTTTCATCCAATTCCTTTTGTCGTTTGCGACTAATTTATTATATGCGACTTGTCCTAGACGACTCAAGAGATTTTAATTACAAAATGTCACTTGCGATTAAAATTTAATCACAAAGACCAATAAAAAAATTCTTGTTTTTCTTCTAGTGTAATGTGATAGTGTATTAATGTATATGTGTAATAATCATGTGTTTGTTTATCACTATATTAATGTATGAGTGTATCATTGTACTAATGTGTCAATGTCCATGTTTATGTACAAATATATTAATGTGTTTGTCTATCAATATGTTTATGTATGACTACATTAATGTATCAATGTTTTATTTTAATGTATCAGTGAATTAATTCCTTAGCTAAATAATGGATGTGAATTTATGACAATGTATCAAATAGTATGCATTTAAATAATGATATCATTGTACTAGGCATCATATGACACCCAATCAAATCATTGTTAAGGATGTTAAGTTTGAAACAAGATTCAACATTTAAACTTTTGTTATATGCAAACAATTTTGTTCGAAAGGATTCAAGCCTTAAAAATATATTGTTGGCTTGAATCTATTTGATAATATCCAAGTATGTCACCTTTAGAATAAAATTCATTTAAAAAAAAAGTTGTGATAAGGTTATAAATTTTGATAAATATGATTAGTTTTAGACATTGTAATATCGAGGAGGTTTTTTAGGGAATGTTTTGGTAAAATAATGTATCGTTCGATCATTGAAGATTAAATTAGTAAATATTAATTACACATTGTTTTAATATTACATGAATATTTCAAAACTTGATGCATTGAGCTACATATTTGAAACATCAATCCATAGCATGTCATTGGAAATTAGTATATTAATGTACCAATGTACCAATGTTTTAGTGTTTTGCCTATTGAAGTGGTGCTAATGATGGTCATTTTTTTGCAATTGGCTTATACCCATGAGCCAAAAGTTCAAGTGTCATTTGAGGTTGAACCCTTGTCATCTTCGATTGGTAAAGCCATAAGGTTTGTGCCTATGGGGTTATGTAACCCATTATGTAACTTCGCCACAACCTTTGTTTGATTACCCTATGCACGGTAAACATTTGCCATCAAATGTTCGAGGAAACTCAATTCCCACTAGTTGCATCCACCATTTCCAATCTCATGCTTCAAAGTTGTTCCTTTAAATTGATTTGTATTGGGGTGGTCAACTTGTGAATTTATGTAGATGGAGTTGTCATTATGTGGGGCCACATAATGACAACTCCCCGAGGGGTGTACCCACCTATGGACTAAGTAGGTTTTTCAACCCACCTTGAGCAGTCCCTTTCAATGATTCACAAAAACAAACAATTGTGCCCTCTACAAGGTAAAGGTGAAAAAACATTAAAACCTTGAGTTGATGCTTGCAAATGTTTCCACATTGTGCATTGATGCAATTACAACATGCCCGCTCTATTGTTGGGTTATGGATGGTGCATGGCAAATGGGCTTTTTAATACGATGACATGACTAATGTTGGACCACCATCATAGGAAAGCAATGTCACATTTGTGTTAAGAATGAACCATGCCCCCGATAAGGCCCCAACCACAAACAATTGTTAATGTTTGTTGTTCACGAACCCAAAGTTCTTGTGTAAACTTTGATACTAGTATTGAATGAGGACATTTCCAATTAACTCATGGATGCATCAATCCACATGACGACCGACTAATCTCTTTTTCCCTTATTTTAACCGGACCTTCAATGTCCCATGGTAACTTTCAATTATAGCATTAGTGTATTGGCCCAACATAAGGTGGATTTCAAAAACCAACCACCCACATGTGAGTTTTATGTCACCAATTTTTTTCCATGTATTTCCAAAAAACATTAATTACAAGGTACTTACTAGTGATATATTGTAGCCTATTCATTGCCCACATTTCAACACTTGTTCCAAATGGACCATCCCTATCATACATGATGTTCCCTAATTCTTACAATACATTATTGTGTAATGTTAAGTCCATCTTGATACATGCTTGTTTTTGCCGTGTTCTTTTCACATGTGGCACAAACATATGAAAATGGCAATGTTTGGCCATATAGTCATACACGAAAGAAAATGCATTATACATGATACTTGGTGGATTTAAATATAATCAATGTTGATGCATGCTACATATGCATTTGGGCAAGTGACATGAATAATACATAGTTGGCAATTTGTTGAATAGAAAGGGGGAAGGGGTAGGGATTTTATTTCATGCAATTGATTTGCCCTTAGGCACAATCAATAATGAAAGAGCTAGGATGCCATGATGGGTGTGTATTATGAATGCTTTCAGTCAAAGTGTGCATCCATGGTGTCAAGTCCTTTTGTCAACATTGTGATGTGATGCAATATGCTACAAGAATGCAATTGAATTGATGGTCAAACACCATCATGGTTTAAAGGGGGAACTACCATAATTCACAATAGATCAATGTAATATTGTATGTTAGCTAAACATTGACAAGAGATATAATGAATGATCTATTAACATTTATAAAATTTTACATGCATTTATTTGTTCATTGATTTTTCCTATTAGTGTTTCAATGGTGTTAATGTATATACTAGTGTATTAAATCACATGTGCATGTATTATGTATCAAACATAATGTATATATTTTTTCATTTGTCCCAAAGGTTGCATCAATTGCAACACCCCCTTGGTGCCCATGTTCAATCATCATCTCCTCTTGCCATGGTGTTTGGATACCCATAAAAAAGGCATGTTTTTCTTAGTGAAACTACCGTCCACCTCTACCCTAGTTTTTTGATAGTTGAACATTGAATTAGTGTTTTGTTGAACCCACATACACACACTTTTCACATCATTCTTATGTAGCTCGTATGTTTCTTGAGCCAATTTCCTAAACAACACCTTAACATTTTGCTCAATGAAGAACATGTTTTTATTTAATTCACATGTCCTTAACATGATGTTCTTCACATGTTGCCTATGTTTTGCCATATTTTGAAACACTATGAGTCCAAGCCTTAATTGTTCCATCACAAAATCCTTGATCTCTTGTGATAAATGGGTAGCAAATGCAAATGTATCACCCATCTTTAAATCCCCATGGACATGTAGACCATTTTGATTAACATGATTTCATTGAATGAAACATAATTTTGATATATGCTTGAACAATACAATGTTTTAATGGTGAATTTAGTTCTACATCCTTTCTTTATAGAACCACCTCATTTCTTCCTAGAATCTTGTGTACCCTTGTGGCCAATCCTTGATGGGATTACTTTCCCATTTCAATTCCTATTTTTTGGAGATGCATTATGGTTTTGTGTAATATCCTCGACATCATTTGTGAAATCATTGGGACCATATTGACATTGGTACCTACGAACAACCATGTCAACCAACTTAGTGTTATGTGTGAACATAAATTGCATTACAAAACATATAATTAGTCACATATTTTATGTTTATACAACAATAAAATTAATTCATCAAATGGTGAACATCACATTTATACATGTATAATATATATGCAAGTCTTGGGGTAGGAATGTAATAAAAGTTAAAATTTGAACCTTGAAAACCTATAAGAAATATATATTCATGGTTGTTGCAAATCATTGTGAAGGTGGATGATGCATTTTTTGCAAATAAATCAACATGGTCCACTATCTTGACCATATTCACTAGCTATGAAATCAAACACATGAGTTGTGGGGATGAATGCAACTTCAACAAGGCGAAGGCCTTGTTGCATCCTAGTGTGTCAAATGATAACTTGGACCCACATCATATTTTCATGATCAAAAGGCCCATTTGGTGATGTTTGAACTACATTTTTTAATGTTTGTAGTTCAACTTGATGCCCATTTTCATACAAGTGCAACGACTTCCCTTCAATGCTTGCAAAAACCATTGTAGAAGATATTAATTTCTATGCACCTTACATTCTAATTTGTGATAATCAACATACTTGCTAGAATCATGGTAAATATTTCACTTAACATAAAATTAGGTCACAATGACATGTGAAAATATTGTAAAAATGTTAAAAGTGTGATCCAAAACACCTTTAGAATAACACAAGAAGGTCATGCAAAGAGGAAATTCATGTCACTTGATATGCAAAATGTAAAAATGTGAAAAATGTGACCCTAGACTTTAATTTGTAAAATAATCCTCATTAAAAGTTCAATAATATTTATAATAGATTGAAAAATGCAAATATCAACTATTTAAAGTTGAAAAGTGGCAAAAAATGTATAACATGTGTCAAATTTTAATATGCAACCATTCATTTTTCAAATGTGGATTACTTGTAATACACTCAATGTATTGTTCACACCATGTGTTAGTATAATATTGGTGTTTCTAAGTAAATTAAATTTAATCTTATTTTATCCATAAAGTTGGACATGTGGCAACTTCTTATAACCACATTTTGAAAAATTTCCCACCCTTCCTACGTGTAGGCATGTTGAAAATTTCCTTAATGTATACCATTTTGAAAAAATACATATAATAATTGGTTATAATTTTAAAATGGTAGGACATGTATACCATGTCTCATTTTTTCCCATATGGAGAGTTTTCTTTCTCAAGTGTCAAATACTAGTAACACATTCAATATATGATTCACACCATGTGTTACTAACATAGTGGTGCATTTCAATTAAATTAATTAATTTTTTACTTTATCCATACACTTTGAAATGTGACAACCTTTTTTCCATTTATTTTGCAAAATTTCCTACTCTTTCTATGTTCAGATGGGTTGAAATAACCTTGGTGTATCAAAAGATCCTTAATGTATCAATAAATTTTCAGTGTATCAATAACATATGGTTAATAATAGTTAGTTATAATTAAAAAATGATGATAAACATATGTTAGGTTTATTTCTCAAGTGTGAATATTATTCAATGTATTGCTCACATCATGTCTTGATATTAGATTAATGGTTATTTACTAAATTAACAATTGTTTTACCTTGCCCATAAACTTGGAAATGTGGCAATCTCTTGTCCATTTATTTTGAAATTTTTCATGTTATTTCTATGTTTAAACATGTTGAAATAACTTTAATGTTACATCAAAAGACCTTTAGTGTGTCAACGAATCAATAATGTCTCAATAAATTTGTAGTGTATCAATAACACATGGTTTATAATAGTTGGTTATAATCAAAAAATGATGGTAAATGTATACTAGGTGTCAAATTTTCATATGTCGTGATTATTTATCAAGTGCAAAAAATTAGTATTACATTCAATGTATTGTTCACATCATGTGTCAACAATAAATTGGCAATTTGGTACTAAATTAACAATTATTTTACTTTACCCATAAATTCAAAAATGTGATAATATCTTATCCATGTATTTTGAAATTTTAATGTATTGATTTATTTTATACATTAACAATTATAGTATAGTAAACAAACATTTAGATGTTTATTTCTAAAGTTTCTTATCCATGTAGTCATTTTGAAATTTCATCACCTTTTGTTACACAATACATATGTACCATAGGATTTATGTTTATGATGTAACATGATGCATGATGACATAATGCATGATAAAATATTATGTTTTTGATACATTGCCGTATTGATACACAACAAAATAAAACAAATATAATCATTAATCCATGCAACATTTATTCTTAAATAAAAAATGATTTTATTAACAATTACCTTGTTTTTAATCACATGCACACATTTTCATATTGTGGCAAGATGCTATGGATTTCAAAAGGTAAGGGACTTGGTAAACACCTGCCATCAAAACTTGATAATCATTTTATGCTAGGGTTTATTTTCAAGGTTTTAGGGTTTAAAGTAAGGGCTTGTTTGTTTGTTTATTGGTCTAGTATTTGCTTGGGTTGGTTTGGTATATAGGGTTTCCACCATCATGTAAATACTAGGGGTTAACAATGGGGTTTAAGTTTAGTAAGAAAACATCTTTTGCTTCTTTTTCACCATATATATATTTTATTCTTTTCAATGAATAATCAAATGTATCTAGATCCATATGTAGAAAGGTTATGGTGGTTTGTAATTTGGATGATCCAACTGTGTGGATGCATGATAAGACAACATTATTATTATTGAACAAACATTATTATAAGATTAAGGGCTTTGCAACTAGGCTTGCAACATTATTTTTGAATTGCAATGACCACATGCAACTCAAGGCATTTCTATGGCATAAATGCTATGAGAAAAGTTGTAACAATTGCATTGAACACACTTCACCATATATGGAAACATATATTTATAAGTAAAAATACATGCAATTCTATGTAACTAGGTGTGATTATGTTGTAACTAGGGTGTTCATGTAGGTTTTTTGCACAAAATGCCTTGGAACAAATGAATTGATTACATGGCTTTTCATTGAGCCGTTGATGAACAAAATCTATTGATGTCCATTGCAATTAACTTGCAACTATTGCATTGTTGATTTTTTTTTTTGTGACGAATGAATTTTGCCAATGGTATTATCTTGCAACTTGAATCCAATTAGTGTAGTTTTAAGTTACAACTTATCAATTTGTTGGTGGAACTATTTTGCAATTAATGTCCACTTATGGATGGCATTATTTTGTGCACGTTGTAACTAGTAATGATAATTTTGAATCATGAAACATTTTACACAAGTCCATTGCATAAACAATAACAAACATCTTACTATAATAATACAATAGTATGTATTTATATTAATGTTGAAAGAAAAATAAATTCATATGAACATTTTGGGTGATCCACAGTCCTTTTCAATGGTATATATTTTATTTACATCTTCAGTGTTCAGCTAAAACATGTGACAATTATTGTTATCAGATATTCTATTTAATGTTTGTTGTTATATAATGTTAAAAGGTCCACCTTGTTTTTATTCAAAAGTTGGGTTTTATTTTGATAATTGTTGAATGTGGAATGATGTTTGCATATCAATGTATAAATAGCCTCATTACAATGTGAAAAATAATTTAATGTTGATATTCTAAATTTAAGTAAGAATCTTTTGCAATTATAATGCAACAAACAAACAATGTGCATACAATGTCATTCTTAGCTTACCACTGAAATACAATATAAACAACAGATGTCACAACTATATAATGATTAAATTGCAAGTTTTATATTTACAAAAAGCTAGTTCAATTCAAAATAAAGTATCATAAGCAAAATTGGACTACATTGATTTTGAATTTTCTTACATGCAGATGTAAATTTACGTTCACTTTCATTGTTTTAGCATGAAAGTCTATTGAGCTTGTATACCTTGGGACTTGCACCATCAAAGTTCATAATCAATAAATTGATTTTAGTCATATAAAATTAAACAAGCTAACAAACATAATTTTTTTTTGCATAAGAATAATGAATGATATTACAAATGCACAAAACAACATTTGTGTTGAACTTGAATAATTTTATTAATTACACCAAAAAACTAAGTCTTATAATTTCACACAATCATGAATAATAATATTTTGATGGTTTTAATTAGTAAAAAAAAACATTTTTTTCAAACAAATAAATGAACAAGAAAAATTCAAATATATTTACTCCATGTTAATAAATGAAAACTTTGTTTTTCTAACTTGAATGTTTCATTTTAAAAACTATGAATCAAAAATGAAAAAATAATATTATGTAGCATGTCTCCTAGTCACTTCACAAGAAATTGACAAACTTAAAATTAAAGAAAACAACCATCTTCTTATTCATCCTTTATATATTGTTGACATTAGGCACAAGTGCATAATAACCATAAGTGTAAGTCCCAAGATTTATTAAGAGCTACAACCATGTATCACATGCTTTTGCATATCCTATACAAATTTGAAATTTGTGCAAGTAATTAAAATTTAGTTGTATGTCAATTATGATGGACATTTGGTTCCATTTTAGTTTAATCTCGGTGGACACAACTTTTCATAGTTAAAATTAAAAGAGATTGAGGTTTATTACAAAGGATCTAGATGTACAAGATAATGGCATTGGTAATAGAATGTATGCATTGCTTCAATTTCATTTCAAGATTACACTTTCAATTAATTATATAATTTACAAGTGATGTGATTTTTTTGTGGGTTGCAAAAAAGATGATGGTTAATCATAACACATTGGATTTACAATCTTACAATAGTGGAACAATAATTTTTATATAGTGAGAACCTAATTGTATAACTATTGGTATCACAAAGAACAACATAATTGATAACTAGTTACAAGAAAGTTGGATATGCCAACCAATCATTGCCATGGCCAATTGGTGATTGTCACGAGTGTAGTATAAAAGGCTAGCCTTCTTTAACCATCTCCATGCAAAAAAATCAAACGTGAAATAATCTAAGGCACATTCATACATCAATAACTTTTCCTTGCAATGCTTTAATCTTATCAAATTGATCATTCTAACATGTTTGAGTGGTAAATGGTTCAACTCCCATTCTCTTTGATTGTAATATTTGACAATCTACGCATGTTCAAGTTGGAATTCTCCTTGCACCTCTAATTGTGCTAGGAAGTCCTTCCTAAATTTAGATCATCCACGTTGAATTTTATAGTTTTCATTTATCTTATTTTCAACATTAGTAGTAATAGAATGTATAATAATACTCACATGAGAAAAGAGGGGAAAATATAGAGAGGGTGTGAATTTTTATGTTTTAATTAATTTATAATTATATATTGTAGGATCAAGAAAGTTATCTTATTAAAAGAATTACTACTATTGATAATAATAGTAATAATAATCACATGATACATCATCATATGGGTTTCTTAAAGTGTCACTTAATTTTAGACTCAAATGATAACTAACTTTTTAATGATTCAATTAAAATGAATAAAATGGAAAATTCATCCCTTAAACATGATAAGGCACACATGGTTGCACACTCTTTTTGTTTGGTTTAACCTAAAGTGTGTTCACCTTATGCTTGTGACTAGTGAATGACCCCATTCTATACATGTTGAATGTACAATAATAATTATACATTCGATAATATATATAACTATCACCATCATTGCAAGGTTGCCATGAACCCCAACCATTTGACCTATCAATATTTTCTTCCATGGTGTAATTGATAGTATGATCATTAACATGATTACGAATTCCTTTCAAGTTTTTGTGAAATAAGAAATTAATTACCATATTTATGATTAATGTTTACCTTGCTTACTTTCTGAAAAATTGAACCCCACACATGTGCACCATATGGAACAATCATAAATAAATAAATAAAGGAAAAAACTTGACAAAGGAACAATATAAGAAAAAAGAATTGACCAGAGTCTAAACAAAAGACCACACTCGAAAGTGCAGAATGCATAATGGGGAGCCCTAAAAGGAAAAAACACGAAACCTTGGGACTTAAACCCATCACAAGTAGCATGAAATAAGTTGTGCGAATAAACGGGCCCAAAATTTGGAAGGACACTAAGATTAGAAAAGGTTTCTATTATTACCATAATGGCCCGATGTAAAATAATGGTGGCTTAAACTTAAAAAAAAACCACTGACACCCTTTATTTATAAAATGAATGTATATTCAAAAGAGGAGGACTTCTTGAACCTTTCGCTAACCATACCATGTTTGACGCACCTCCAAATTTTTTGAAAGACTCAAATGCAAGCCCCAAAGTGAAAATAATGAAAGAAGAAGGGGTTGGGGTACGTTTTTTAGCTCGCAACACTTTTAAGATAAGAAGGGTGTGTTGGAGCTCAAGGATGGGGACTAAGACGAATGAAAAGTAGGTCAATTATTTATATCAATCTACACAAACCAAACAACAAATCGATTAGTGCATAGTTGGAACATTTTTAGTGCACGGACAAACCACGGGCATATATGGATTCACAAGATTCACCATAATTTGGATATGGGGGGAAAACCACCACCTTCCTCCTTTATAATATTCTTTGTGACATGTCACAAAGGTTACATCCAAAATTGTGTTTTTCCTCATGACTCTTTAGTTGGGAGTCCCACAATTTTTGAAATTGGGAGTCTTATCACATTGGATGCCCATAACTTCTTATGAAATCCTTCTATTGAGGTGAGGTCCAAAGCAAAGTTGTAACCCTTGTTGAGAGATTTCCAATGATATGTGGCATGCCTCTTTCACGCACATAAGTCAAGGTGACTCCTAATCTTTAATGGTCAGGAGTCAAATTGATGCTTTGACTACCGACCTTTCTTTTGGCCATAACTTGTGTTGTAAGTAATCAAATGAATCATGAAAACCCATTTTAAACATCTACGTCTTAAGAGCTTTCTAATGGTACAAGGAAGTTTTCAATCCAATGAATTTTAACCCCTTAAATTGCTTTCTGAAAATTCAAAATTCCACTTGGAATCCAATTCCATGTGTGGGCTCCTTCCTTCACACTCTCCTGCACTTCCAGGAGCATGAATGTGACTTCCGAACTACATTCCTAGCTTGCACCTTTCCATACCTTTACCTTGGTCACAATCCCAAGGCTAAGGTCATGATAATGTTGGCACATTGATAAAAGATGTCATTCGCTTGTTAGTGTAAACATCAAATATTTTTATTGCTAGAGGGATGAAATCATCTTTAAGGTGTCGATCATGATATGACACAATCTTTACTTTAGTTACAATTGTTATAGTCGATCCCTAGGAAAAAGTGGTTCGTGAAACAAAATTTGTATGAGTTGGGTTAGTAATGATTACATTTACCAAAATGCGAGTACCATCTATTATAAACACAATATCCATTCGTCACCATGATGACTGGAAAGATGGTGTCTAGAAAACATGTGTTTATTCGTGCATAACGTGCAACCCAACATCCCTAGCAATGGAGGCGAAAAAATCTCCAATTACATCATGTGTGGTCATGCGTTCTCTTCCTTGAATACAATGAATATGCGTATCCCTATCAAATTTATGGCATGGTTGCATATGCATCGAGAAATATCACAAGTTGTGGGATGGGGGATGTCTAATTTGGTGCATAATGATGAGGAAAAAATGTTAGAGGCCATCTTAAAAGATGGGATGATTGGGTTGGTAAAAAGACACACTTGAATTTAAACCTACACAAGATCTTAACTAAATGCGATAACAATTTGAAAACAGCTTTGAGATGATGTTGGAAAATGAATGCTTGTGCACACTTTTTTAGATGGTCTATTAAAGACAATTCACTCTTTTTTTTTATAACTATTCAAATGGTGGGGTGGAAGTTTGATTAACTAGAAAATAAAATAAAATTTAAAAGATTTCGAATCTTTTTGGAAATATTAATTAACTAGTCCAATCATTTAATTATTAATAGGTAGAAGGTCACCACCTAAAATGTGCCTGGAATGGAAGTGGATTTGAATTGTTGACCCTTATAGCCCCTAATAAAAATGGGTGATCATCTTACAAAAATCTAGATGCAATGATTAAGGTGACAAGCCCTTAGTTCCCCAAGTATGTTATTGAGACGATAACCTTTGTAGAGACAAAACTTGTCCCACTTCTGGAAATTGTAGGAGAAGCTTGTTGATGAATTAAGGGAGCTTTTAGACATTACAAAGAGGTTTGTTGACAAATTAGGGGAAACTTTAGACACTCCAAAAAACCTTGCCTTCAGAATTTTTTAAATACGCGAATGAGGGTTGAATCAAAGGAGGTTAACTATTGTTGAAAATCCAAGAGTGGGGGGAAAGAACGGAAAAAAAAAAACATTTGTAAAAAATAACAAATGAAAATCCCAAGTGCTAGTTGCACATCCCCCAATTTAGGAAAGACATTTATGTGTTAAAACATCATTGTCCAAAATGTCATGGAAAAAATAAAAAATGAAGAAAAAAAATCCCAAAAAAACACCCAAAACCATAATTTGAAAGACAACTAAAGCAAGCTCAATGATGTGTGTGTCATTTGCAACGGAAGGAATCAAACAAGATGAAAAAAAGGTAAACGAATTATGAAATGCACAAAAAACTAAGGCAAAAAGAAAGGACCACTCAATTGGGTTTTCACAAAAGAGAGACCTTGCATACTTACTCTTGGCTATTGAAATCTTGAATTATTCAAATTGAGGGTAAATGACCCTTTAAATTATAAATAAATAAACAAAATCTGCTGATTATCAATTGAAGGTATAAAATCTATGATAGGTACTTATTTGCCACCATAGTTACATCTAGAACGAGAGTAAGTTCATATTCCTTTTTGGATGAGGTGGAACATGAAAGTGTAGCTCATTCCTTATAAACTTGCATTAGTTTTGAATTTACCTTCTAATGTTAGGGAATTTATTTTGTGACCCTTTTTGCTTCTTTTTCCATTGAATTGGCTATGCACTTGTCGATTGTCATCTACCATGTGTAAAGTTCCACCACATTTTCATAAAAGATTATGATACCCAGCAGGTAGGAACTCTTTTAAAAACAAGAACTTCCCGCACCTTGTAGAGGCACTATAACACTCTATAACATGACCTGCTGCAGGTTTAGGATGACTCATGAATGTGAAGTGGGACAAGTTGTATTCTTAATGAACCAATTTCAATTGATTGTGTACATGAACACAAATGGGAAGCAATGATTGTGAAGTGCCATACCCCGTATCAACATCTTTGCAGGAATGGGACTCACAGTAAACACTTGAGAGAGGAATTGTGCTAGAGTTTACTACAATATTCTTCAGAAAGCTACTGACTGCATATTTTCAGATTTAGTGGAAGATCAGATTAGGTCATGCAAGTGACATTGCCTTGCAGCTATCTACAGGCACAATGCACCATAACTAACTTCTGAGGGATTCACATGCACACCTTCAATTCAAACGCAGCTTGCTCCCTCTTTCTTTTCCTCCACCATCTTGATACACAGACCAGACAATTGGCATTCCTCAAAAGATGATGCAATATGCAGAACCTCAGTTCTTTAGCATCTTTGAACCAGTAGAAATTGACGTTCCTGTTTGGTAAATGAGCAGCACACAGAGTAACACATTGCAGTTATGTGGGCTTGTGTTTGAGAGACATATTAGTTGAGTCAGCACAGTCAAAACCAAAAGCTACTGCATCCCAACAACCTCCCATTCCACATAACGCTCAGTAAAAGTATAGCTATGGACAGCTGTGTGGTAGTAACATAGATCAGAGCTGGTAGTATCACCAGGGGTTGCATTTATTGAAGCATCCATCCCCACAAATAGGCGATGAGGGACAATCAAATGTGCTTCTCTGCGTTGAATATCCACACTCTTTCCAATCCTATCTGCAGATCTAGAGTCCAGATACCGGAGGAAAGCTTTGCTGGAATTGTGAAAGTAGCGCACCAAGGAAAGATCCCCATGTTGGAGTCCTCTGGCTAGAAGTTTTGCAAATCCAGGATCATCACTGGTTCGTGCACTTATGCCCACAAGCGCTTCCCTGAGGTCATCCTCAGTGAGCCTGGATGTGCTGATCTGATGTGCACTGTCTGGGCAATGCAATGGCCAGTTCATTAAAAGGGTGACCAGGGTGACCCCTGGCATATCCTGTTCTAACAGGGGCCCCCAATCTTGCAAAACGCCTGCAATGCCCTGGTATGTTTCATCAGCTATGTTAGATGTGTCAACCCGATGCAGCCTCACACCAGACCTTTGCAGCTTGGTGGCCATGCTTGATGCATCACAACAGGATAGTCTGCAATCATGAAAGCCAGAACTCAGAAAGCCAAGCATAGGTAAAATGAATCTGGGAGAAAATGAGGAAACTTGCCTTGCTCTACAGCAAGATGCTGACTGAAATCCACAAAGACAGGCACAGAACAGTACCTGAAATGAACTTGGCAGGAATGTAATCTGCTGATGAAGGTTGAAAGCCTCTCTCGGAGATGGAAGAAGAGGTGTCCATAGAGATCCATGGGAGGTAGATTTTCCCTGGTGGCTGCTGCAAGAAGGCTGGAGGGATCCCACCCATCCAACGGTGATGACCCATCTGCCAGTGTTGCAGTCACTGAAGAATTGTGGAGATATGGATTCAACTGGTCATGCACTCTCTTATCTGCACTGAATGGAAGCACTAGGCCATGATCTAAATACTCCTTCCATGCAACTCTGTGGGCAGGTTGCAAACATCCCAGCTTGCAGTTCAGAGCATAACTTTGTGGCTGCATACAAGATTTCAAGGTAGTAGTAGCCACTGGAGATTCTTGTACAGTCACCCTAGGAATGAGATTCCACAGAGTTGATTTGTCAAACTGTGCATGAATTGTGGAACCTCCTGATCCTGGGAAGTGCATTTCATGGAATTTCATCTCAGTTAGGCTTCTGTCTAACAGGGTCCTAGCTGCATTATCACAGACCAACAGTTGGTTGGCAGTGAGTAAGACTGAGCACCACAGGGCAATGACAGTATCAATTGCCTCAAACCCATAAAATCTCAGAAGTTCCAGCATCAAAAGATTCCTGAAAGCTATTTTGGGGTTGTAATCGTTGAGGTACACAGTGAGTGACCCCTGAAAGTTCTCTGGCAACTGGCAGACTGTTTCAATTGTATTCCGAAGATCTCCACTTGCAGCAAAACAAACCCGGATATGCTCTGGAAGATTCCCCAAATGGTTTCCCAACAAGCCATAAGCAGGAACATTGCCCCATAACCACTCAGAGCCCTTCATCACAACATCTGTCGTAAGTCCCTGTGTTTCCTTTGGGGGAGAAGGTGGTGGTACATCCAGTTGACTTGAAAGACATTTACTTCTATGTTTCTCCCAGTTTTGCATCCTGCAACCATCACTGCAGTAACTCACAAGGTTGCAAGAAGGACAGACTATGATGCCTGGCTTGGAGCACAAAGAGTCAGTTACATGTGCAATGTGATTAGCACAAGGATTCATCTTCAAAGGCTGGTTTCTAATGCCTGACCCAAATGAAGTGATTTCTGGCAACTCAGCTTCATGTATTCTCAAACTCTCTGTCTCTGGTGTTTCTTCAGTTGACAATGTGTGGAAGCTGCATGCTTTAGCAACATGGCCATCTGGATGATGTGTATACTCAATCTTGATCCTAAAGCTTGAGAGATAGGAGCAGTTCACATTGGGCCGGAAGTACCGCAGATGGTTCTTGTCAGCAATCTCATAATCTGAAGACTCTAAATGACAGTCATTGTTGCTCTTGGTTGCTTCAGGGTGCTGGTTCATAGAAGCTAAAGGACTCCAATGATCATCCAAAATTTTCTGACATGGTGGAAAAGATGTAGACCTCTGCACAGCACCATCCCAAGGTCTCCACAGGCCAATGATGAGCTGGCCCAGAGATAACCTTGATCCCAACCTCGCAGCCATTTTCTCTAAACAGCACTGGTCTTCATGTCAAAATGCATCTGTAAAATGAGCCCAGAAATCAAGATATGTATGAGATTGCAAATCCTATGCATCAACAGAGTTTCCATGCACATTAGTCGAAGCCTCAACTGCACACCCATACACAGCAACTACATATCTTAAACTCATGAGGAAGCTACAAGCTCAGTTGCACCGTAACAACCAAATTTAATGCAAGAGATGGAGAGACTACGGAAAATAGGATGCAACTAGAAGAAGAAGAAGACAAACTGCTCATTTTCATGCCCCCCTCTCAACATATTCTCATCCCGTGTACTAAACCCTAAACCCATGAAAAAAACCACCAGTCCCAAGCAAGTTCTGCATCAACATCTGCACTGCAACGTTAGATCGCAGTATCAAACTAGGCCCCATATCCCAGAGCTTCTTCATCCGTGATGAAAACACCGAAGGGTAGATTCAGAACAAAAAAAACTCAATTGATTTCTTCTCCAGATACAGTCAGACCCCACCTTGGCTCCTCAAACGATAATTCCAGAATTCCCCCAACCCCAAATTGGCCATCAAATTCTGCACTAAAAACAGATGTGCCCCCCCAATCCCAACTCTTGTGTGTGTGTGTGTGTGTGTGTGTGTTTGTCTCTCT